>Ga0209181_10000468_pt1 | contig 75046 bp, 60 predicted proteins | sample MAT05_FD_187208 | JGI IMG/M metagenome (GOLD analysis project Ga0209181, IMG submission 187208) | Freshwater microbial communities from Lake Fryxell liftoff mats and glacier meltwater in Antarctica - MAT-05 (SPAdes) (version 2) | ecosystem: Environmental > Aquatic > Freshwater > Ice > Liftoff... | reverse complement strand
GCGTTTCAGTAAGGAGAACCTTAAATATATTGATAAGCCTACGGTTGAAGATGAAAATAAGGCTTTACAGGAATCAAAAAACATCATAGCTAAGTTTAAAAAAGGATTTTTAAAAAGAGAGATACAAGCCGACAGGATACGGGCCGAAATGGATAAAAGTCCCTACCCGATAATTGTAACCGGCGATTTTAATGATGTGCCCAACAGCTATGCTTACCACACAATAGGTGGCCATATGAAAAATGCCTTTGTTGAAAAAGGCAACGGCCTTGGCCGCACCTTCAGCGGCATATCGCCCGTTTTGCGTATTGATAATATTTTTGTTGACAAAAAAATGGAGGTATTGCAATTTGACCGGGTAAAAAAGAAACTAAGCGACCATTTCCCTATTATTGCCGATGTGGCAATGAGTAAAAAGTAATAACTTAGCACTTCAAATGACAACATTCTGCACATACCAACTTTTCTGTTGCCCTTGCGGCATAGCTTAATATCTTTGTAAAAATTACATTTACTTTCTCTTCTTATTTATCTTAATGCAACTGTTTAATTGGAAAGCATTGAATTTGAAGTACACAAACACCAAACATAAAACAAAAAATGGCCTTAAAAATTTATAACACATTAAGCAGAGAAAAAGAACTTTTCACGCCTATAACGCCCGATCATGTGGGCATGTACGTTTGCGGCCCTACGGTTTACAGCGATGTACACCTGGGCAATTGCCGCACATTTATCTCTTTCGATATTATTTACCGATACCTCGTTTACCTGGGTTACAAAGTGCGCTATGTACGTAATATAACCGATGCAGGACATCTGGAAGGTGACCGCGATGAAGGCGATGACAAGTTCAGCAAGCTGGCAAGGTTGCTTAAGATTGAACCTATGGAAATTGTTCAGAAATACACATTGGGTTTTCGCCACGTGATGCAGTTGCTGAATAATTTACCGCCATCCATTGAGCCAACCGCTACCGGGCATATTGCTGAGCAGATAGAAATTACAAAACAAATAATGGCCAATGGATATGCTTACGAAGTAAACGGTACCATTTATTTTGATGTAGAAAAATACAATAAAGAGTTGCCTTACGGCATACTCACCAACCGCAAAATGGAAGACCTGTTGGAAGGAACAAGAGAACTTGGTGGACAGGATGAAAAACGCGGCAGGCTCGATTTTGCTTTATGGATAAAAGCCAAACCCGAGCATTTAATGCAATGGCCCAGCCCCTGGGGCATGGGTTTTCCGGGCTGGCATATTGAGTGCTCGGCCATGAGTGAAAAATATTTAGGAAAGCAATTTGATATACACGGCGGCGGCATGGACCTTGCCGCAACGCATCATACCAACGAGATTGCACAGAGCCAGGCCTGCTACCATACCAGCCCTGCAAATATCTGGATGCATACAAACATGCTTACCGTAAACGGCACCCGCATGAGTAAATCTTTAGGTAACGGATTTTTACCGGAAGAATTATTTACCGGTAGTCATCCTTTGCTGGAAAAAGCTTATGCACCCATGACGGTAAGATTTTTTATGCTGCAAACGCATTACCGCAGTACGCTTGATTTTAGTAATGAAGCTTTGCAGGCATCGGAAAAAGGATTGAAAAGATTGTGGGATGCTTATGAAATCTTGCAAAAACTTTCGTCAACTAGCGAACAGGCAACCGATGCAGAACTGGATGCAAAAGTGAATAAGCTTGTAAATGAATTTGATGAATTTATGAACGACGATTTTAACACAGCAAAAGTTTTAGGCAGTATGTTTGAGTTGGTACCGGTTATTAATTCTATTAAAGACGGATTGATACAGGCAGATGCAGTTTCTGCTTCAACCTTATCACTGCTTGTGCAAAAATTTAAAGCTTATTTAGAGGATGTTTTTGGTTTACAAAACAGCACTGCCGGTAATGAAGTGCTGAGCGCTGTAATGGAACTTTTGATTGATATAAGAAAAGAAGCAAAAACAAAAAGGGATTTTGCAACCAGTGATAAAATAAGAAACCAGTTAACGGCAATAGGCATTAATTTAAAAGATGAGAAGGGCGGTGAGATGAGCTGGACGACGGCATAAATATTTTATGTATGATTGTTACAGGCTGCTCTTTTTAAGAGCAGCTTTTTGTTTTCATAAAAAATCTACAACTCACTCCCTTATTTTTACAACTCGTCGGTTTATAGAAACAAAACAGACTACAGCATGTTGAAAATGTTCTAAAACACTAACAATATGAAACAGACATTTTTTAAAAGTATTTTAATTGTTGCCATTACTGGCAGCTTACTCGGTTTATCATCCTGCGACAAAGACGATGATCCCATTGTGACCAACACCATTACAGATGTGGTATCAAACAGCGCAAGCTTCAGCGTATTAAAAGAAGCGGTTGTTAAGGCAAATCTTGCTACAACATTAAGCGGAGCAGGGCCCTTTACCGTATTTGCACCCGACAACACGGCATTTGCTGCCGCAGGCATTACATCAGCAACAGTTACCGCCTTATCACCATCAGCTTTAAGCGATTTATTACTTTATCATACACTGGGTTCCAGAATTCTGGCAGCTGCCGTTCCGGCCGGTCCTAATGCCAAAGTAGTTACTGCAGGCGGAGATTCTGTTTTTGTTACCCGTAACGCATCGGGCGTTTACGTAAATGGTATAAAAGTGGTAACGGCAGATATTGCAGCCGATAACGGCGTTATTCACAGCCTGTCAAAAGCTTTAAATAAACCATCGGGCAATATTGTACAAACTGCGCAAGCCGCAGGCTCAGGTTTGGATTCTTTGGTAAAAGCCATCGTTCGTGCTAATAATGCACCGGGCGGAGACCCAACTTTAATAGCCACCTTAAGTTCGGCAACAATAACTGTTTTTGCACCCAGCAATGCAGCATTTACGCAAGTTTTAACTGCATTAAGTCTAACTGATATCAACCAAATTCCGGTAGCTACTTTACTGGCGGTATTAAGATATCATGTTGTAGGCGGTAGGGCTTTTTCTTCTGATCTGGTGGCTGGATCACTTACCATGCTAGCGGGAGGTTCAACTACAATCAGCCTTACAACCGGTGCCACTATTAGAGGAAATGGAAATGGAGCCAATGCTTCTAACATTTCAGGCACCAATATCATGTGCCGTAATGGTGTGGTACATGTAATTGACAGGGTTTTGTTACCATAAACAGTATTTTGTATGCATCAACGGTGAACAATTTTTTGTTTTCACCGTTGATGCTATTTATAGAGGTAGATTATTATGTTTTCTCACAAATACAGATATCTTTTTATTACAGCCCTTGCGGCTTATACTTACTTAAACACCCTGCTGTGTGAAGTGTATACGTATTTCCACATCGAAATTGAATGGTACTACGCCTTTGCTACCATTTTTATAGTTACTTTATTTACCTGGGAGGGAAGCCGCCTGATTGAACCGTTTTTCAACAGGCAAATACATAGTCATCACAATAAAATAAAAGGGTTAATTTATTTTTTAATTGCCGGCAGTGTAGTAACAACCATGCTCACAACGGGTATTGTATTGCTGGTGAGTATGGTTTTTCATAATCATAGTTTTTACGAAGCCCTGGTGCCCCTTAAACTTAATATTATTTATGCCTGGCTGGCCAACCTTCTATTTCACTTGTTGCATGCCATAATGTTCTATTTTACCGAATATAAAACCAAGTGGATGGAGGCCGAAGAGCTCAAACGTATTTCGGCACAGGCCGAACTGCAACTGGTAAAAAGCCAGATCAACCCACATTTTTTATTTAATAACTTAAATGTGCTATCGGCATTGGTTACAAAAAATTCTGACGAAGCCAACCGTTTTATTGAAGAGTTTTCTAAAGTATTCCGATATATCCTTTCCAATCATGATAAAGAACTGGTTGACATAAAAGCCGAACTTAATTCCATAAAGCCATATATTTTTTTAATGCAGAAACGCTTTGCAGACAGCCTGACTTTTACACTGGATATCCCCGACAGGATTGCACGGGTTTATATTATCCCTGCATCGCTGCAAATGCTGATAGAAAATGCCATCAAGCACAATATTGTAAGTAAAAGCCAACCGCTGCATATTGATGTACATATGAACGGCAACAATACCATCATCGTTTCAAATAATTTACAACTTCGAAAATCTGTTTACGATTCCACCAAAATAGGGCTGGAGAATATTAAAAAAAGATATTGGCTGGTTAGCGGCCGTGAAGTAGAGATTTACCAGGATGAAAAAGCATTTACGGTTACTTTACCGCTGATTACTTTAAATTAAAAGTTGCGATGAACATTTTAATTATAGAAGATGAACAACTGGCCCAGGAAAGACTGCAACAGATCATCCATACGTTTGACCCCGGCATTAACATTACCGGTTATCTGGAAAGTGTTGAAGATGCAGTAAACTGGTTCAATACCAAGCCGCATCCCGATCTTATTCTGCTCGATATTCATCTTTCGGATGGAGAAAGTTTTGAAATTTTTAAACGAACGCAGATTCAAAAACCTATCATCTTTATAACCGCATTTGATAATTATGCCATTGAAGCATTCCGCTTATTCAGTATTGATTATATTTTAAAACCGGTTACTGCCGAAGCGTTGGCATCTGCCATCAATAAATACAAAAACCTTTCTCACATCTTTACACCGGCCAATTACCGGCTGCTTATGGAGCAGGTGAAGGACAGCTATTCTACCAGTTACCGCACCCGTTTTTTATCTAAAGTGGGCCAACGCTTATTTTTTATTCCTACAACCGATGTGGCATATTTTACTGCAGAAAATAAAATTGTTTTTTTGGTTGATAAGGAAGGGAATCGTTTTGTAATTAACAATACCATAGAAAACCTGGAAACAGAGCTGAACCCCAAAGATTTTTTCAGGCTTAACCGTAAGGTGATTATACATGCAGAGGCTATTGACCAGATAAAACCATTTCACAACAGCCGGCTTAAACTGCAGCTCAAAGGCATTCCTGCCGCTGAAGAAATGATCATAAGCCGGGAAAGGGTGGCCGATTTTAAGCAATGGGCCGATACATAAGACGCATTTGTATCAGCTTTAAAAATAATTGCAGAACTTGCTGCAAAACACTTTCATGCAGCACCTTGCTCATTTATCTAAAGATAAAAAATTTAAAAAGATACTTGAACTGCAGCAACCATTTGTGTTGGCGAAAAGAAAAAATGTATACCTGCATTTATGCAACTCTATTATGAGCCAGCAGTTGAGCACCAAGGTTGCCGATGTTTTTCAACGCCGCTTTTTAGCACTTTACAAAACCAAAAACCCAACGGCTGTAGAAATTGCAGCAACGCCTTTTGAAACTTTAAGGGGCATTGGTTTAAGTAATGCCAAAGCAAATTATGTTTTAAACGTGTGCAATTTTTTTATTGAAGAAAAGATAACTGATGCCAGGCTGCATAAGATGAGCAACGAAGAACTGATCAAATATCTTACACAAATAAAAGGTGTAGGACAGTGGACGGTGGAAATGGTTTTAATGTTTACGCTTGGCCGGGAAGACGTTTTTGCACTCGATGATTTGGGAATACAACAGGCAATTTGCAAACTCTACAATATTGACTCTACGAACAAAAAAGCGATGAAGGAAAAAATGCTTAACGTTTCAAAAAAATGGAGCCCTTACCGAACCTACGCCTGCAGGTATTTGTGGGGATGGAAAGACACGAAACCCCCTCCGCCCCTTGAAGGTGGAACTTAGAGCCTGAGTATGCATACCTCTCTTACTATAGCGGAATTTTTGAGATAATTTCTTCCAAATATTTTTTATCTATTTCATCAAACTGATCGAGCTCTGTAGCATCCACATCCAGTACGCCCATTACTTCTCCGTTTTTAATGAGTGGTATCACTATTTCTGATCTTGATAAACTGCTGCAGGCAATATGGCCAGGAAATTTTTCTACATCAGGTACAATTAAAGTTTTGGCCTGTTGCCAGACTGCCCCGCAAACGCCACGGCCTTTTTTAATTCTGGTGCAGGCTACCGGTCCCTGAAAAGGCCCAAGCACCAATTCAACGTCTGCACTATTTTTAGCATCTGGTTTCACTAAATAAAAACCTACCCAAAGCCAGCCAAACTGCTCTTTAAGTGCCGCACTAATATTAGCAAGGTTTGCAACCAGGTCGGGCTCGCCATCAAGCAAAGCTTTTATTTGTGGAATAAGAGATTGATAAATTTCGGCTTTACTGCCTTGTATGATTGTTAAGTCTTCTGCCATTGGGCAAAGGTATGAAAGCAATTTTGCCCACAAAGCCTCTAAGTACACAAAGAAATTTCTTTGTGTACTTTGTGCCTTCGTGGAATTCACTCCAAAATCATATCACTATAAGAAAGCGAACAAAAATCTTCAGCAGCAATACCAAACAAAGCGGCATATTCATCGCATTGGGTCTGCAATTTTTCCTTGCCGATTGTTCCTTCTTTATCAATCGCTTCCACTTCAACAAAAGTTCCCAGCTTTTCAACCGTATCAAAATGAAATTTTACATTGTTGATGAAGTAAATCTTTCTTCTCTTATCAACAACCGCTTTAATACCGAGCGTTTTTACCAGAATTTCTTTCAGTGTTTTATGGGGCTCGTGCTGGTACAATAAAACATGGCTCGACTTTGCTCCTGCAAAATCTTCCCTTTCATAATGTATCAGCGCATTTTCAATATTGCCCTCACGTAATTTTAAACGGCCGCACTCAACGTTAAAGTAGGTGTCAATTTGATGATCTTCGCCAATGAACAAAGGATTGTGCCGCAGCAGTATTCCTTCTAATGCTTCCATATTTTCTGCTTTCGCTTTAAATTCAATATTTAGTATCGGCATGCAATAAAGATAAGGACGATTAACTCGTTTTAAAAGCAAACTTTTTTCTTTTGTTCTTGCAATTACCATAATAAGTTTAGATATTACAGTAAAAATAACTGCTATGCTTTCACGGAGAAAATTTATACGCAATGTTGCCCTTGGCACAGGCGGACTTTTATTAGGTGCCGATAGTTTTGGAAATTTTGTAGTTGGCAAAAAACCCAAAGTGATTATTATTGGTGCAGGCTTTGCCGGCCTGGCAGCAGCCTATAAACTGCATCAGCGCAAAATTGATTTTGTAATTCTGGAAGCCAGGAACCGTATTAGTGGCCGTGTTTTTAGCCATACCATTGATGCCAATGAAAAGCTGGTTGTGGAACTCGGCGGAGAATGGGTTGGCAATTCGCACAAGCGCATGATAGAACTATGCGATGAATTTAAACTTACATTGTTTGACAATTATATGAATTCCCGCCTTATTTATAAAGGCGAATATTTTGATAAGGGGCAATGGGGCTTTTCAAAAGAATGGGAAAAGAAGTTTGAGCAGATGAAGGCTGATTATAAAAAACTGACCGATGCCGGTGCTAAAAAATTAGACAAAATAGACTTTTGGCGTTACCTGGTTAACAACGGCTGCGACGGCAAAGACCTGGAACTGAAGGAACTGATGGATAGCACAGACTTTGGCGAAGACCTGCGCCATGTTAGTGCCTATGCAGCTATTGGCGAATATGCCGAAAGTAATAGTACCAATGAAATGGATAAAAAAATAAAGGGAGGAAACGACCGCCTGGCTTATGCATTAAAAGATGCCATTGGTGCCGATAAAATTATGCTGCAACACAAAGTGCAAAAGATTGAGCAGGGCGCCAAAGTAAAAGTTACCTGTACAGAAGGACGTGTATTTGAAGGTGATTTTATCATTTGCACCATACCAACCTTTAGTGCCAAAAAAATAAACTGGCAACCGGCTTTACCGGCAGATACTCAACTTGCGATGAACGAACTGCAATACGCCCGGATCAATAAAAATGCCATGCTGTACAGCGAGCGCTTTTGGAAAGATGAAAGCTTTGACCTGGTTACCGATCAGCCAGGCCACTATTTTTATCATGCTACAAAAGACCAGCCATCCAAAAAAGGGGTACTGATATCTTATGCCATTGGCGATAAAGCCCCCGTTATAAAAAACCAAAGCGATGCCTGGAAGGCAGAGATGGTGAACATGAGCCTCCAGACGGCTTTCGGGGACAGCAAGCAGTTTTTAGAAAAGCAACAGGATTATTACTGGGGCGAAGATGAATATTCAAAAGGTGCTTATGCTATGTACGGCGTTGGGCAATGGTTTAGTATTATGCCCATTTTACAACGGCCTTTTTTGCGTACACATTTTGCCGGCGAGCACTTATCAGATGCCTGGCAGGGTTTTATGGAAGGAGCGATTGAAACCGGGGAAGCAGCGGCAGGTAAGATTGTCTGATTTATCTATTCAGAAATTAATTTAATTTCAGCAGCGATTTGCCCAATCACTTCTTCATTTTTTATTTTTTCCTTTTCACTATAAATTACGAAAACATTACCACCATATTTTTGAGAGAATTCTATGAAACTTGCTTTCATTCTTTCACTTGCAGAATAGTTTCCAAAATTTGCTTTTGATGTTATAGGTTTAATCTGAATACCGAAAGCTTTTTGGCCAACCCAACCGAGGTAGTCAATGTCACCTGCATGGTCAAGTTCAGGATCACTTTCTTCAAACCGAACTTGCGGAAATTCTTTTGCAAGATTATCTTCCACAACAGATTTTTCACGGATAAAACCATCAAAAGTCCTGTTTATAGTCAGATTAATTATGTAGTCAACACAATCTTGTAAAGTCAACTGGTTAAAAGCTTCTGTTCATTCTGGAATTACAATTTCTTTAATTTTTACATAAAGTCTTTCTCCCAACTCTTCCAGACTTTCTTTTGTAATTTTCGCAGAAATTTTTCCATCTGTATGAGCGTTTTTAAAATACCATTGTTCCCACTCTTCAATAGTCTTTGGCTGGCATTCACGAATGAGGGCCATTACTGTACCTACTTTATTTGGGCGGGATAGTTGGTAGGTTTGTGTGGCGTAGTTTAGAACCTTTTCTTTTTTTCCGAATTCTTTGGAATGTTGTTTTATCATTGTAACGAAGGTCTTAAAGTTTCTAAAGCAGCAATTCTAAGATTAGTTTTCTGAACTCGACTATTTAAGTGAGCTACGGAAACATTTAAATCGCTTTCATCAATAATAATAAAATAACCATTTTTTGTACTTCCAATCGGAGCCTTTAGCTCAATTACCATATCTCGAATTAATTCACGGGTTGCTTCTTCTGTTCTTCCCCATTCCAAACCTAAAGCTTCCCTTGTATCATTTGATATAATTGCACGCTGCCTGCCTCTATGACCATTGTTTAAAAAATCAAAGAGTCTTTGTTGTTCTTGATTCATAAGCTTCGTTAAATAAATTTTGGAATTTTTCTTTGTATTTAAAATCATTTTTACTATCAACTTGTACCAATCCACTTTTAATTAAATGGGCATTAATAAAAGTTTTATTCTCTAAATATAAATAACAAAGCAAATTGTTTTCACTATCATATTTAATGTTGTCATACTTCAAAAAAACACGTTTCCCTTTCATCTTATCAATAAGAAATTCAGTTGCCTTGCCATTAATTTCAGGATTTTCTTTTATGCCCATAAGTTTTACAACTAACCCATTACTCAATTGCACTTTCTCAGGGCTTATAACTTCTTTTATAGTAAAAAGTGGGTCTCTTTGGATACTACTATTTTTATCTATCCTGGAACCGAACTGCAATTTCTTAATATCAATTTTTTTGTCCAGAGTGTGGGGATCTTTGAAAATGTATGGTTGCTTCTGAATTTCTTTCTCAAAATCAATATTCAGATTATCCTGATTTAAAAAATCATAAGTTGTGCCATTCATATCACTTTGAAGAACGTCTAATTTCTCTTTAATTATCGGAATAAACTCTGGATTGATTTCGAAACCTACAGAATTTCTATCAAGATTTTTAGCTGCCAGCGAAGTTGTTCCGCTGCCTGCAAAAGGATCAAGTACCGTTTCGCCAACAAACGAAAACATTTTTATTAGTCGTCTTGGCAGTTCTTCTGGATACATAGCAATATGGTTGTTCTGCCTTGCGCCTGCAAAATTCCAATGACCAGCAAAAAACGTATTCCACTCTTCGGCTGTCATTTTCGAAAGTTCTTTTTGCCCTTTGGTTGGCTTAGGAGCATCTCCCAGTTTTTTAAAAACCAGAATAAATTCATAATCCAATTTTAGAATACCATTTCTTGGATAAGGGTATGAACCCATTTGAACGCCTCCGCCTGTAGTATTTGAAGTTGTAACTTTTTGCCAAATGATTGCACCCATGTAATCAAATCCGATATTCTCACAAAATTTTATGATCTCCTGGCGAATTGGAATTACTTTGTAGCGCCCATAATAAACAGCTCTTGCGAATTGATCGCCAATGTTTATACACAATCGGCAACCATTGTGAAGAACACGATAACATTCTTTCCAAACTAAATTCAGGTTGTTTATATAATTTTCGTAACTGTCATGAAAGCCAATTTGGTTATCTGTTCCATAGTCTTTTAATTGCCAGTATGGTGGAGAGGTAATAGCTAAGTGAACAGATTTATCTTCTAAATCTGCCATCTGTCTGCTATCACCATTTATTATTTTGTGATTGGTGCTCAAGTTCATTTCCATTTATTCAAATTTAATAAAAAGTTTGTCAGTTATTTTAATTGTTTTCAAAGGATGTTGTTAGAGTATAAAAAAACCGCCCCGTTGTTAACTGGGCGGTTCAAATATTAATCCATAAATCTCTTACCTCACCAATTTCAACTCATCAATAATATTTTTGGCACCGCCTAATTTATCAATGCACCAAAGTACATAACGTACATCTACATTAATAGTGCGGTTAAGGTCTTTGTCAAATGCAATTTTGTGGCTCAGGGCTTCGTAGTTGCCATCAAAAGCAAGGCCAATTAAATTACCGTTGCCATCCATTACCGGCGAGCCTGAGTTACCACCCGTGATATCGTTGGTGGTTATAAAACCAACAACCAGGTCGTTGGTTCGCTTGTCCAGGTATTGGCCAAAATCTCTTTTCTTCAACAATTCAACCTGTTTTGCAGGCAGGTCAAATTCATAATCGCCAGCTTTGTATTTTTCAAGTACTCCTTTGCTGGTGGTTACATAATCATAAAAAACAGCGTCACGTGGCCTGTAACTTTTTACATTGCCATAACTTACTCGCATGCTGAAGTTTGCGTCGGGATACATTTTATTAACCGCAGCAGGGTTCATCTCCATAATGCCTTTAAGGTACAGTCTGCCCAGTTCATCATTCTTTGTACGGAAATCGGTGGACAGGCTTGCGTATTTACTGGTATAATTTTTTGTAAACGCAGCAGCATATGCAAATGCCGGGTCTTCCTGTAATCCTGAGGCTGTTGGGTTATCTGCAAATGTTTTCCATTTTGCATCATCCAGCATCATTGTTTTTGAAAACACATCACGTGCCCATGCTTTAAATGTTGCTTCATCATTCAGGCTGCCGTATGCAGCTTTAATACTTTCAAAAAAGCCAATCGGGTGCTGGTTTTTATCTACATCATTATAAAACATCATGGCTGTTTTTGCCAATATTTTTTCATCGCTTGGCAGGTCTTCCCCTTCTTTAAATCCGTTACGTGCAGTATTAGCTGCATCAATTGCTTTTTTAAGATCTGCAGCAGGTGTGTTTGTTTTTATTAATAGCGCTTCCAGCGAAATTAACCTGGATGCAGCGCCGGCCAATGGCGAACCTAAAATACCTTCGTTCAAATACTGGCGTTGTTCGCTGTAAGGTGTCCAGGCAGCATAATTCTTTGCATAATCAGCCATTACATTTTCGTACTCTGGTTTTCCTTTTGCCCAGGCATTAAATTTATTTTCGTAAGCCTGCTTTTCTTCAAACACTTTGTACTTGATCAGTTGTTTGGTTTCGCCATCAAAAAATTTCCAGTAGTTGGCGACACCGGCATAGTTATCAGCCAGCTTTAATTTTACCGCAGGGTCTTTTATCATTTGCTCATGCATCAGTTTTAAACGTACATCACGCAGGCCAACCAACGATGGATTCTCAATTTCATTTTTTAGTTTAATACCATAGCTGGTTTCGTAGCGGGTGGTACCGCCGGGGTAGCCGTAAATCATCGCATAATCACCGTCTTTAATTCCTTTAATACTTACCGGTAAAAAATGTTTTGGTTTCAGGGGAACATTATCTGCACTGTATGCAGTTGGTTTTCCGTCTTTGCTTGTATAAACACGAAACACAGAAAAATCTCCTGTATGGCGTGGCCACTCCCAGTTATCGGTATCGCCACCAAACTTACCTACACTTTCTGGCGGAGCACCCACCAGGCGTATATCTCTGTAAGTTTTGTACACATACATAATGTGCTGGTTGCCTTTGAACATAGGATAAACTCTTCCGGCCAGTTCATTTTCTTTATCAGCCACTTTATCAGTTATGGCCTTATAAACGTCCACAATTTTTTTAACCCTGTCGGCATAGCTTAAACCTGTTAACTGGTCTTCTACTTCTTTAGTAACATCAACAATGCGATCTAAAAACTGCACGGTAAGAGAACTTTTTATTTCCTGATCTTTATTAAAGGCATAAAAACCATCACGTAAATAATTATGCTCTACCGTACTTGCTCCGGAAATTGCGCTATAGCCGCAGTGATGATTTGTAAATATCAAACCCTGGCTGCTTACAATTTCGCCGGTACACCCACCGCCAAAAATAATAATGGCATCTTTTAACGATGCTTTGTTGATAGAGTAGAGTTGCTCTTTGGTAAGTTTCAATCCCTTTTTTACCATATCAGCATATACCTGCTGACCCAGTAACATGGGTAACCACATGCCTTCATCGGCCTGCGCCTTAAACAGGCTGAGCGATAGCACAACCATAATAATAATCTTCTTCATATAGTGTCGTTTTTTTAGAAGGCGAATTTACTCATTATTTGTCACTACCCAATATGTCAACTTTGGAGTAATAGTAATTTGGATTATTTTATCAGCTTTGTTACGTCAATTGCCATTTTAAAACAGGTATTATCCATGTTTCCTTAACATAATCTCCATCATCGTATCAAAATCCATATCCATATCATTTTCATCTTCTTCATAAAAATCTTCAATACAGCTAGAAATAATCGCCTTCAGATAAAGCTCAGATTGTAAGTTTGTAATTTTATCTTCTACCTTTTTATTTGCAAGAGTGTAACCTTTTACATCCTGATCAAGATATTTTAAGGCAACCTCCTCGCTGTGTAAGGGATAGTGTGCAATGCGGCTGTAAGCAGGGTTAAGGTAAAGCATCTGCAATTGGCTCTGTAAATCTTTAGCCTGATCTTTTAATAAATCAATATAAATATCTAAAGTGCTTTTATCTAAATTAGCAAGGCTATCCTGATGATTGTTTACCCATTGCATTTCTAACCGTAGCAGCTCCATCAGGTTTTTTTGGTTGTACGCCAATGTTACCACCTTCATCATTTCTTCTTTTTCAACTTTTAAACCTTCGTCTGTAACGGTATCGGGGTGTAGCATTTTTGCAAGTGATAAATAAATGCTGCGCAAACTTTTATTTTTTATTGCTTCTTTTCTTTCCTCCATCGCCTCTTTATCCAATTGCTTTTTTGTTTTTTTGCGGCCCTTGCCTGTTGGCTTTTTATACTCAGCGTTTTGCATTTGCTCTTCAAATTGTTGCTGCAGTTTTTCGTAATCGGTATTTTCATCAACATTACTCAAATCTATTTTTACACCAAATTGCTGGTAAAACATATCCGATAATTCGTCCATTGCATTACTTTTTTGAGCGTTCACCTCCTCTTCAAAACTTGCGCCAGGAGCGTAATAATTGTACAGTTCAATAGCTTTTTTGTCAGGTTCTATCACACTAAAAGCATCTTCGAGTAAACTATAAATGGTGTAATTTAATTTTTCGTTTTTCACATTGGTTAGCTTTACCATCTTTCTTTTACCGTGTAATAAGTGTGCTAAACTTATTTTTAACTTGCCCAGTTCGGTTATTTTGGGACTTACCTGGCTATGGTAGTGCGTATTTATTTTTTGCAGAGTGGAAGTTGTGCTTTCTATTTTTTGTTGCAGGCTATTTATTTTAGCCGTTAGTTTATTAAAAGCTTGCTGTTCTTTACTTATTATTTTTTTGGCATTGCTTGCTATTAAACCTGCTTTATAGTTTGGGGTATTATCTTTTTCAAAAAGACTTTGCTGCATAAAATTATTTTGGGTCAAAAATATAAAACTTTGTAAATGATAAATGGTAAAAAAATTTTTTTTATTTTTTTTATTTTATTTAAGTAGCCAGGCCTGCATTCGCAGCACTCTCAGTTCCCATTATACTTTCAAAGGGTAACATAAGGGAATTATCATATCCACTTGTAATACTAAATTGAGTATTTAGAGTCAGTTGTGTATCATCAGCTTGCTATTATCCAGTCTTTCTCTAAAAATTCATAAGCTAAAATAGTTGTCTATACTGCCTTTTAAATAATTTATATTTGCCCTTCTAACATTATAACTGCAGATGCCTTTATTTGATATCAAGCTTCCGAAATCTATTGCAAGGGTACTCAACTTACCCATCAGCAGCCCAAGAAGCCAGCAAATAAAAGTGCTTAAAAAGCTTTTAAAAAAAGCACGGTTTACCGAGTTTGGGCAGCGATACCGTTTTGATGATGTTTTGATGAGCAACCACCCCGGTAAAAAATTTCAGGAAAACGTTCCCACATTCAACTATAATAAAATTTACGATGCCTGGTGGCATAAAGCCAAGGATGGAATTCCGGATGTATGCTGGCCGGGTGTTATAAAATATTTTGCACTCAGCAGCGGCACCAGCGATGCAACCAGCAAGTTTATACCCATTACCAAAGATTTAATAAGAAGCAATACAGTTACCAGCTTCAATCAGTTGCTTAGTTTAACCAGGTACGACAATATACCCAGGAGTTCTGTGGGTAAAGGTTGGTTATTTTTAGGCGGCAGTACACAATTACAAAAAGGGCCCACTTATTATGCCGGTGATCTTAGTGGTATTCAGCAAAAAAATATTCCTTTCTGGTTTCAGGGTTTGGGGTTGTATAAGCCGGGTAAAAAAATTGCCAAAGTAAAAGACTGGGCAACCAAACTGGAAGAAGTGGTGAACAACGCACCCAATTGGGATATTGGCTTTATTGTAGGTGTACCTGCGTGGCTGCAGTTGTGTATGGAAAAGATCATTGAAAAATACAAACTGAAAAATATACATGAAATGTGGCCCAATCTGGCTTTTTATGTACATGGCGGCGTGGCGATGGAACCATATATAAAAGGATTTGAAAAATTACTGGGTAAGCCCATTACTTATATTGAAACTTATCTGGCCAGCGAAGGTTTTTTAGCTTATCAAAACAGGCCGGATGCTGCCGGTATGCACCTGGCGCTTAACAACAACATCTTCTTCGAATTTGTTCCTTTTGACCAGCATAATTTTGATGCAGAAGGAAACATGGTTGATGAGCCCGAGGCTTTTATGATTCATGAAATTGAGGAAGATAAGGATTATGCCATCCTCATAAGTACCAACGCCGGAACCTGGCGCTATGCCATTGGCGATACGGTTAGGCTTGTTGATAAGGAAAGAAGTGAGATCATCATCACTGGCCGCACCAAACATTTTTTAAGTTTGGTTGGCGAGCATCTGAGTGTAGATAATATGAATAAAGCTATTGAAATGGTAAGTGACGATCTTAATATTTCTATTCCGGAATTTACCGTTGCAGGTGTGCCTTACGGCAATTTTTTTGCACACCACTGGTATGTTGCAACCGATGATAAAGCTGATGCGGAAGATTTAAAAAATCGTATTGATGAAAAACTGAAAGAGCTGAATGACGATTATGACGTGGAACGCCGCCACGCTTTAAAAGATATAATGGTTACGGTTTTGCCCGAAAGTACTTTTATGGAATTTATGAAAGCCAAAGGAAAAGTTGGCGGTCAGCATAAATTCTCCAGGGTGTTAAAAGGTAAGATGCTGGAAGATTGGCAGAATTTTTTAAAGGGAGAAAAGATATCTTAAGATTTTTTTCTTGCCACGAATTACACTAATGAACACGAATAATTCTTGAAGATTCGTGCAATTCGTGGCCAAAAAGCAGTAATTGAATTTGCGTAGCAAATACAAAATGCCAACTCCTAATACTTCATCACCGGGCAACCAATGCCTTTATCCCTGTTTCCAAATTTATAAATAAGCCCAGCACTTGTACTGTGGTAATGATCTTTTAGTTTTGGATTTGCCGATTGACTGAAGCCATCCAGGTAATCGGTAAATATAAAACGGTATAAGGTTTCAATATTTACTGAGAACCGGTTTGATATTGGATACTCGGCTCCAACACCAACAGGCACTGAAAACAGGGCACGTGGCGTGCCATGTGCATTATCAACCGCAAGCCCGGCAACTACATCAGAACCATCTCCAAAAACTGTTGGGTCCATGCGGCTGTAATCTTTACGTGTTCTTATAAGTGAAACGCCTGCACCTGAAAATATATATGGCTGAATGCCTTTATCCTCGTAGTTCTTACCCAAAACGTTCCAAACGAGCTGGCCCGAAAATTCCTTAACCGAACTTGTAAAATAAAAATTACGCTGCTTCCTGTATTCGGGCTCGCTGTAGCGGCTATCGTCGCCTTTTAAGCGTGCAATAGTAATATGTAAACGTGCCGCCAGGAAATGATTGATAGGTTTTTTTGCAAACAAAGAAAATCCGGGTTGCATGGTTCTGAAGGAGCCGAGCCTTTCGGGAGTAAGGTCGCCCTGATAAACATACATGCCGCCATTGAGGCCTACACTCATGTCTTTATAAAACTGGGCATTGCTTTTTATTGAGGTAGATAAAAAGACAATGAATACAATGGCTGTTGTTGTCGCTTTCAAACGCTTTATTTTTTTTGGTTAAAGTAAGAAAGCAGCGTTGTGGTAAATAAATACTATTACTTTATTAAAGTATTATAGCATTGATGAGTAATTATGTATTCATGAAAGCGTTTTTTATGTGAACGACGGATTGTAAACCGAATTGCCTGGTAAACTGTTAAATGAATCTTAATAAAGCCATCGGCTAATAAAGGCATGCAATAATTCAAATGCACGTTATTAAAAATCCTTTCTTAAATTTAGCGAATGGTTGATGCTTTTTTAAAAGGACTAGCGATAAGTTTATTGCTGATATTTTCTGTGGGCCCTGTAATATTTACAACCATCAAGCAAACCATAAACCATGGCCGGCGTGGTGGTTTTAGTTTTATTGTGGGTGTGTGGATAAGCGACCTGATATGGGTTGTGCTTAGTAACGGTTTTAGCGAAGCCATAAAAACGCTAATAAACTTTAAAATACCAATCGGTATTGCGGGTTGTGCATTTTTGATTGGGATGGGAATATATTTTGCATTTTTTAAAAAAATTGAACCCCGCAAAAAGCAGGAACCGGTTGAAATTGCCGGTGATGAATATACACCCACCGGAAAAAAGACCAATTACTTTGCCATCATGAGTTCGGGTTTTATTATCAACACCTTAAACCCGGCGGTTATTTCTTTTTGGGTTATTATGGCAGCTTCACTTGCATCGGTATATTCATTTTACGATCGCATCATCATTTTTGCTACCTGCCTGGGTGTAACCATGATTGCAGATGTGGGAAAAGTTTTGGGCGCAGGATACATCGGAAAAAAATTAAGTGACCGCGTCATACTCATCATCAACCGGGTGTCGGGTGTGCTGTATCTTATTTTTGGTTTTGCTATCCTGGCTGGCATCATTTATACATTCGTAAAACATTAACAGTAAATATTAGCAACAAAGCAGTTTCACTTTTTATTTTGATGCATGAAACCAATACTGCCAATCCTTCTTTTTATAACAACAACTTCCTTTGCTCAATCGGCAGATTTTATTCAGCTTAAAAAAAATAATAAAACAATTGCTGCTTATTACAGCGGAATGAACATTGCACTTACATCTGAAAGCGGATCTTTTATTGATGCGGTGATCAACGGAATTAAGGATGATACTTTATACCTGCAGCAGTTTATTGTAAGGTACCTGCCAACAACTTTTGGAACTTATATAATTGATACTGTTGGCAGTTACCGGTACAAATATCATTACAACCAGGTTATTGCCATTGGGCGTAAAGAACAAACAAATTTTAATGTACGGGGCAGTGGAGCAGCTTTACTGGGCGGCGGCGCAGTGCTTACTTTGGCCAGCGGTATAATTTATGTGGCCGACCGAAAAAAATTCAGCGCTCCTTTATTGCTTGCATCTGTTGGATTGGGAACCCTTGGTTATTTTATGGCCAAAGGCAGTAAACATGGTAGAGCCTATGTTATGGGCAAAAAATACAAACTTGTTTATATGAACATGAGTAATGAAAAGAAATTAAAAACATGAAATCAATAGCTTTGGCAATTATGATTTTCTTTTCAGGAAAATTATATTCTCAGAAATTACAAAATGATTGTGAGTTATTGTCTGCAACAATTGAAACCAAGGTCTTCAAGGATTTTTTTTATATTGTGAAATATAATGCCAACCCTCTTTTTATAATTGATTCATTACATTTAATTGAATATTGTAAAATTGATAGTGTTTCGAACAGGGAAGTTGTTTTTTCAAATAACACTGTTAGTAACGATATCAATACTGTTCATATTTACCGGTTAGATAAATTATCAAAGAGAAAAAGCAAAATATACTTTTGGAATATTTATACAGGCGGAACTCTCATATTAACAATGAAAAAAAAGAACGGACGATTTGTTTTACATAAGTATTCAATGGGAGCAATTTGAATATTAAACTAAGCTGACAATGATAAAAAAAATATGGATCTGGATGAAAAGAATTTTTTTCTGGGTTTTTGTAATGCATATGATCTGGTTCCTGATTTTTCTTGTACAAAAAATTTCTATTGTTGGTTTTGCAGTTGAAAACCTCAAAATTAAAATGCTGATTGTTGGAGTAGTTGTACTTGTTGTTGGCTTGGTTTATTATTTCTGGCTACGTCATATTGAGTTTGTGAAGAAGGCAGCCATCATTTTGCGTGAAGTTTTTTTTATAGCTTACATCTCCTCTACCTTGTACTTATTACTCGGTATCGTTTTTAACCCACTCATTACTTTAACACAGGTTGGCAGCATATTACAGGGCCATGGCCTTAGCCGGGATTATGTGAGTTACAATGATATGGGCACCAATATAAAACTGGCGGTAATTGGTAGTGAGGATCAGCAATTTCCTGATCACGATGGCTTTGATATTAAAGCCATAAAACTGGCAATGAAGTATAACAAGCGGCATCCTAATAAAGTGAGAGGCGCCAGCACCATCAGCCAGCAGGTTGCAAAAAATGTTTTTCTCTGGCAGGGCGGCGGTTTTTTAAGAAAAGGAATTGAAGTATTTTTTACTTTTTCTATTGAAGCTGTGTGCACCAAACGAACCATATTGGAACGTTATTTAAATGTTGCCGAAATGGGCCCCGGTATTTTTGGTGTGCAGGCTGCAGCAAAAAAATATTTTAACAAAGATGCTAAGAATTTAACTGCTGCCGAGGCCGCACAAATTGCCGCCTGTTTACCCAATCCCAAACGCTATACAGTAAAGCCATTGAGCCGGTATGTTGCCGGTCGTTCTGGAAATATAATGCGGCAAATGGGCAACCTGGCCGGAGATGCGGATGTACAGGCTTTAATAAAATAGATCAATAAGTTTCCAGTAAAGCCAGCGGAATAATAATTTTTGTGCCTGTTGGTTCCTGCAGATCAATGATCTCAACTTTATCGGTAATATTATTTTCTTTGTTAAAAAGTTCTATCCGTTTCAGCGTGATCTCCATCCCATGCGATTCTCTTTTTACGCCATCCTGTTTTTTGTTAAGCCTGGCTTTTTCCCGGCCAATTCCATTGTCTTCAATGCTGCAAATAATTTTATTGTTTTCTTTAACAATGGTCACACTCAGAAAACCGGGTTTGTCTGAAGGCAGTAATCCGTGCAGGATAGCATTTTCAATAAACGGCTGAATAATAAGCGGTGGTATTTCAATGCTGTCCATATCAAGTGTGGAATTGTTAATCAGTTGAAAAGAAAATTTATTCTCAAAACGGATCTGTTCCATCTGGATATATAATTCCACCACACTTAATTCATCTGCCAGTGCAATTTTCTTTTGCCTGGAGTGGTCAAGTATCAACCGTATCAACCTCGAAAATTTACTGATGTACTGATTTGCCTGTGTACGGTCGTTGCTGTTTATAAAAGAGTTGATGGTGTTAAGGCTGTTGAAAATAAAATGCGGATTCATTTGTGTTCGAAGTGCACTAATCTCCAGTTCGTTCAGTTTAATTTCATAATCAGCTTTTAACTGTGCTTCCTTATTAACCTGTGCTATTCTATAACGATATGCTGTATAGATTAGAGATCCTATAAAAAGCAATGCCAGCAAACGAAACCACCACGTATTCCAAAATACAGGTTTTATTTTTAAGGTTACAGGGTTTGATGCAGGATACCAGTCGCTACTGTTTGATGAAGCTTCAACAAAAAAAGTATAACTGCCGGCTGCCAGGTTGGTGTACCTGGCAACACGTTGTTTTCCAGCGTAGATATAGGCAGTATCAAATCCGGCCAGCTTATACCTGTATTGTATAAAACGGGCAATGCTAAAATCTACGGTGATGAATGAGAACGAAAGGTTGTTTTGATTGTATCTGAATGTAAAAGCCGAACCCCCGGAAATATTGATTACACTGTCAGGAAGTGAAACCGATGTAATGTATACTTTTAAAGGAACCTTATTTTTGGTTAATTTATCAGGATAAAAATGATTGAACCCCCCAACATTGGAACCTATAAAAATTTCGCCATCGGGAGCAACATAATAATTCATAAAAGAATGATTGCTTATTTCGGCGCCGTCCCTGTCATCAAAGTTTTCAAGAACATGGGTTTTGTCATTATATCTGGCTAATCCGAGGTTACCCACAATCCATAAACTTTCCGACCTGTCAAAAAATAAACCCATAATATTGTCGCTCGGTAAACCATCTCTTTTACTTAAGATCATCTTCGGGCTAAAACTGCCTTTCTTTATTTGATAAAGGCCACGTGTTGTGCCTGCATAAATATTCCCTTCAGTATCCTGCGCTAAAGCATAAAAAGCAATATCTCCTTTCTTAAACCCTGGTATCGCAATGGTATACAAACTGTCAAGCGACCTGTCATAAAAATAAAGCCCGTCTTCCTGTGCAATCCACCAGTTATTACGGCCATCTACTAACAGGTTAATGGTTGTGTTGGTGGCAATGTTTTTTAGTTTTTTATTGTTTATAAAGTGGCTAGATGTTTTTTCAATGGGATCAAAATAAAAGAAACCGCCATTGGTGCATAAAATAAAATTATCCTTACTGTCTTTAGTTACAGCCATTACTTCCAGGCTTCTCGCCATATAAGGGCTGTCGGAGTATTTTCTGTACTGTTCAAAACTGCCATCAGGTTTCAACATTCCAAATCCGGCGCTAAATGAAAATGCCCAAACCCGGTTTAATTTATCTGTAACTACTGCCCGTACAGTTTTAAATTTCTGTCGTCCTTCTGCGGGGTTAAAGAACGGGAACATTTTATTTGAACCTTTCTTTCTATCCCACATAAGCAGGCCAGTGTTGGTGCTGATCCACATCATGCCTTTATTGTCCTCCACAAAATTGGTGAAGCCGGCATCATATCTTTCACCCTTATCAGTTACCAGGTATTTAACCGTTTTAATTCCAGGCGTATCTATCTGGGTATAGGAAATACCTTTTGAGTGTACAAACATTGTTCCTCCCGAGCTCACAAATAATCTTCTGCAAAAACTGGCTTGTATGGATGCAGGGTTTGCGTCTTCATGCAGATAGTGATGAGCAAATCTTTTTTCAAGATCAAGAATGTAAACACCATATAAGCGGCAAGCCAATGCATATTTATTGTTGCCCAGGTAAGCAATCGTACCGGTGTAACCGGCAATGGGCATTCCATCGCTGGTTGTCCAGTTATTGATTGGTTCTATCAAACCACTGTTAACATGTATGATGCTTACTGTATCCTTTACAAAACTGCCTGCTATAACCGTACTGTCGTTTATTCTGCAAACGGTCCAGGCACTTCTGTAATCAAATTCATTGATAACTCTTTGTTCGGCAACATTCACCAGCACCAGTTTTTTCCCAAATCCAATAAACCATTCATCGTTCTTAAAATGATCAAACGTGAGCGGATTGCTGTTATATTTTTTAAATAGAGCCGAAAGCCCGGAAAGTTTTGAAATGGCCAGGTTTTGAGCAACAGCATATACATTATTGCGGGTAACACATAAAAGTGCTCCATGAGATGCCTGTCCAAAGAAACGGGTATTATTTAAATCTTTTTCGGAGCTGATGAGGCTGTTGAACCTTGTTTCATTTTCTCTTTTATATTGTACATCCGTAAGCGACTTGATCCAGATGGTACCAGCCTTATCGCAAAAAATGTTTTGAATGTTATTGCCGGTCAGGCCCGATTTGTCGGGTTGGCTGAAACTGCTCAGCTCAAATCCGTCAAAAACATTAACGCCTTCATCGCTCCCGATCCATAGCCTGCCCAAACGGTCTTCTGCCATTGTTAAACGAAGGTCGCTCAAAAGGCCATCGGCAGTGGTGAGGTGTTTAAACGACAATTGCTGCCCGACGCAATTAAAGCCAAGCAACAACAGCAGGTAAACTATGTAGTTTTTGTAATGCAAATGTTTGTTTTAGGCGTAAGTATAACATTAGTACTCGGTGTACCCTTATCTATATGCAAGTTTACTGATTGTATTTTGATTTTGGTAACAGCTCCGTTAAGTCAAATGCCCCATTCGTTAAGTGAAAGGCCTGTTTTATGGCAACTGTCAGATATTTGTTTGAAATAACGAACAAAGATGCGTTTTAGCCGACTGGTCACTTCTTTTATTTTGATCGTTTGTATGTTTTTTGCCGGTACGCTTAAGGCCCAGGAAGCATGGAGAGCCGATAGCTGGGAACAGGTTTTTGCCAGTAAAAAAGGAACCGTAACCGCTTTATGGTACGATATTGAACCATTCATCTACACCAATAGCAGCGGGCAGTTACAGGGTGTGGAGTATGAGATCATGGAATCTATGAAAACCTATCTTAATAACAGGTACGGTATAGACCTTACCATCAACTGGGTAAATGCAAAATCATTCGAGAATATTTATGATCAGGTAAAACAAACAAAGCAAAACGGCGTGTTTGGCTGGTCTTATTATTCTATTACGCCCGAAAGAAGAAAGGAAGTGCAGTTTTCGCCGGCTTATATGCCCGACCTGAATATTGTAGTTACCAACAGCAACGAACCGGTATATGCTACCGCACAGGAATTAACAGGAAAGCTAAAAGATATGCAGGCCTACAGCATGGCCAATACAACCATGGATGAAGACGTTGTATCTCTAAAAACTAATTTTTATAAAGACCTGAAAGTAGCCATGCAGGATGATGATTACAAAGTAATGCGGAGTATTGCTGCAGATAATAAAGGCTTTGGGTACGTGCCTTTATCGGTTTATATCGTTGGATTACAAAAGGGCATTAAGGTTAAAAGGCAAAATGTATTGTCAACACGCCGGGAAGGATTTGCTGCGGTGATGCCCCTGAACAGCGACTGGAAAACACTTACAGATGAGTATTTTAACACCGATGAGTTTATGAATAGGGCTGCCGGTATTGTTACCAAATACCTGGGCTCCGAAGTTACAGACCTGGTACTTGGCGATAATAAGCAAACAGGTACTAAACGCATGAACGACCTGGAAATGGTTTCGCTGGAAAAAGAAATTGTAACTAAACGCCTGGTGGAAACTGCGCTGCAGGTGCAACGGGAGAGAAATATCCGAAGCGCAATTATTGCTGCCATTGGGTTAGGGTTGATATTCTTCTTTTTAAATTACAGAAGGTATATTGCCAAGCAGCGGTTAAACAAAGAGTTGATGCAGCGCAATGAAATTATTCTGCAGCAAAAAAAAGAGATAGAAAAAATAAACCGGACACTGCAATTAAAATTTTTACAGTCAAGACTTAACCCGCATTTTTTGTTCAACTCACTTAATGCTATTCAATATTTTGTGGGTACTAACGACCGCAAGGCAGCCATGACCTATATCTCTGCTTTCTCTGCTTTTTTACGGCAGCATCTGCAAACGGCTACATCACTTACCCAATCGGTACTTAAAGAAGGAACCATGCTGAAACAATACCTGGGCCTGGAGAAGAACCGCTTTGCCGGTAAATTTAATTTTGATATAGAACTGCCGCAGGATCCTGACCTGCTGGAACTGCACGTGCCATCTTTGCTTACTCATTCCTTTGTGGAGTACGCATTATATAACCGGGTGCTTAACCGGCCCGATAATAACGGCATTATTAAAGTAACCTTTTCAAAAACTGAAAAAACATTGCTGGTAACAATTGATGATAATGGCATTGGGAAAAAGATGGCAGCCGGCATCAAAGAAAAAAAAGGAGCCAATGATCTTACTCCCGATGCCGACCTGGTACAGGAAAGACTGAACCTGCTGAATATTGATTTGGAAGAACAAAAGATCACGATCTCCGAACTGGATAAAACGGATGATAATGGTTCGGTAACCGGAACTATAGTAAGCATCAGCCTGCCGGTATTACTTAACAATTAAAACAAAGCATGATTGAACTGGATAAAAAAAATATGGCACCAGGCTTCTTATAGCGGCATTGCCGATACCATGCCGGAGCACCTGCATCTTAAAATTATCATGTGCAACAGAACCGGCATCATTGGCTTTTTTATCCTGATAAAGTCGCAGGTATTTTACCTGGGCGCACCTGTATTGTTTAGCATTGCTACATTTATGGGGCTGCTTTATTTATCGGTTATTTTTTGGAACTACCTGAAGCTATATAACCTGTCCCGTTTTATTATGTGCTTTTGCCCAACAGTTGGGTTGTTATTGTTAGCCGGTTTTATGACGGATGGTCCTGCATTCAGTTCCCGTTCACTGGTGATGATCAATATTCTTTGCCCGCTTTTATTATACCAGATGTCGGAGCCGCGAAAAATGTTTACCGGAATTTTCTGGAATGTACTGCTTTATTGTTTGTACGATCCCATAACATCTGCCATACCCCGCCATTTTGAAATAGACAATGATGCAAAATTTGATAACCCGGTTAATACTGCCGTTACGGGTGCCATTGTGTTGGTTGTAATTGTAATTGCATTTTACATTTTGCAAAAGATAAATGCATCGCAGGTAAAAATAGCAGAACTGAAATGGCAGCATAAAAAGAAAGAAGCGGAATTGCTCTTATTAAACAATGAAGCACTGATGCAGGAAGCCGAAGCCCGGCAGGATAAATTTAACAACCTGATTGAATTGAACAAAAGCCTGCAAAGCCAGGCCCTGCGGGCGCAAATGGATCCGCATTTTATTTTTAATGCATTAAATTCTATTCAGAATTTTATCATCAGTAAAGAAACCGTGGCAGCCATGGGTTATGTATCTAAGTTTTCTAAACTGATGCGGCAAACCCTGGAAAGCTCCATGAAAGAAAAAGTAACGGTGGAAGAAGAAATAGATATGCTGAAGAATTACCTGGATCTGGAAAAACTGCGCTTTGATAAGATATTTGACTATAGTTTTGAAACGGATGACAGTATTGATATGGCCAATACAGAAATTCCTTCGATGCTGCTGCAGCCGTATATAGAAAATGCCATCCTGCACGGGCTAAGGCATAAAAATGCCGGCGGATTGCTGAAGATAACTTTGCTTAACCAGTTTGAATATTTACTTTGCGTGATAGAAGATAACGGTATCGGGCGTGAACGTTCGGCCATTATTAATGCAGAAAGGCATAAACACAGGTCGGCGGGAACGCATGTAACTAATACAAGATTATCTTTATTGCAATTAAGTAAAGATGATGCAGCAAAAGTTGTTTTTCTTGATTTGAAGAATGAACTTGGAGAAGCGGCCGGAACAAGAGTGGAAATAAAAATACCTTACGAATTTTAAAACATAGCGTTATGATAAAAGCTGTAATTATTGAAGATGAATTGCACAGCCGCAATTTTCTGAATAACCTGGTTGCCGAATTTTGTCCGCAATTAACCATTGCAGGCATGGCCGCATCGGTGGAAGAAGCGGTGGCATTGATTCAGCAAACCGAGCCGCAGATCGTTTTCCTGGATATTGAAATGCAGACCGGAACCGGTTTTGATGTATTGCAGCAATTGCAAAAAAGAAACTTTCATGTCATCTTCACAACGGCCTACGATCACTACGCCATCAAAGCAATTAAGTTCAGCGCTGTTGATTATTTATTAAAACCCATTAACCTGGAAGAACTGCAGGCAGCCGTTGCAAAAGCAATAGAAAGTATAGAACAAAAAGCAGGAGAGAATAAACTGGAGTTGCTGATAAAGAATTTACGCCGCCCTGCCGGTGAAGATTTTTCAATCAGCCTTTCCACTTCAGATGGTGTGGAGTTCATCCAGTTGTCCAGCATAATCAGGCTGGAAGCTAGTGGACCGTACACCACTTTTTTTATGAAGGATGCCCGCAAGATCATGGTGAGCCGCAATCTTAAAGAATATGAAATGTTGTTGACCGGTCATGGTTTTTTCAGAGTACACAATTCGCATATCATCAACCTGAAAGAAGTAAGAAAGATGATAAAAACAGATGGCGGTTATGCGGTGATGAATGATGATTCAATGATCACCATATCGCCAAAAAAGAAAGAAGAATTTATGGAACTGATGGGCCAGCGGCTGGTTTAATACCAACTCGATTTATAAAATAGACCGAAGGTCTATGAGTAAATCTTAGATGAAATTATACCGATTAAAAAGCTGTTGGCTAAATAGTATTTCATACCGGTATAATTTTTATTTTAATCAATGACAATAAAAACAATCATAGTAGAAGACGAGCCGCTTAGCCGGGCATTTCTGAATAATTTATTATCGGAGTTTTGCCCGGAAGTAGACGTGTTGACCATTGTGCCAACTGAAACCGAAGCCGTTGAAGCTATTGAAAGATTAAAGCCCGACCTGGTTTTTCTTGATATTGAACTGCAGCAGGGCACAGGGTTTGAAGTACTGAAAAAAACACAGCAATATAAATACCAGGTGATCTTTACAACCGCATTTGATCATTACAGCATTAATGCCATTAAATTCAGTGGAGTAGATTACCTGCAAAAGCCAATAGATTTTGAAGCCTTGCAAGCATTGATACCAAATGTTATCAGCAAACAAAAATGTGGCAGCGGGGAAATTGCGGTAAAACACCTGCTGCAAACACTCGATAATAATAATGTACCCAGGCACCTGTTGGTAAAGGCGCCCGAAGGCGGTCAGTACATTGAAATAGCAGAAATTATATTTATTGAACTTGCAGAAACCGGTTGTGTTTTTTATACAGATACCGCCATGATTACAACAACCTGCAAAGGCATAAAGGAACTTGAGCAGATGTTGAATGAGCAACATTTTTTAAGGGTACAAAATGGCTATATCATTAACTGTAAAAAAATTGATGCGATATCAGTACCTGATAGTGGTTTTGTTACGATGACAAACAAAAGCATCATTCCGGTTTCTGCAAAAAAAACTGCGGAGCTTAAAAGTATTTTATCAGCCGCAATTTGAGGACGATCTTCGTTAAGGCAGTAAAGCACGGTCAATTATTTGCAACTCCTCCACAGCTTTTTTACAAACAGGTTCCACTTTTGCAAAAAGCTGTTTAATTTCTTCAATACCCGTTTCAGACTTTGCAAGCTTTTCAATCGATAATAATGCATCACCTATTAATTGATTCAATCCAAAAAATCCGGTTGTATTTCTAATGGTATGGGTTAATTTATATATTTCCGGGTAATTAATTTGTGCAATCGCTTCTTTTAATGCGGCCGTTTCTTTTGGATTTTGTTCTTTAAACAGGCTTATCATTTCTATGATAAAAACACTGTTTTTCCTGGTCTGGCTCATTAAAAAAGACAGGTCTATTATTTTTTTTGATTCGGTTGTGTCGCTTGCCCAGCGTGCAATTTTTTCCAGCAAGTCTTTTTCTTTAAATGGTTTTGATAAATAATCATTCATGCCTGCCTGTATACACTTTTCTTTTTCGCCTGCCAGCGCATGAGCCGTCATGGCAATTACCGGTGTGTTGATGTACAGGTCTTCCCTTATCAGTTGCGTTGCCTGGTAGCCATCCATTACGGGCATTTGTATGTCCATGAGTATGAGATCAAAATTTGCTGTTTTAAGTAATTCCAAAGCCTTGCTGCCATTGTCAACAACAGTAACAGTAAAACCATTGTTCTCTAAAATATTTGCTGCAAGCTTTTGATTAAACAGGTTATCATCTACAACCAGAATTTTTTGAATAGCACCAAAATGTAGTTCCTCTGGCATCTCTTTATGCAAGGTTGTACTAAGCTCCACATCTGAAATAGCAAAAGGCATTGTAAAAATAAATTCTGTTCCCTTTCCTTCGCCGCTTAGTAATCTTATGCTGCCTTCCTGCAATTCCACCAGTTGTTTGGTAATGGCGAGCCCAAGGCCGGTGCCGCCATACCTGCGGGTAATATTGCTGTCTGCCTGTATAAAACGATCAAAGATATTTGCAGTTTTATCTTCTGGTATGCCAATACCTGTATCCCTGATACTGAACTGAAGTAACAAAACATTTTGCGCTGTAGATACAAGCCGGCAATCAACAAACACCCCTCCTTTTTCTGTAAACTTAATCGCATTGCCAATCAGGTTAATCAGTATTTGCGTGAGCCGCATCGGATCTCCCAATACATAACTGTTTATCCTTACGTCAACCGTACAGGCTAGTTCAAGTTTTTTCTTTTTTGCTTTGGAAAGAAGCATTACCTGCACAGATTGTAAAAGGTCGGTCACGTTAAAAGGAATGGACTCGATGATAAATTTCCCTGCATCCAGTTTTGAAAGATCAAGGATATCATTGATGATAGAAAGCAAACTGTTGCCTGAACCGCTGATGGCATCCAGGTATTCTTTTTGCTGCAGCGATAAATTTGTTTTTTTCAACAGGTCTGTAAATCCGATAATGGCACCCAGTGGTGTTCTTAATTCATGGCTCATGTTGGCAATAAAATCCGATTTTGATTTTGCAGATTCCTCAGCCAGCGCTTTTGATTTCTGCATCTCCTCTTCAACTTTTTTACGTTCAAAAAATGTGGGAATGCTGTATGCTTCTTTTTGTGTGTAATTTTTTTTGTTGTGAATATTATACCTGTTGAGGTGCTCTTGTATTTTGTCGGGTGGCGACATGATGAAAGTACAATGTGCATCGCCCTTTGCTGTGCAGGTAACTTCTGTTGCCGTTAAGGGAATACCAAAACTTTCTTCGCACCATCCCGATGAGTAACCTGCATTCATGATACAAATGGGTGTATCTGATTTTTTCCCTGCTCTTATCCAGGAATCTGCTTCAAAAGAATAGGGATGGTTGTAAAAAAGGTAAAAGTTCTCATCAGGTGTAGGATTACTTTCAGGGTGTATATCTACAAAAGCCCATCCCGAGTATGCAAAGTGAACAGGCCCGGCTGATAATTTTGAAATGGGGTCGGTAAGGTTCATTTTTAAATGAAAGTTCCGGGCATCATTCATCCCGATCACATGCGCAATATCAAATAAAAAATTTTTTCCTATTGCCATGGCTTCCTGCTCACCACGATCGGCATATAATTTTTGAATGGTATCTAAAAAATCTTTAGAGAGTGCAGATGCTCTTACCAGTACATAGCGCTGTTCATTTATTTCGATGGTCCCTTTTGTAGGATCCATTTTAAGGTGTTTAAAATATTCATGCACGGTATGTTGTGCAATATCGAACAGCGGTTTAAATGGTTCGGGAACAATTACAGAATTTCCTTTGGGTAACGAGCTGAAATCACGACGCAGCATGGCATTTTCTTGTTCGAGTTCAATTATCCGTTGTTGCAACTGTTCAATAGTCATGATTTACATTATTGTATAAATATAAAAATACTCCTGCAATTAATTGCAGGAGTATTTTTTTTATGCTGTTTATCAGAATTGATAATTTAATGCAGCAACCTTATCCGGATTGCCATCCACATCACCGGTTACATACTTTTTGTTATAGTAAATAACACCTTTATTTAAAAATAAAATACCTGCCACAATTGGGGTGGCATAAGAAGTGCCATGAACAGGATATGGAGTGTAACCTCCGTTTAAATAGGTTGAATAAATATTTTCTCCAGCAGATGCGTAATCTACTGCAACACCATAATTAGAACCTGATTTAGGATCACCACCCGGAAAAACAGCACTGAATTTATATGCACTGCCATAAGAAGAAACGCAGGTGATAAACTTTAATGTTTCTGCATAAGGATAATTTGGAGAAGACATTCTGGCCGGAGACCTAAGTGAGGCATAACCTCTGTTGTTACCAGCCGACAGGGCAAACCAAGTATCATAACCTGCATAATTTTTTATTGCATCTTCCATTGCTGCTATGCCTGTTGTTTTAGCCGAAAATCCCTGACTTAGGTTAACAACATCATTAGTAATGGAATTTATCCAAACATAATCAAGTGCTTTTACAAAATTAGAGGCAGATGCACTTTCGTCTTTATTCTTTATTCTTATGGGAACAATATAAGCACCTGCAGCAACACCTCTTGTACCAAAACCATTATCTATAGCAGCTAAAACGCCTGCTACTTTTGTACCGTGTCCTGTACTATCTTCTACTGTATTAGCATCAGAGAAGCATCTTGCCCAGGGAGTGTACACCCTCAGGTCGGGATGGTCCATATCACATCCTCCATCAATTATCCATATTGTGTTTGTAAGGCTTTGCTGATAACCGTTTTTAAAGCCAATTTGCTGGCGCAGTGCATCAACTGTTTGGCCGGGTGGTGGCGGTGGTGGCGCAAATGTTGATGCAGTGGTACTGGTTACATCTTCATCAGTAAATTCTTCAGTTTGAAATTCTACATATTTAACATTGGGGTTGGCAACTAATTTTTTTACGGCATCAGTTGTTAGTACAGCATCAAAACCTACAACAACATTACTTACAAAAGCACTAATGCTCTGCTGGGAAACGATCATACTTCCATCTGCATTTCTTAACTGGCCCAGTATTGCTGTTTGCGCCTCTCTGCCATAAGTATCTGCAGCAGATTGTCTGGCACCACGTACAGTTTTATCGCCGTTGAATACCTGGGCAAACGGCTTTTTAAAACTTTCTTTAAAAGTTACAAAATAATGCCCCGGCTGTGCATTGGCTGTATCAGGTGCAATATAAATAACGATTGCTTCTTCCGCAGGAGCTGTTGCCATTACATCCGCAGATAATTCTTTTTTGCATGACTGGCTTAAAAGTACAATTGCTGATAAGCTGAGTATGCCGATTAAATTCTTTTTCATTTTTTTTAGTTTAATTAATTTGATAAAGCAAAATTGCTTCATCATCAGCAAGCTTACCATACACAGTTAAAGGATATGGTCTGCCGCTTAATCAAACAGGTCTTTTGATTAACCGTGTTTTAAAATGCTTCATGCGTATTTTTTTATTTTTTATTTTCGTTAATTCAAATGCCTCATCCGTTAACTCTGCATTTTTTTAGCTTCTTCGTCACCCCATTTTTGTGTTATCAATAAAATAAAAATTTAAAAAAACAATCATGAAAAAAATTATGTCAATTGTTACTGTTCTTGTTTTTGCATTAAGTGCATCAGCACAAGTATCTAACAATAATTCGGGTGCAACAACAGCTTACAAGCTTGAGAATGTAATGATCTCTTCAGTAAAAGCAACCGATGGTGCCAATACTGTACCGGTTCCTAATAACAGGGGTTCAGTAAAATTCACAAAGCGTGGAACTGTTATCACTAATGTTATTTACACAGATGCTGCAGGTAAATCGGTAAGACTGGAACCAACCAGCGGCGCTGCAAATGGTGGAACAAAGCCAGCATGCAAATGCCCAATACCTGACGCTTGTTTTGGTACAGCAGATAAAAGTGTTGGCATGTGTATCTGCAAGCCATGCAACCTGTCAAACGGTGGTGGAGATGATGGCTCTATTTTAATTGGTTTGCTTTTACCAGCAGTTCAAAAAGTAAGAGAAGCTGCAGGCCGCTTATAATACATGCAATAAACAATTAAAAATTTTGCCCCCGGTTTTACGGGGGCTTTTTTATTTGGTTAATTCAAATACCTTATCCGTTAATCCCGTACTTTTTTCTTTAGTAGTGCAGGTCATCTTTGTAGGGAGAAAAATTAAAAATCAAAAAAAATATGAAAAAAATTATTACGGTACTTGCTTTGTTTGTGTTAGCCATAAATGTTAGCAGCTTTGCCCAAACAGGCGGAGTACATGTAGCCACAGGAGATGTTAATTTCAGCGCAGGTAAAATGAAGGAAGGTCTTAACACAGTTACAAAGCTGGGCCAGGGCACTATAACTTTTATTAAAAAAGGAGACAGCTATTCAGAAGTAGTTTTTAAAGATGCTGCCGGGGTTTCTACCAGGTTAATATCTACCCCTGCCGGTACAGGTGGTGCACCAAACCCGGCGTGTAAAACAAAATTGCCCGATGCATGTTTTGGTACTGCCAATAAAAGTATCGGCATGTGTATTTGCAGGCCGGGCAATATCTCAAAAGGTGGGTATACTTTAACCTTCTACGGGTCGGGCATATTCAAATGGGCTGCTACTTTTCAATAAAAGCACCTGTTCGTTAACCCGGATATAGCATTCGTTAACCAACCCGGTTTTTCTTTTCACGATTGCCTCATCTTTGGTAAAACATTTTAATTATGAAGATCATGAACAGTAAAATCACAAACTTTATTAGCGGCGCCTTAGGGTTGATCATTATTGCAGCATCAACTTCCTGCAAGAAGGAAGAATTGTCGCTGAATTCAAACGCAAAAGTTTTTAGCGTGGCACAATTTAAAAGCAACCTGCAAATCGGGATATTAAGTTCTGCTGCTACCCAACCAAGAGGTTATTCCTTTGTAATCAATAAGGGTGGTGTTTGGGTTGATACCACTTCTTTTGGTTCGGCCTCAATAAATGCTACCGGCGGCGGCTTTAATAAAATGCATGTAAACCAAGAGATAAATATTGCGAGTGTTACAAAAGCATTTACTGCCATAGCAGTTTTTCAGTTGATCAAAACCATCGGCAATGGTGTTACCACCAAAAGTAAGATCGGCGAGTGGCTGCCAACTTATTGGAACGCCAAACAGGTCATTAAGGATATTACTTTTGAACAACTGATGACACATAGCTCTGGCCTTACAGAATCCAACACAAGCTACGATTCCTTGAAAGCAACTGCGGCAAGAGGATTGGATAACCCGGCGAAACCCTTGGATGTATATGCCAATATCAACTTCGCTTTGTTTCGTGCCATGATACCTTATATGAGAGACAAAGCTGCAGCTACAGCAAAAGAGAATGCGATGCTTCCGGGTGACGTAACCGGTTTTGAAAACTGGTTATCGCAGCAATACATGGATTATATGCAGGTAAAAGTTTTTACGCCTATCGGCCTTAATAATGTAACCTGTAGCCCTGCTCCAAATTCGGCCCAGGCCTTTAGCGAAAGCAATGGAGTTGGGCTGGCTTCAGCCACGCTTAACAATTGGACAAATACTTGTGGTGGCGGCGGTTATTTTTTGTCGGTAATGGAAATGGCCCGTGTTATGGCTTACTTGTCTAACTCCTATACTTTACAGGATAAAGACCAGCGCAAACTGATGGATGATAATTTTATGGGTTGGGATAATGAAGATTCGCCAATGACGGTAGCCGGCCAGGCTTATGGAAAAGACGGCGCACTTTGGTGGGACAGCAATAACAGCGGGGTTCAGGATAATGGCGACGCTGGCCTACAAACTTTTGTGATCAAATTTCCAAATGCTGTTGAATTGTCATTGGTGATAAATTCTATACCGGGCAACTACAGAAGTATCAGCAATTTTGTAACGAATGCTTATAATAATGCCTGGATTAAACAGTAAGTAAAAAGAAATTGAACAAAGATTAAAAGAAAGGTTTTCAGGTTTCAAATGATATAAGGAGGTCAACAGGGAGCAGCTTACCCTTTGATCTCCTTTTTCTTTTTAGGCAATCAGCTTTTCGTTAATCCAAAACCGGGTTTGGTTAATTGTGTAATCCTTAAAGCAGCTTGATGGTGCATCTTTGAGTTATAAAAAAATAAATTAAAAATAAAAAAACAAAAAAATTATGAAAAAAGTAATCGCCATTATTACTGTATGTTTATTTGCAGTAGCAGGCAATGTTTCAGCTCAATCTCAAAGTGCCGGTAAAGTAGTTTTCCAAGATTTTCACTTTACTTCAAATTTAACAGAAGGCCAAAACACAATTGTAGTGCCAGATGGCAAAGGAACTGTAAAGTTTACAAAACGTGGCAGCACTTTCTCCAATGTTATTTACACAGATGCTGCCGGTAAGTCAACCAGATTACAACCAGGCACAGGAGCTGCAAATGGCGCTCCTGCTCCTTCCTGCAAATGCCCCGTACCGGATGCATGTTTCGGCACCGAAAATAAAAGCATTGGTATGTGCATTTGCAAGCCTTGCGATGTTTCCTCCGGCAATGGTCCTTATACTATAGGATTACTTTTGCCAGCGGTACAAAAAGTAAGGTCTGCAGCAGCCCGCATGAAATAAATATAAACCTGCTTTATTAATACAGCCTCCGGTATACCGGGGGCTTTTTATTTTATTCCGTTAATCCAAAACCCATATCCGTTAACTGTGCATTTTATAGCTGCTTTTGTTTCAGCATTTTTACAGCATCAAACTATAAATAAAATTGTATGAAAAAGATTGTAAGGTTTTTGGTGTTTTTATTAACTGCTTTATCAACGCAGCAGCTGGCGAATGCACAAACTATTTCGGTATCGGTAAATGTAAAGCCGCCGTATAGTTTACAACCTAAAGATTATATTCAGCAGGGAAATAATGTAACCATCACCATGGTTAACCTGGGCTCTGTTCCCACATCAGCGCAGGTCTTCATGTCGCTTGAAGGCGTTAATAATTCGGTACAGATAAAAATAAAGCCAACCTATGTTGCACCCGTTCCTTTGCAATTTGGTCCATCCGAAATAAAGGTTTTAACACTCAACCAGTTAAAGGCTTATAATGGCAACCCGGGTTTTAATGATATTATTTTCCAGGGTTACGATAGCAAATTATATTTTGGAAACGGCTCACTTCCCGAAGGTATGTATAAGGTTTGTGCAGCTGTGGTAACGGGTTTGGGACCGGCAGGTGGCGGTGGCGGAACATTTTCCGGCTGTGGCATTTTTCAGTTAACAGCTTACGATGCCCCCATTATTTTAAACCCGGTAAACAATGCGAAAGTAAAGCCATTGCAGCCGCAAAATCTTTTCTTTAACTGGACGCCTTCGGGTATTGCCGGCAAAACCAATTATACATTTAAATTAGTTGATCTTACCAACACACCGGTTAATAATCCCAACGATGCGTTTCAAAATAATGTACAGCCGTTCTTTCAGCAAACCGGCATTAATACCAACAGCCTGGTTTACGATCTCAGTAAAATAAAATTAACTGAAGGGCATACGTATGCCGTGCAGGTTACCGCTTACGATCCTGCAAAAAGCCTGTCGTACAAGAACCAGGGCAAAAGCCCGGTAATTGTTTTTGTCTATAAAAACGAACTGGGCCTGGGCAATAATGCGGGTAATCAACCCAACCAGGGCGATGCGCCACTTGGTCCCTGCAATGCATCCACTAAATGGAATGGTAATTTAACCAACAGCAGTAAAGACGGCCTGCCAAACGGTACCCAATTAGCTATCGGAAATTTTGTAATAAAGAACACTTCGTTTACAAAAACCATTGGCGGTTACGATGGAAGTGGTGAGGTGTTGGTGAATTTCCTCAACACAAAATTAAAAGTAGAGTTTAAAGGAATAAAAGTTAACAATGATAACCGGGTTTTTGAAGGCGCAGTAACCGGTAAAGTTGCCAGCAATGCGGTGATCAACGATGCTATGAGCAAACAAAAAGCAGGTTCATTGGAAACCGTACCCAACATGGATGCATTGATGGATTATCTTGAAAACGGAACAAGGGCCATTAATAAACTTAACACCGGCAGCGCCATTGATCTGCCGGTGCATATTGATAAAAACGGTTTTAATATTGGTATTGTGGGAATGATATTTGAACCCACCGAAGCTTATGTAAACACAGTTTTAAATACGCCGCTGCCGCAAAGCATCAGTAACAGCTACCTGTTACTTGCTGCAAAAGGAATTGCTGTTCATCCAAATGGCTATGGTGCTGGGGAAGCAAAACTTTCGCTGGCAAAAGATGTAAGCGTAAACCTGAGCGACAAATTAACATTGGATTTTACTGGCGGATCAAATAAAACGTATGCAACATTTGATTGCAGTGGTTTTAAAAGCTTAAACCTTAACGGTGCTGTTACATTAAACAGGAGCATTGCGTTGCCGCTGGATAATAATTATGATGTGATAAATAACAATGCGGTAAAAGTAAAAGCGCCTTTTGAACTGAAAAATGTAACCGGCATTAATGATCTGCTGCTCGATAATATCAGCTTCTCTCACAAATTCGCCATACCCGATGCCACAGATTTTGCATTTGAATGTAAAGAACTGAGCATTGATTTAAGTAATACGAAAAATGGCAATGCATTTAACACTGCATATCCCGATAAACAAAATAAAAAAGACTGGACGGGTATTTATATAAAGAGCATTAGCGTGGTAATGCCCGAAGGATTTAAAAAGAAAGGTGGCGGAAGAATGCTCATCAGTGCACAAAATGCTTATGTAGATAAGATGGGTTTTAGCGGAACTATTGCTGCGGAGGGTAAAGTTTTTTCTGAAGGAACTGTTGCCGGCTGGGGCATTGAGCTGAACATGATAAACCTGAAAGTGAGCCAGAGTAAATTGGCTGGTGGCGGTTTTGGCGGTGTGATAAGTTTGCCATTGGGCGATAAAACTGATCTTGGATTTAATGCAACTATTTCTAAAGGAGATGCCAACGGTGCCAATGTTGCATTGATGGTGGAAACAAAAGATGAAATTGACGCTAACCTTTTCTTTGCCAAAATAAAATTATTTGAAGGATCATCTATTGAAGTGGGGAAACAAAACGGAAAGTATTTTGCCAAAGCAAATCTTAACGGAGAGATTGGAATTAGTATCAGCAGCAAAAAAGAAAATTCAAATGTTGGTAAATTCAATCTGCCCGAAATTGAGTTTCAGGAACTAACGATAGACGGAAAAGATCAACCCAACTATACGCCCAATTTTGATCTAAAATTTGCATCGCTGCAGAACAACAAGGGCCTGCAGGCAAAAGTGGGTACATTCGAACTGAACCTCAACGATCTTTCTTTCAAAAAATCGGGCGATAAAAAAAGCGCCGGGCTTTCATTCGACCTTGGCCTTAGCTTATTTGGTGGAGAAAAAGATGCCAAGAATGGTGCAGGCGCAACTACAGCATTTACTATTTGGGCAAAACACGATGGTACAAGATTTAAATATGATAAAGCATCGCTTGATGCCATCAGCATTAGAGCCGACCTGGGTGTGGCCAAATTAGAAGGCTCCCTTAATATTTATGATGAAGATCCGGTTTATGGAAATGGCTTCCGTGGTTCAGTGTCGGCATCGCTGGCTGGGCTGGGCGTTTCGGTAGATGTGACATTGCAGTTTGGTAAAACACTAGAAAATAAAGGCAATTATAAATACTGGTATTTTGATGCGATGGTTGATTTTGGAAAAGTGGGTTTAAATATTCCCGGTACGGCCGCATCTATTTATGGACTTGGCGGCGGCGCATGGTGTAACATGGTACGTAGTGGTGGCAGCGATGTTATTAAACCGGGAAGTTTCAATACAAAAAATGGAGGAGCTTCTGCAGCGCCAACAACTTCGGGTGTAACCATGGTGCCGCAAAGTGGCAATGCCGGTTTTAAAGCTGCGGTTTTATTTGGTATCACCGGTTCAAGAGAAGCATTTAATGGTGATCTTACTTTCGCCATGGATCTTAATAGTAAAACGCTTTCTGTTAATCATGTTAAGTTGGAAGGAAATGCGTACCTGATGCAGAATCCTACAGACCTGTCGAGACGTGATCCGAACAAAGCATTTTTGTATTGCAATGCCTTGATAGAATATGATAAACCCAACAATGTTATCAGCGGAAATTTTGCTGCACACGTAAACATCCTCAACATCATTGAAGGCGGTGGGGAGATCTCGTTTAAATTTGATATGCCCGACAGAAATCCTGATGGCACGGTAAAAGCAAATCAACCCGGATTAAAATGGTTTTTAAAAGTTGGACAATGGACACCGAATACTGATCCGTTTGAAGATGATGCCAGGCTGCATGCCAGCATAGGCTTTGATGCTAAGGTGCTAAAGGTTGAAATAAAACTCCAGGGATATTTTATGGTAGGTAACGATCTGCTATCCGGCTTGCCGCCATTGCCTGATAAGATTTACCAGGTAACAAAATCCATGGGTGCAACAGTTAAAAAAGAATTACCGGCTTCTGTTTCCAGCACACAAAGTTTAGCATTTGCTTTTGGAGCAGGTATAAAATTATCTGCCGGGTTCGATATTAAAATTGTTAGTGCCAGCGTAGAAGCTGCTGCAGGGTTTGATGTGCTCATCAGCGATTTAAATGCAACCTGCGACGGAAGCGAAATGGGTTTTAACGGATGGTATGCACAAGGCCAGGCGTATGCATACATTGATGGTAATATTAAATTTCTTGGCGCACCTGTTGCAAAGCTTATGGCCGGCGCCGTGTTCCAGGTTAAACTGCCTAATCCAACATGGGTACGTGGCGATGTATATTTTTATATTAATGTAGTTGGTATAGAAGGTCATTTTTATAGAACGATTGAAAAAGGGAGTATATGTGCCAACATGAAAACAGAATTGGATCCGTTTGAAAGTATGAAGCTGATAAAGTATGTTACCCCGGAGAATAAAACTACCAAAGTAAGTCCAATTGGTACAGAAGCAACGGTTAGTCTTACTTATGGCGAGTATGAAGTGGTTAAAATATTCAATGCCTTTACAGAAAACTACGATTTTTATTATCCAAGAAATCAAATTACAGTACTTGATAAAAATAAAAAGGAGATCAACAAAAAAGATTACTCCGTTTCAAGCGCTACCAATAGCAAAGGCAGGTTGAGTACCATTAAGTTTAACAAAACGCTAGGCGAAAACACAGAGTATTATATATATGTAAAGGCAGAAATTCAGGGAGAGAAGTCGGAAGAATTATACTCGAAATTTACAACTGGCGACAGGCCGGCAAAATTTGGAATGAAAGACCTGGTTGAGAGTTATCCGCTGCCAAACCAACGCTTCTTTATGCGTCAAACCATTGATGGTACGCCAATACGTGGTTTCCTGCATCTTAAACAGGATCTGTTGTACCTATTTGAGAAAGGCGAAGTGTATGTTTTGTTTTTAGATCAGGCTGGTAAGCTGGCAGCTTATGCAAAGGCGTCTGGTTCTACCCAACAGGAGTATAATGTGGAGTCTTCTTCTAAAGTTTATTTTGATATCCCTAAAGAATTAAAGAGCAGCACTATTTACCAGATAAAATTATTGGGTCCCGATCCGGAAGCCAATAAAGGCGATAACGCAAATGCTTTTGGCAAAGTGGTGTTTGATGGATTTTATTTTAAAACAAGTAAATACAATAATTTCCAGGAGAAACTGAATACTTTTAAAGTAGTTAAAACCGGTTACATCCGCCATCAGATAAATGCGAATTTTATGACCGCTAAGGCAGAGGCGAATACAAAAGAGAATGTGTTTTTTGTACCGGTAATGATGCTGCAGGGTGGAGAAGATCTTGATGGGTATGAAATGTTCGGTTATAAATCTGATTACAATGGTTATGATTTAACAAAAGGACAGTTGATGTTTGTGCATCCTGTTTCCGACGGAGCCTTTGGAGGTGATTATTTAGACAAGGTTTACAGCAAGTACATGAGCATGACCTTTGCCCGTGAATTCGACAAAAAAATTGTTATAACACCCGAAATAACTAAAGACGAAGCAACCTTTTTACAGCTTGTTCTTGGTTCGGCAAAAAAGAATTTTGGAAGCCGTTCAGCCGGGTTCCCTTTTGAGGGGGCGCCAATAGATGCCGATGGTGCTTTTAGAATGGGCCCTGATCTTATGTGGATGCAAAATGCTGTACATTATAAATCCGTTTTACAACAGTCTGGTGCGCTCTCATCTAACGAAACAATAACGGGACCTAAAGGCCCTCTGACTCAGGATGAAATTAATGGCGGCGGCGGAGGTGGCGGATATATGAATAATAACATTGGACTTAAGGGCAGTGGCCCTGAGCAGAAAGCGTATTATGCATTGATGGATTATACAGGATTTATTGCGGCATGGGATCATTACAAATGGCTGAACGCTATGTTTAAAGCAGGTAAATCTATCGACCTGTGGCGTACTTACAAGCTCACCGAAAAACTAGGATTACCGACAAAAGTACCCTACGGTAAAAAGGAGTTTACCATTACCGGAACAGGCGGAAAAGGTAACGGTAATCAGGCCGCAAAAGTAAAACTGTCGTACCAATATGCACCCCCCGCATTTTGATAAAACGAGCTCAATAAAAAAAAGCCATTCCGTAAAATGCGGGATGGCTTTTTTTGGTTTTAAACGAGGCACTGTTTTCGTTAAGCCATATAGCCTATCCGTTAATTGCGCCCTTTAATACAGCGGCCGGCGCTCTACTTTTAACTTATAAAATAAACAATCATGAACCGGATAATTTTATTACTACTTGCATTTGCTTTCTCGGGCAGTGCTTATGCCCAGGCAGCTAAAGATACCATGGCCCAAAAAGAAAATATTAAAATGGTAAGCCGGTTTCGTAACGGCATCGTGGAACTGCGCTGGTATCCAACATCTGCAGCAAGCTGGAGAAAGGCCAATCTTTTTGGCTACAGCATTAGAAGAATGGAACTGAGCGATGCCGGATCTGCAGCAGGATTTAAAGAACTGGCTATTGTAAAACCATATACACCGGAGGAGTGGAAGCAAAAACTGAATACAAGAGATACTTTGGTGAGAGCGGCGATGGAAAGTATGCAGCCCTTAACGCCGGTAAAAGGGCAAGGTTTAGTTGATACTCAAAATGAGGAAGGCAGCATGTTCTTCTCCTATATTATCTCCACCAGTTTTTCAGCAGACGCTGCAAAAGGAGCCGGTTTATTGTATAATGATAACACAATAATAAGCGGAACAAAATATGCATACAGCGTAAGCATCAACAGCACAAAAGATAAAGACGCCGAGGATGAAGTGTTGGCTTTTGTTACCGATACCCGTTCGCAATATGTAGCGCCATCGCCAGAGGAAGTAACTTTTGAAGAAGAGGAAGGTGCAGTAAAACTGATATGGAACAATACAACCAACAAAGAACTTTTTAGCGCTTATTTTATAGAACGTAGCGGCGATGGCGGCAGAACTTTTTATGCGCTGAATAAAGTGCCGTTTATTTCTGTTGCAGAAAATACAGTTGAATTTTATTACACCGATTCTGTAAAAAATTATGTTCCCTATCTATACCGCATTGTAGGACTTACGCCCTGGGTTGACAGAAGCAACCCATCGGTAGTTATAAAAGCCATGGGCCGTGATCGCACACCTGCATCGCCGCCCATGAATACAAGGGCCAAAGGTGACCGAAGTAAAATTGTTGTTACCTGGGAGTTGCCAATTTCATCTTCAGATCTGAAGGGATTTAAAATAGCACGTTCACATAAAATAGAAGGTCCCTTCACCAGCATCAGCGGCGATAAAACGGTTGCAAAATCTATGAGAACGTTTACTGATGAAAGACCCACACCAAAAGAACCTTACTATGTTGTTTATGCAGTTGATACTGCCGGCAATTACAACAGTACTTTTTCTGTAATGGCAAGCATTTATGATTCTGTTGCACCTGCACAGCCGGTTGGCCTTACAGGTTCTATAGATACAAACGGATTAGTGAAGCTTAGCTGGAAATCCGGTACTGATAATGATTTGGTGGGATACCATGTATATGTTGCCAACGGAAAAGATAATGTGTATCGCCAGCTTACGGGTTATCCATTAAATGATTCTTTGTTTACAGATACGGTTTCTATGCGCTCTTTAACCAGGGATGTTTTTTATAAAATAACAGCGATTGATTATAATAATAATGCGTCGGCGTATTCAACAATTGCTGCTTTAAAAAGGCCAGATGTTATTGCGCCTGCAGCAGCGGTTATCAGCGGGTATTCGGTTGAAAATACCAAAGTGGTATTAAAGATGACTGGCAGCAGCAGCAATGATGTGGTGAGTTACCGGTTGATTCGCACCGGTGCCGATGGCCGTGAAACTAAACTGGCTGAAGGAAAAGAAATACGGTCATTTACAGATTCGGATGTTAAAGAAGGCGCAGCATATACTTATACACTTGTTGCAACAGATGCATCAAATCTAAGTACATCATCAAAGCCGTTGCAGGTAACTGTGCAGGAGCAGGAAATAAAACCCGGCATCAGTTCATTAACTGCCAGGGCAAATGATAAAGAACAACAGGTATTACTTAGCTGGAATGCATTGAACGGATCGCAGCCATCATCACTGGTTTTGTTCCGGGCTGCTGATGGGGAAGAGTTGCTGTTGTATAAAAAATTATCGCCCGATAAACAGTCTTACATGGATAATACTTCGCCGGGCAAATATCAATATGCAATAAAAGTATTGTACAGCAATGGTGCCGAAAGTGAATTGAGTGCAATTGCTTCTGCCGAAGTAAAAAATTAAACCACATCAAAAACAGTCAACTGTCAATCATGAAAAATAAATTGTTGCTACTGGTCTTATTGGCCGGATGGAATTTTTGCCACGCACAAAGTTTTGATGTGGAGCAATTACCTAAAGCAAAAAAAATAGATTGGAGTGGTTCTGTTGGTGCCAATGCTACAGGCTATACTGCCAGCGGAATTCCAAACAGGAGCAATCCATTTACCTGGAGCCTGAATGCCAATGTGAATGTGCGGATTTTGGAAGTGCTTGATTTGCCTTTTAGTTTAACTGTTGGAAAATATCAGACACAGTTTACAAAACCATACCTGCAGTTTGGTATAAGTCCCAGGTACAAGTGGGCCACCTTACATGCGGGCAATGCCAATCTCACTTTTAATCCTTACACATTATCGGGCCATAGTTTTGTAGGAGCCGGCATAGAATTAAAACCCGGTAAGATCAGGTTTGCGGCTATGTATGGCCGGTTGAATAGAGCAGTTGAGATAGATACATCGGTCAGCAATACAAAAATTCCATCTTTTAAAAGAATGGGTTATGGTGCTAAAATCGGTTACGGGACTGCGGAGAATTTTATTGACCTGATTTATTTTCATGCAAAAGACGATGCCGGTTCTATTACATCATGGAAGGATCCGGAGATACAGGCGTTTCTGGGCGATGCAAATACTTTAACACCACAAGAGAATAACGTGTTTGGTGCTTCGGGCCAGTTAACGCTAAAAAAGAAACTGACTTTTAATTTTGATGCAGGCTTAAGTTATTACAATAAGAATATTGCAGATTCGCAATATTTGCTTAAGAAAAAAAGCATCAACATTTCCAACGATAAAAAAATTCAATACGCAGGTAAAGCCGGTATAGGATATAGTTTTTCTAAACTGTCTGTAAGAGCCGATTATGAAAGGGTTTTGCCCGATTATGTTACGCTGGGCAGTTATTTTTTTACTACTGATATTGAAAATTTCACCTTTTCTCCCTCAGGCAGTTTCGACAGCAGTAAAGGAACTTATAGTTTATCTATAGGACTGCAAAAAAACAATCTTGATAAAACAAAAAAGGAAACAACCAAACGTTTTATCGGAAGTGCCAATATTGCCTATAATCCCAATGCAAAATGGGCATTCAACCTGGTGTACAATAATTTTTCAGTAAACCAGGTAAGGGGTACCGAACCCATTAATGATTCGTCCCGGTTAAGACAGTTGAATCAAACATTTACTTTTACTCCAACCTATTCTATCATTAAAGATTCTGTAGCAACGCATAGCCTGTCTGTAACTGCCAATTATAATGATGTGAACGATCGCAACATCATTACCCGGCAGTTTACCAATATGAAAGCTGCCATGTTCAGCCTTAACCATAGTTCATCATTTACTAAAAGAAGTAATAGTATCAACAGCGGTTTAAATTTCAACAGCACTAAAACCGCAGCATCAACAAATACACAGTATGGTGTAACACTTGGCTATTCACAAAGTTTTTTTAAACAAGCATTAACCGCTTCTGTTGGCGCTAACTATAATATGAGTTATGTAAGTGCAACGCAGGATGGAAATATAATAACGGGTAATGCAACAGCCAGTTACCAGTTTAAAAAACGACATTCATTTTCTTTCAACGCGTCGTTGATCAGGTCAAATTCAAAACAATATCAAAGTTATACCGAATTAACCGGCTCGCTGTCTTATGTACTGCTATTAAAATAAGGTAGTTTATCACGAGCTCATAAAAAATTATCAACACCTGTAACCGCCTTATTCAGCCGCTCTTCATAATTGCCGCTGATATCAGCCCAGGGTACATTTTGGTTAATAAGAATGTCTTTATAATAATGATATAGTTTCTGCCTGCTTATCAAATCCGGGTATTCCCTCAGTTCATCGTTTACCCATGGCAAATCAATATTGCACAACAGGTACAGGTCATATTTTCTTTCGGCAATGCGGTTCAATATCCAGTGATGGCATTTTTCAAAAGCAAATTCGCACCATACTTTCATAACGTAGATGTCGGTATCAATGAACACAGGTTTGTGGTTTGTGGTTTGTGGTTTGTGGTTTCCCAATTCCCAATTCCTAATCCCCAATTCCTCTGCTTCTATCTGCCCTTTGGCGATGTCCAATAAATTTTCATAAGTATAAACAGTACCGTTTTTTAAAAGATATTCCCTGGCATATTCTTCTACCCATATTGTGTTGTAATGTGCAGCAAGCTGCTTACACAAAGTGCTTTTTCCGGTTGATTCGGGACCGAGGATGACAATTTTTTTAACCATTAGTCTTTTTATAACGGTTCAAATCAATAATAAAAGTAACTACAAAAAATATGAGCATACCAAAGCGCAGCCATTTTCTAAAGCTATCAGCAGTTGGCGTCGCCAAAACGTAAATGGTGAACAATAGTATCAGCGTTGCTTTAAAGATCAGTAATAATTTTCTATTTCCCATTCCACATAGGTTTTGCTTTTAATACTTTTTTATACACGAAGCAATTGGCATCATGTGCTCCGGGCAAATAGCCGGCGCTTTGTAAAAATTCGTTCACTATTTCTCCCCCGGTAAATTTAAAGGTTTTTTTAAAGAGCTTTGTCCACTCTTCTTTATTTTTTGGATGATGATGTGCCAGCCATGCTTTAAAAGAACCAAATTCTTTTTGCAGCACCAATATTGTTTTTGCATTTTCAATAGCTGCATTTATTTTAAGCCGGTTGCGTATAATGCCGGCATCGTTCATCAGCCTTTCAAAATCTTTTTCTTTATAAGCTGCTACTTTTTTTATATCAAAATTGTGATACCCTTTTCTAAAGGTTTCCTGTTTGTTCAGGATGGTGGTCCAGCTTAGGCCCGCCTGGTTTATCTCCAGTATCAGCCTGCAGAATAATTCATTATCATCATCAATAGGAAAACCATATTGCGTATCATGGTAAATTTTGTGAACCGATTGTTCGCCTGGTTTTAGAGAACTGATAAATTTACAGTAGCTCATGCTTTGTTTGTTTTGCTTTTTTCATCCATTCAAATAAACCAAATACAGCCATTACCAATAACACTACATAATAAACACTGGTAAACACATAATGCTTTACAAAGTATAATGGTATGGATGCAATGTTTGTCGCAATCCACCAGTACCAGCTTTCTACTTTCTTTTTTGTCATAAGCCACATACCTGTAAATGCAGTTGCAGAGGCTAAGGCATCGGCCCAGGGAATAACGCCATCAAAAAAAGCAGTTTTAAAATAAGTGAGTGCTGCAAAAATACTGATGTAAAAAAACAGGAAGAACGCTATCTGCTGCAACCATTCTTTTTTATTAGAGTAAGTAATGTGCAGTACAATTTCTTTTCGCTGGTCTTTCCTGGTCCACATATACCATCCCGAAAAGCTCATAAAGGTATAATATAAGTTTACCGTTGCCTCGCCCAGCAAATGTCCTTCATAACTTATGTAGATATAGATAATGGTGTTGATCAATCCCACCGGGTAAACCAAAATATTCTCTGCACGGGAGTACCAAACACTGGCAATACCAGCGAACACAGCAACATACTCAAACCACCTTGTGTGCTGCATATCTGCAATAAACTGCTGATAAATTTCTGGTAAATTCACTAGGTTTAATTGGTTGTTTTTTTATTACGATAAAATCTGAAAGGCCGAAGGTAACGGATTCCTTTCTGCGTTTGAAACCGTGTGCCCACCTGTGTCCATTTATCATTTTTATCGTACCTCCAAACAATAAAATGTAAATGCGGAAAATAGGTATAACCCGATCGGCCACTAAGGCCAATTACCTGTCCCTGCTTTACAACATCCCCAACCTTTACAAAAATTGAATCGTGTTTTAAATGCCAGTAGCCCGATCTTGTGCTGTCTTCATGCTGAATAACAATATAATTTCCTTCAGGCCGGTACTTAATATTTGTACCGCCACGGTTGCCATCTTTTTTTATACGCATAACCACGCCATCTCTTACAGCACAAACTTTTGTTCCCTTCTTCATTTTAAAATCAAGTGCTGCACGGTGCATGTGTGTGTATTGGCTAAAATAACCTTGCACCAGTAAATGGGTTTTATTTTCTTCGTAAGGAAGATGGTAAACAAAACTCGTATCATCTTTAATAATTCCTTTCTGCAATAACTTAAGCTGGTGCCGCATGGGATTATTGCTTACAGCACAACTGCTCAACATGCAGAAGAAACAGAAAATAGTATAAATAGCAACAACAATCTTCATTACAGCAAAGATATGCCTGTACATGTAATCTGGCATTAGTGGCCGCATCTAAGTTTTAAAATCAGGCTGAAAATTTTTTAAGAGAAACGCAGGTTATTTATTTGATGAACTCATATTCTATTCATACCTTGTTGCTCAGCTTACACTTTGCAATCAATATGGCGTACTGTTACAACCATTCAATTTTTAACCCTTTTTAGCCTGCTTGTTTTTTAGGATAAAAAACACGTCATAAACTCCTTTATGAAAAAAATATGTTGTTGTGTTGTAATGGTTTTTATCAGCCTGTGTGGCTTTGCCCAGGACGTTGAACTTTTTAGAAAAGATGGTCATAAAAGCGAACTGCAGTCAATTTCCATATCGCCGGATAATAAATATTTTATTTCGGTAGAAACGGATACGCTTGCCATTATCTGGGATATTGCTACAGGACAACAACTCCGGACAATCAAAAATGTGGAGACCGCTGTTTTTCGGGATAACAATTCCATATACCTGGCCATGAATGATAAGACATTCAAGATGGTTGATTTATTTGGGCAAACAATAAAAGAATATGAATCCAGAGGGGCCAGATACAATTATAACACCTCATTTATTTTAAATGATACCAGAAGAATATTTTACCCGGAAAAAGGTTTGTATCTTTTTGGAGATGATGTTTTTGATATGGATAAGGGATATTTGAAGCGTTTAAGTCCGGGGGGCGGGTACAGGAGCAGAGATTTTTCTCCGGCAACAAATCTAATGGCAACCAGTAATAAAGAAACAGGGAAGGTATCTATAATAAATATTGAATCTGGCCTGGTTACGGCCAGTTTTCAATCAGACATTTCGGAAATGGATTTGATGCGACTCTCCTTTTCTTCCGATGGCGGAAAATTGTTAATATGTACCCCACCTTTTTTACAGATAATTGATATCCCAACAGGTAAAATATTAAAAACAATAAAGAACGTTCAATTTGCAGGAGAAGATGCGATGTTTTCTCCTGATGGCGAAACTATAGCGTTTGCTGCAAAAGATTATGATAAACATGTTGTGCGTATATCAATCCTTAATAGCAGAACAGGTGAGCGTATTTGGGGTAGAGATTTTAATAACATAGGGTTCTTTGTAAATATGCAATTTGCACCTGATGGCAATACATTGGCGTTCTGGATAAACACCAACGATGAAAAACCGGACCAGATTATTATGCTGGATACCAAAAAAGGTAACAATGTCTGGGTTAAGAAGCAGGAAGATTTTGTTCCATCTGTTAGTGGGAGCAGTTTGCAATTCTCATCCGATGGTAAAAAGCTACTGTTGGGTAACAATAAAAAATTACTGTCGGTTAACACAGCAACCGGACATACCGAAAAAATTTTTGAACAAACATCGCAAGGAGCTATAAAAGGAATACACTTTATAAAAAATAATAGTCAGTTGGTGAGTTCAATAGGGGATCACTTTTTTAATTGGGATTTACAAACAGGAGAAGTTGAAAATTTTTTTTTAGCCAAAGACAAAAAAGTTGAATATCAAATTGCTTATTTTAAGCCTACGGGTGATGGAAAAAGATTTTTTGTGATTAGGGAAGATAATCTTCGTGAACTTGATACATCTGGCAGAATGGTATTTCAGTACGCCAGCCCCAATACCTTAACAGACCGCTTAAATCTGGCAGTTTCTTTTGACGGACAGTATGTGATGAACCAGGGCAATGCTAAAACTGCTAATTGTGCCGGCAATAAAGATGTCAATACGGTAGAAGTTTTTGATACTAAAACGCATAAACTCGTTTATACAAATAACTGTGTTATTGGCGAGGTTAGCTTTGCTAAAACGCAAAATATACTCGTGCTGCAGGAAGTGTCAAATCTCCAACTTCTTCGGTTTTACGACATCCCTTCCGGAAAATTGCTATACGATATTCGGATACCAAATTTATCACTCCAGTTTGATAAACCTGTTTTTTCGGAAACTGACCAGTTCCTTACTGTTCACACAGCCGAAATTAATGGAAGCCCCACGGTAAGAATATTAATAGACCTTAAAACGAGGGCTATCAGGCAAATTCCAATAACCATGCCTGCCTCAATAAATATAAATGATGAACATTCCCTGATAGATGAGGTGGGGTTTACGCCTGATGGAAAGTATATTGTTTACAGCGGAAGGAAAGTAAGAAGATTTTTTTTCTATGATATGGAACAGGGAAATTTTGATGAACAAATGACTTTAAAATATCCGGCTAATATTGAGACGTTCTCAAGCATTGAAATTTCACCAAATGGTAACTTTCTTGTACTTGGTACTTATACCGGTACCATTATGTTGTGGAGTATAGCGCAGCATAAATTACTGGGCACCCTTTACCCCGATGCGGCAAACCAAAATTGGGCGGTGGTTACCTCGCAGGGACAGTTTGATGGCAATACAGGCGCACAGGAAAATATGTTTCATGTATCTGGCAATACTGTAGTGCCATTAAGTGCTATGTTTGAGAAATTTTATACCCCACGTTTATTACCAAGAATATTGGCCGATGAAAAATTTGAGCCTGTAAATGTTAATATAAAAGAACTAAAAAAGGCACCCACGGTAAAGCTGCAGTTTAAAGAAGGACTCCGCAACCTGGAAGTTGGTGATGACGGGATGCAAACGATACAAACAAAGGTTGGCAATGCTTCGGTAGCCATTACAGCAGAGTGCCCTTTAGATAGGGTAACTGAAATACGCCTGTACCAAAACGGAAAACTTGTAGAAACTACCAGAAACCTTACCGTAGAAGATGATGGAAAGAGTGATAAGACTTTGATAAAAACTTTTCAGATAAATCTGGTTGAAGGAACCAACCGCTTTAAAGCCATTGCACTAAACACAGAAAGAACCGAGAGCCGCCCTGTAGAGATGAATGTGATTTTTAAACCGGCGGATAAAAAATTAGAAATTGATTTAAAAGTAAGCGAAGTGCAATTGCATTTGATAGTGGTGGGCATCAATATTTATAAAAACACAAAGTATAACCTCAACTATGCTATGGATGATGCCGAAGCATTTAAGCTGGCCTTGGAGAACGGCGCAAAAAGTATCTTTGGTAAAGTAAATACTCATTTTATTAAAGATGCAGAAGCAACCAAAGCAGGCATTGTAGCTGCACTGGAAAAAGTAAAAGACCAGGCCGGTGCCGAAGATGTATTTGTTTTTTATTTTGCCGGTCATGGTGTGGTTAATGACAGGAAAGAATTTTTCCTGGTACCCTCCGATGTGGTACAGCTTTATGGAAGCGATGATGCACTTGCACAAAAAGGATTAAGTGCTGCCAGCCTGCAACAATTCTCCAAAGACATTAAAGCACAGAAACAATTATATATACTGGATGCCTGCCAGTCGGCAGGAGCGTTGGATAATATTGTGGCATTCCGTGGCGCAGCCGAAGAAAAAGCAATTGCGCAATTGGCCAGATCAACAGGCACACACTGGTTAACAGCATCGGGCAGCAGCCAGTTTGCTACTGAGTTTTCGCAATTAGGGCATGGTGCATTTACCTATTGTTTGCTGGAGGCTTTAAAAGGTGGCGCTGATAATGGTGATAAAAAGATAAGCATTAAAGAACTGGATACGTACCTGCAGCTTAAGGTGCCGGAAGTAACGGAAAAATATAAGGGCACTGCTCAATACCCGGCCAGTTATGGTTATGGAAATGATTTTCCTATAATCATTATCAAATAGAGCGAAGCAATTTTATTTTTTTTAGAAACGGCATCTCTATTGTTGGGTATAAAGCAAAATTAAAAAGCACTTCAAACCTGAAGTGCTTTTTAATTAAATTTTTATAAATCAACACATAAACTACTCTGCCTCTGCCACCACTTCTTTCACTTCCGGTATCATACGTTTCATCATCCCTTCAATACCGGCTTTTAAAGTTATCATGCTGCTTGGGCAGCCGCTGCAGCTTCCCTGCATCATTAAATTAACTCTGCCATCTTCATAGCTTTTAAACTGAATAGCGCCTCCATCCATTTCAACAGCAGGCTTTACATAATTTTCCAGTAATTCTTTAATGCGTTTTACCACGTCGTCATCATCTGCGCTAACAACATTACTACTTTCGCTTTTCATGGCTGCCACTTCCTCATCATTCACCACAGCTTTACCATCTTCTAAATATTCTTTTAAAAACTGTTTAATGGAAGGAATTACATCCTGCCAGTCTTCGGTATCTAAAGTTTTTGTAAGTGTAATAAAATTACTGGCTATAAAAACAGCTTTAATAAAAGGAAAGGTAAATAATTCCTGCGCCAGCGGCGATGGTTTTGCACTTGCTTCATCTGCAAAGTCAATACTCTTGCCCGGGTATAAAAGTTTGTTTGCCACAAACTTCATCGTTTCGGGGTTAGGCGTCATTTCGGTATAAATACTTATTATCGGGTTTCCTGTCTTGATCATAATACTGTATTTAAAAATTCAGCCACAAAACTAACAAGAATTGCGCTGTTTTAGTTTCAAAAGGCTGTTAAAAGGGAGATTTTTCGGATTTCGAAAAGATTGCCCCCCCGCAGATTTCGCCGAATACGCTGAAAATTTCGCCACCTGCTACATTTGCGAAACCGGCGGGATAATTAAATGGCTTTTGAGATAATTTGATTTGCCTCGAATTTTAACTTGCCAAATAACTCATCTTCAATTTTTGAGAAACTGTCTTTAGTATATGTTTTTACAAAACAACCGTCTTCTAATAAATGAATACGATCACAGATAGTTATTAAAGGTTCAATTATGTGTGATGAAACAAATACTGTTTTTTGTTTTTGCTTCAGCGATGTGATAATTATTTCGAGTACCTTGTTTGTTTCCAGATCAAGCCCGTTAAAAGGTTCATCAAGAATAAAGATTGGTTTCTCTTGTTTTAGTACAGCAAGCACTGCTAATTTTTTCTTCATCCCTGTTGAATAATTCTCAATCAACTCATCCAACGGGAGCTTAAAATATTCCTGTAAAGCTGCCAGGTTAAACCCGGTATTTGTTTGCTGGAATATTTTTAAATACTCATTCCCGGTTATTCTTGAAAAGAAATAATTATTAGTTTCAAGATAGACTGTGTCTTTTATTGAAAGCGATGCATCTTTTTGATTAATTGAGCCAACATTCGGTTTTAATATTTTAGCTAAAACATTAAAGAACGTGGTTTTGCCTGCTCCATTCAACCCTATAATCCCATGTACAAGACCGGGTTCAAAATCTATACTGATGTTTTTCAAAACCAGATGGTCATTAAAACTTACTGTGAGGTTTTGTACATTAATCATGTAAATAGGGCTTTAAATTTTTCTGTGCCTTATAAAAATAAACAATTGCAAGAATAAACGGAATTGGTAAAAAATATGGCAGGGCCGATAGCATGGCAACAACAGAAAATGCAACATTATTACCCAACTGATTCGTTTGCGGTTTGTATGTGCAGTACTTTAAGCTAATTGCAAAACATAGCAAAGAAATTTGCATGGGAACAAATAACAGGGTTATCAGCAAAAACTCTTGAACAAAAATGGCATTAATCAATATGGGTAAACTGTACAAAATAAGTATGTACCTGATGTTTGTCTTTAGTTTGTCGGATAAAAATTTTCTGGCGCTTTTATTTCCTTCTCTTAAGATATGTATTGGCTCATTTTCCAGAAAAAATGATGCAACCATGATGGTTAAAAACCACAATAAAAAAAGCGGCAGTATCCTAACCCACGAAAAAGCCAGTGCAACCAGATAAATGCAGATAAATGAAATGTACTGTTTTCTGATTCCGCTGATCCATTCAAAATTTGAAGCCGGTATAATAGATGACAAGTTTGTTAAGACAGCCTTACGCTTAAACTGAAATTTTAAAAAGGAGATGCAAAATAATATCAGCAATAATAATGGAAATAAAAACCAGTTTTTTGTAATGATACTGGATATTGAAAAAGGCAGGGTTAAAAGAGCGTATTCTGAAAATATTTGCAGGTAAGGTTTATGAAGCTGTTTGTAAATAAACTGTTTGTCTTTACGGGAATAATGAATGGACAGGCAAAGCGCCGACATTAAAACAATCAGATACCAGCCGTGTCCACTGTTTTTATACTGGCTAAAAGCCAGGTAAGAAAGGATTAAAGCTATTGCAATAAAAATAATCAGATATAATCCAAGTCCATCCGCCTCTCTTTTAATTTGTTTTGATCTGATATATAAAAGGGAATTAATCATTGGACGGATTTACAATCCGCAGCTTCGCATAATTCAACATAATCTTCTTCTCTCCATTCAAATCAAAATTTACGGTGGCAATGGGGTTGTGTGCGGCGCCTTCCATTTTCATTACTTCGCCAAAACCAAATTTCATGTGTTCTACTTTATTACCTACCTGTAAATTGCTGGTATCGCTGGGTTCAAAATTTTCTGATGGGATATGTTCAACTGCTTTATTGGTTGCCGGTTTAGTTGTAAAAATTTCTGTTTGTTTTTTTGCAGGAGGGGCGCCATATTGTTTTTCGGCACGTTGAGTTGCATTAAAGCCGCCGTTGCCAAAATTGCGTTGCATGCGTTCCCTGGCTCCGCCTTGGTTCCAGCCATTGCCGCTGGTAGCGCCACCGGCATAACTTTTATCTACATAGTTTTCAGAAATTTCTTCCAGAAAACGACTGGGATCATTTTGCTGCAATTGCCCAAACCGGTAGCGTGCGTTGGCATAACTAAGCCATAGCCTGTTTTTTGCACGGGTAATGGCCACATAAAATAAGCGGCGCTCTTCTTCCAATTCTTCACGGGTATTTATTGACATTGCATTTGGAAAAAGTGTTTCTTCCAGTCCACCAACAAACACCACCGGAAACTCTAAACCTTTTGCTGCATGTATGGTCATTAGTTTTACCACATCCTGGTTTTCTTTATCATCGCCATCTGCATCGGTTAATAAAACTATTTGCTGTAAATAAGTACCAAGACCCTTATCGCCCACTTCGCCATCTTCTTCATTCATGGGTGTTTCGGTAAACTCTTTAATGGAGTTTAATAATTCCTGCACGTTTTCGTAACGGGCCAAACCTTCTGTGGTTTTATCGTTAAATAATTCTTTAACAATGCTGGTGCTTTTACCAACAATTATCGCCAGGTCGTAAGCATTTTTCTTTTGCAGTTCGCTCTGGAACATTTTTATCATTGTTACAAAGTTGCTGATGCTTTCGAGCGTGCCGCTTTTATAACCATACATGGCTGCATTGCTGATAATATCCCAAAGGGTAAGGTTATTTTCATTGGCAAATAAAACTGCTTTATCAAGTGTTGTTTTACCAATGCCCCTGGCGGGAAAATTGATGATGCGTTTTAATGCTTCTTCATCACGTGGGTTTACTACCAAACGCAGGTAAGCAATAAAATCTTTTACTTCTTTACGCTGATAAAAACTCATGCCGCCATAAATGCGGTAAGCAATGCCCATGCGCCTTAACGACTCCTCAAAACTGCGGCTCTGTGCATTGGTGCGGTACAGGATGGCAAAATCTTTATTGAAATAATGATTGCGGAGTTTTTGTTCCTGTATGGTGTCGGCCACCATTTTGCCTTCGTCATTATCCGTCATGGTACGTACAAGGTTAATCTTGTCGCCTTCAGCGTTAACGGTAAATAATTTTTTTTCTATCTGGTTTTTATTGTTTCCGATAATTTCGTTGGCAACGTTTAAAATATTTTGTGTGCTGCGGTAATTCTGCTCCAGCTTTATCACCTTCACTTCGTCGTAATCTTTTTCAAACTGTAAAATATTTTCGATGGTAGCACCACGAAAGCTGTAAATACTTTGTGCATCATCGCCTACCACACAAACATTTTCATGCATGGCACCCAACAGTTTTATAATTTCGTATTGAGCGGTGTTGGTATCCTGGTACTCATCAATCATAACGTATTTAAACTTGCGCTGGTATTTACTTAATGCATCCGGAAAGTTTTTTAGCAGCAAATACATTTTAAACAAGAGATCATCAAAATCCATGGCCCCGTTTTTAAAACAGCGTTTTGCGTATGCATTATATATTTGCCCGATAGCAGGGCGGTTTGCCCGGGCATCTTCCTGTTGCAGGGCCCAGTCGTTCATATATTCTGCAGGGCCTATCAATGAGTTTTTGGCAGAAGAAATTCTATTATAAACCACATTGGGTTTGTATATCTTGTCATCCAGCGCCATTTCGTTAATGACTGTTTTTACAACACTCTTGGCATCATCGGTATCATAAATGGTGAAGTTTGACGGGTAGCCGAGCTTGGGCGCTTCGGCACGTAAAATCCTGGCAAAAACACTGTGAAAAGTACCAATGTATAAATTGCGGGCTTCGGTATTGCCCAAAATTCGTTCCACCCTTTCCTTCATTTCGGCGGCAGCCTTATTGGTAAAAGTAAGCGCCAGTATATTAAAGCTGTCAACATTATGTGCAGCCATTAAGTGTGTAATACGTGTGGTAAGTACTTTTGTTTTGCCGCTGCCAGCACCGGCAATAATCATTAGCGGTCCGTTTACATGGGTAACAGCCTCCCGTTGAGGTTCGTTCAGTTCATCTAAATACTTCATATGGCGAAGGTACGGAAGGCGGCGTATAGAATTTGTATCGCTTTGGTGACCTTTGAAATTTATTTATAGAAATTTTTCTAAAAAAAATCATATCCCTTACTACATCTGCCAGATTAACTTTAACGTATTTTTATGCTTTAAAAATCCATTATCCAAACCAGTAAAACAAAATCCTATGAATTACCAGACCAGCATGCCTGATGAGAAACTTATTAAGTTTTATATAAACGGCGACCCCAATGCCATGGCCACCCTTGTTGAATTGTACAAAGACAGGGTTTACCGTTCCATTTATAATATTGTACAGAGTAAATATGTAGCAGAAGAAATTTTTCAGGATGTTTTTATCTGCCTTATAAATAACATGATTGCAGGAAAAGCTGCAGAAGATGGCAATTTTTTGCATTGGGCTAATAGTATTGCGCAGCAACTCTGTTTAGATCATAAAAGAAAAACCAATCAGGCCATTGTTTTAAATACTACGGCAGAGAAGTTTGATCTTGCGGTGTCTGCTGCAATGCCCTCCACAAATTACCACGAATGCCATGGAAAAATTAAAAGCATGATTGAGCTGCTGCCCGAAAAGCAAAGAGAGGTCATGCTGCTGAATCATTATTGTGGATTAAGCTTTAAAGAAATTGCAGAATCCCTGAAATGTACGCTAAGCATGGCTTTAGACTATATGAAACTTGCATTGAACAACCTGCGAAGCATGATGACTGAAAAGGAACTAGTGATGAATCAGCAACGTTGAAGATTATCTATTAGAAATATAACGACAAAGTTTTCAAATACGCGACTACATTTTGTTTATGCAAAATGTCAGACATTTGAACTCCAATATCCAATCATCCAAAAACAAAAAATCTGATCATGAAAAACCTTATTACCCTCAGTGATGAGCAACTGATTGCTTTATTTAATGACGGAAACAGCTACGCTATGGAAGTATTAATAAACCGACATAAAGGACGCATTTTTACATCTATTTACCTGCTGGTAAAAGATAAGTATCTGGCCGAAGATATTTTTCAAGACCTGTTCATTAAAGTGATTGAAACCTTCAGGGCCGGAAAGTATAAAGAAGAAAACAAGTTTGTACAGTGGGCCATGCGTATAGCACACAATCTTTGTGTTGACCATTTCCGGAAAATAAAAGCGAAGCCGGTTATAAGAACAAGTGAAGGCACAGATATTTTTGATATGTTGAATTTTGCAGAACCAAGTACCGAAGAAAAAATAATAAAAGCTCAAAGTAGCGAAAGGATCATGAAACTGGTATGCCAGTTGCCGGAAGAACAGCGGGAGATAATTATTTTAAGACATTTTGCCGATCTTAAATTCAGAGAAATATCAAATATTCTGAATTGCAGCGTAAATACCGCACTCGGCCGCATGCGCTATGCTTTATTAAACCTGCGCAAACTGATTGAAGAAAAACAAATTGCACTATAACATACAGAATCTTACCTCTAGAACCTGTAAAACCCCTGAAAATGAAAAGCCTTCCTGTTGGAGGGCTTTCGTTTTTAAAGTCGGAAAAAAATAGCTTTTATTTTTTATTTTTAAAGCATAATGAGTATATTTAATATCACTAAATCTACCATTATGCCTTTTTTCGACTTTCATTGCCATCCGGGCTTAAAGCCTCAGTTCTCCAAGCCTGCAAAAAAGCCATCTCCCTGGGATTTTATAGATGCAAAACTTGGCATTGCAAAAGGGTGGACCATAAAGATTAACAGCCTGTTTAACGAAGTGCTTAATTCGCAATCAAATCTTACCCAGTTATTTCAAAATGATGTAAGGATGATTGGTTTAATACTGCATGCACCCGAACAAAAAATTGGCAGGGTGCTGGGCGAAAAAGGAATTGTAAACAAAGGCAAAATAAACCTGATTGATAAAATACAATTGACCTATCTAACAACCGGCATTCATTCTTTTGAATTAATAAATGAAGAATTGAAATGGCTTACCACTGCTGTTTCACCTATACGTGGTGCGTCATTTAAAATTGTAAAAAAGGCATCAGACTTTAATGAAGCTGAGCAAAATACGGTTTTTGGAGTTATCATTGTTGAAGGCCTGCATTGCTTTTTTGATGACCCCTTTGCCCCGGATGCAAAAGAAAAATTCACAAAAAATTTTAATGCATTTACGGGTGCCAATACCGTGCTGTCTATGAATATCTGTCATATGCAGCAAAACCAGTTTTGTAATCATGCCTATGGTATCCAGCTTTTTAATCCTGCATTTTTTTATCCAACCGGGCAGGGAATTACAACATGGGGCATTGAGGTAATTAATTTAATGGTTAGCAAAAAAATACTGGTAGACATAAAACACATGAGCCTGAAATCCAGGCTGGATCTGTATCGCATGTTCAGGCTTCCGGACCCCGAACCCAAATATGTGCAGCCTCTGATTTGTACCCATGCGGGCACAACGGGTTTACCTATTATAGACCGGGTAAAATATATTTACAAGGTTCCTGAAGATAAAGGCTCTGTATATGAATTGCTGCACCTGAAGCCTAAAAGTAGGTTTTATGATGATGTTTATCACAATTGCAGCAGCATTAATTTATATGATGAGGATATAGAAAACATTTTTTTATCAGAAGGTGTTATCGGCCTATCTTTTGACCAACGCATTTTGGGTTTTGCAGATGATAGTGGACAAACAAGTGTGATAATACCGCAAGACCTGGAATACATCAGTCACCTGGAAGCCGATTTCTTTTTTGGGCCCACACCCGCAAATCTGAATGTGTGGCCGGACGATAACAACGTATGGGCCAGTGAGGATCTTGATGTGCTGGACAAATCTCTGCATCCGGATATGCATCGTAAATTTTTGATCAATAATATCCTGCATATTTTGTGGGTAGCTGGTAAAAAGCCATCTATAGGTTTTAAAAAAGCTGCAAAGCAAATTTGCATTGGTACCGATTTTGACGGGCTAATAAATGCTATTGATTGTTGTAAAAACGCAAATGGATTACAACAACTTAAAGATGACATGCGGACAGAACTGGAGGAAGGATTAAATGATAATGGATTTCAGGATCTTAATGCGGATATTTTACTTGATGATATTTTCTACAATAACGGAAAGAATTTTATGCTGAAAAGGCTTCGGGATTGTGGGGGGTAGCAGGCAAAAAAGACATTAAGAAAAAAATACAAGTCTTCACAAATACTATCAACATATTATATTTTAAAAGTATAAAATGGCAAAAAAGGGTGTTTTTACACCTTTTTATTACCACTTTGAGGTATTTTTTATTCCAAAAAACTGTCTTCTATTTGTCTTATTAATTCTAAACGCAAGCCTCTCTGAAAATTAAAATATTTGAAGGCCCGTTTTTAAGCCGAACCTTTTTGAGAACAAGGGAATTTTTCCTTGTGGATTTTTCTCATGCTTGAACACTTCCCCGTCCCGATTCCTCGGGGTGGGTCTTTTTTTTAGTACAATTTATGTTAACTAAATAAATTAACAAAAAAATACTAAATTAATTAGTGGTAATAAAATTAAATTCATATCTTCGATTCCGAATTTACATTTACAACGCAAAAACAGATACATCAACTAAAAAATTCAGACAATGAGCAAAACAGAAAATTCAGAAAGATCAGAAAAATTTAAGGCCCTTAAATTAACGATGGACAAAATCGATAAAGATTTTGGTAAAGGATCGGTAATGATGATGAGTGATAAGGGCGTAGTAGAGCAGGAAGTTATTTCGACAGGCTCTATTGGCCTTGATATGGCCCTTGGAATTGGTGGCTTACCTAAGGGAAGGGTAATTGAAATTTATGGCCCGGAAAGTTCGGGTAAAACAACTTTGGCTATACACGTTATTGCTGAAGCGCAAAAGAAAGGCGGCATGTGTGCTTTTATTGATGCTGAGCACGCTTTTGATAGTGTGTATGCACAAAAACTTGGGGTTGATATTGATAATCTGTTGATCTCTCAGCCAGATTATGGAGAACAGGCTCTGGAAATTGCAGACCGCTTGATACTTTCCGGCGCATTGGATGTGGTAGTTATAGATTCAGTAGCGGCATTGGTACCAAAAAGTGAACTGGAAGGCGAAATGGGCGACAGTAAAATGGGCTTGCAGGCCAGGTTAATGAGCCAGGCTTTACGTAAGCTTACTGCAACTATAAATAAAACAAACAGTTGCTGCATTTTCATTAACCAGCTCCGTGAAAAAATTGGTGTTATGTTTGGTAATCCCGAAACTACAACGGGTGGTAATGCATTAAAATTCTATGCTTCAGTTAGGTTAGATATTCGCCGTATGGCTCAAATAAAGGATGGTGATGATGCCATTGGTAACCACGTAAAAGTAAAAGTGGTGAAAAATAAAGTAGCACCACCTTTTCGCCTGGCAGAATTTGATATTATTTACGGTGAAGGTATTTCTAAAGTGGGCGAAATTGTTGATATGGGCGTTGAGTTGGGTATCGTACAAAAAAGTGGCAGCTGGTTTAGTTACAATGGTGATAAGCTGGGCCAGGGACGAGAATCAGTAAAACAGTTAATGATTGACAATCCTGAAATGGCAAATGAAATTGAAGCCAAAATCAGGGAAAAAATAAAAGAAGCACAGGCGGTTTAACCCAGATTTTGCAGTTGAAATCTTAGCGAGGGTTTCAAATACAAAACAGATAAGGGTTTCAGGTTATTTTTTGGATGAAAGAATAGTGAACTATATAGAATTCAAAAAATGTTCTGAAAGGCTTAGCTGTGAAGGATTTGGAAGCCGCAGTAGATTTCAACTGCAAAATTTGGGTTTAATGTCTGCGTAAAAATAAATGCTTATTGGGTTAGTAAGTATAAAGCTATTGTGTGTAAAAGCGCAATAGCTTTTTTTATTCTCTTATTTTTGCCAAAGGTTTTGCCAACACTAAAATTTTTTTTTGAACAAAAAAAGTATAGCACATATTGCATTGGTTTTTACAAACCTTTTTTTTGCCATTAACCTTTCGGCTGTAAAACACCTTACCAACATGCAGTTGGTTAAGCCTTTCGGGCTAAATGTAGTAAGAATTGGGGTAAGCGTGCTTTTGTTTTGGGTAATGTATTTACTAAAGCCGGTTAATATAAAAATAGAGCGACAAGATAGAATGCGGCTTTTTCTTTGTGCATTAAGTGGCATTGCCATAAATCAGATTTTTTTTATTAAAGGCCTTTCGCTCACTTATCCTATACATGCTGCTTTACTTTTACTAATTACACCCATTTTGATTGTTTTTATTGCAGCCTGGATTTTAAAAGAAAAGTTAGGCCTTTTTAAATTGGCAGGATTGGCCCTCGGTATTTGTGGTGCATTGGTTTTAATTTTAGCAAAAGACAGCTCTGGCAATGTAGCAAATGTTTTGTTGGGAGATTTGTTTATCATTATCAATGCTGTATCCTACACCATTTATTTCATTATTGTAAAACCGTTAATGGTTAAGTATAATGCCGTTGTGATACTCAGGTGGATATTTACGATAGGATTGGTTTTGGTGCTTCCTTTTGGCTGGATAGAATTTACTGAAATACCATGGCAACAGTATGAAGCATTGGATTTTACAAGCATAGGCCTTATTGTAATACCCGGTACATTTTTAGCCTACCTCTTTAATTTGTATGGAATAAAAAAACTGGGAGCTTCCGTTGCAGGCTTTTATATTTATACCCAGCCGGTATTTGCCGCAATAATAGCTATGCTTTTTTTGCATGAGCAACTGGTGCTATACAAAATAATCGCAGCAGCACTGATATTTTGTGGCGTTTACCTCGCTAACAAACAATTTAAAAATGATTGATTACCTGTTTGCTGATACAGATGAAGAATACCGCTGTGTTTCAATACTTTTTAAAAAATATGCAGCATGGCTGAATATTGATTTAACCCAGATTTTGTAGTTGAAATCGTAGCGAGGGTTTCAAATACAAAACAGATAAGGGTTTCAGGCTATTTTTTGGATGAAAGAATAGTGAACTATTCTGAATTCAAAAAATGTTCTGAAAGGCTTAGCTGTGAAGGGTTTGGAAGCCGCAGTAGATTTCAACTGCAAAATCTGGGTTTAAGTTTTCAGCATTTTGAAGAAGAGTTAGCAGCATTAAAAACAATGTACGGTAAACCAACATCTGGTATTATTCTTTGTAAGGTTGAAAATGAATTTATTGGCTGCGCAGGAATAAGAAAAATTGACGAAGATATTGCTGAACTGAAGCGGATGTTTAAAAAACCATTTTTTCAAAAACATGGAATAGGCAAACAGTTATTGGGAAAAGCAGTTGCACTTGCCAGGGCATGAAATTATAAAATCATCAGGTCAGATACTTTAAACTATAAGACAACAGCCATTAACCTGTACAAAAAGTATGGATTTTATGAAATACCCGCTTACTATTATAACCCAAACGAAACAGTTGTTTATTTTGAATTAAAATGCTGATCAGTTACACTTATTGTATTTTTTGATGATCTGCTTTAAACTATAATCACGATAGGACAAAAGCTCCCACATGCTCTCAGGTATTTTTTTGCAGTCTCCCATAATAGCATGCAACTGGTTCACATATCCTTTATCTTCAGCAATACTCACCCATGATTTAACGCCCCTATACCTGGCTCGGTTATCATCATAATTGGCAAGGCCGCCCTGTAAAAAATAACGTATTACTAACTGCACGGGTCTGGGATCAGATGGGGTTTTATAAAAATAAAAAGGTAGCTTAAAATTGTTCACTGCATAGTATAAATTAATTTTGGGAGTAGCATAAATTTCATTCAGAATCATTACAGTATCAATAACCCCTTTTTTAATGTAATCTAACTCCAGGTCAGCCAGATTATCAGCATATAACAGCAGGTTGCATCTTAATACAACAGATCCTTTGTAATTGTTGCTTTTTACTTTACGCACATCATTGGCATCAATTTCCAAGGGGCTTGCGCTTTTAACATAGAAAATTTTATTATTCAGTTTTATATCTCCCCAGATGGTATCGCCATTATTTTTAATCAAGTAATCTCCATTTTGAGAAAATGCTGTAACCGACATAAGTATAAGACAAATAATGAAAAGCGGTTTCATTAATAACGATTTAAAGGTGGATAGTAAATCTGGAAAATTTGTCATAAATTTATTTGTTTAATCATTACAAACGAAAAAAATAAGGTCATGGTTGTATACAACAAAAACTTAGGTATTCCGGTTCAATTTCTATTGAAGGTTTTTTGGATAATCAAAGAATAAAGCTTCTTTTTTGGATTTGCCAAAATCTGCCCAGTGGCCAATATTGGCCGAAACAGCAAAAATCGCACATGTGGGCATATTATCTACCTTAATTTTTGTACTCAGGCTGTTTACAAAATATGTAATGCCCGGATTATGGGAAAACATGGCAATGGTATTCAGAGTATCAGATAAACCGGAAATTACATCATAAAAAACTTCAGCCGGGGCATGATATAAAGCAGAAATAAAAATAATTTCTCTAACAGGCATTTGAAGGGTTTCAGCAAATAATTCTGCCGTTCTTGTAGCCCTGGCTGCCGGGCTGGCAACTAAGGCATCCGGTATGGCGGCTTTCAAAAGCAGGCGCTTTGCCATTTCAGGTGCATCAGCCTTTCCCCGTTCATTCAGCGGGCGGGCAAAATCGTTGCCCAAAAAACTTTGATCACTTTTTGCGTGGCGTATAATAAAAAGCTTTTTCAGATAATTAATTTTAGGAGTTGAGTGTAAAAAAAAGAAACGGCTTCAGCTTTTCAAAAGGAGGATTGTATCAGCATAAAAATATAAAAAATTTAATTCATCGGCGTAATTAAAAGCCTGAACTTTTCATACTTTACACGTAAATCCATTTATGCATCGTTTTTCTATACATACATTCTTATTCGTTGCAGCAGGACTGGTAGTGTTTTCATGTACAACATCCAAAAAATTAATACAGGCTAATACCGGCATCAGCAGCCTGAAATATCTCGGTTCCTACGAGATACCATTCAATCTTAAGTATAAAAGTACAACTGTAGGAGGCTTGTCTGGCATTGATTATGATGCAAAAAATGAATTGTATTACCTGATAAGTGACGACAGAAGCGATAAAAACCCGGCACGTTTTTATAAAGCTAAAATCTTTATTTCTCAAAAAGGTATTGATAGTTTGGTTTTTGTTGATGTAGAAAATATGTTTCAGTCCGATGGAAAAGTTTATCCAAATAGTTTGCAGGATCGCTTTAAAACACCCGACCCGGAAGCAATAAGATATAACCCTGAAAATGATTATTTACTTTGGAGCAGCGAAGGAGAAAGGATTGTAAGAGCAAATGATACGGTACTGATAAATCCATCCGTAATAATGATAAGGCCCAACGGTAAATATGTTGACAGTTTTGCCTTACCTGAGATTATGAAAATGACTGCAACAGAAAAGGGCCCCAGAAAAAACGGTGTATTTGAGGGGATGAGTTTTGCAGATAAATATAAAACGCTTTATGTAAATGTGGAAGAACCCCTGTATGAAGATGGCCCCAGGGCCGAAGTTGTGGACAACGGTGCATTTATAAGAATAATTAAATTTGATGTAAACAATAAAAAAAGTATTGCCCAGTATGCATACAAATTAGCGCCTGTTGCTTTTGCTGCCAGGCCCGAAAATGAATTTAAGGTAAATGGCGTACCGGATATACTCAGCCTGGGTAATAAAAAATTACTGGTGATTGAACGTTCATTTTCAACAGGAAGACTAGCATGCACCATTAAACTTTTTATAGCTGATTTAAACGACGCCACCGATGTAAGTGAGATGGTATTAAAAGAAAACCATTCTTTTACTGCAGCAAAAAAAACACTGTTATTAAACATGGACGACCTGAAAATTTATACCGACAATATAGAAGGGGTAACATTTGGTCCCCTGTTGCCAAACGGACATAAAACATTGCTGTTTATTGCCGATAATAATTTTAATCCTTTGGAAAAAGCGCAGGTATTACTTTTTGAAGTAAATGAATAAAAAATATTTAAACCCCCGAAAATATTCTGTGGTATTGAGTTAGCTTTACAATTCAAATTTTATATCAATGGTTAATCTCTTTAAAAAAACAACAATACTATTTTTATTTCTGTATTTGCCGTTTTGCGGCATGGCTTGGGGCGTTTTAGGACATCGCGTTGTGGGCCATATTGCAGATTCATATCTTACTAAAAATACCAAACGTGAAATTTTTAAGATATTGGGTAATGAATCGGTTGCCATAGCGAGTAACTGGCCGGATTTTATAAAATCTGATCCATCTTTTAAATACCTGGATGTTTGGCATTATATTAATTTGAAAGCCGGGCTTAGTGAAACTGACCTTAAGAATTATTTGGAGACTGATACAGTAACCGATGCTTACACAAAAATAAACTGGTTAACCATCCAGCTTAAAAATAAAGAACTGGAGCAGGATAAAAAGGTTTTATACCTGCGCCTGCTGATACATATTGTTGGAGACATTCATCAACCTTTACATATTGGCAGGTTTGAGGACCGTGGAGGAAACGCCATAAAAGTAAACTGGTTCAAAGATCCTTCTAACCTGCATACAGTTTGGGATTCGAAGCTGGTTGACTTTCAGCAGTTGAGCTATACAGAATATGCGTCTTCTATAAATTATACTACCAAAATACAAAGGAAGGAATGGCAGGCCCAACCGGTTTCAGACTGGATCTGGCAATCGTATCAACAGGCAGAAAAAATTTATGCTGAAACAAAACCGGATTCAAATTTAAGTTACGACTATAATTTTAAATTTATAGGCGTTGTTAATCAGCAACTTTTAAAAGGAGGTGTGCATTTAGCGGGGTTGTTGAATGAAATTTTTGGATAAAAACGAATGTCGAATAGGGAATGTGGAATATCGAATGTTTTCCTAATTCCTAATTCCTTTTAATACCCTCTCACATTCTTCCCTTCCATATAATTCATAAAAGCTTTGTTGCAAACACGGTTGCCGCCTGGTGTTGGGTAGTTGCCGGTAAAATACCAGTCGCCTAAATTGGTGGGGCAGGCTTCATGCAGCGATTCGATGGTTTGATAAATTACACTTACAGGGATGTTGATATCCGCCGCAGTAATAAGCTGTGCAATTTTATCAGCAATATCTTCGGGTGTAAATGTTTTGTAAAGTTGCTGCACAATGTTTTCTGTGTGCAGTTGGTTGTTGCGTTGCAGCTCTTTGCATTTATCCAGCATCTGGTTTAGTACATCCTGCTGGCCGGTATCATTCAGTAATTCAATGGCGGCCCTGAATGCAATAAAGTCGCCCATCTTGCTCATATCTATACCATAACAATCGGGGTAACGTATTTGTGGAGCCGATGAAACAATGATTATTTTTTTAGGCTCCAGCCTGCATAACATGCGTATAATACTTTCCTTTAAAGTGGTACCACGTACAATACTGTCATCAATCACAACCAATGTATCAATGTGTTTTCTTACAGTGCCATAAGTAATATCATACACGTGCTGCACCATTTCGTTGCGGCTGCTGTCTTCGGTAATAAAAGTGCGCAGCTTTACATCCTTGATGGCAATTTTTTCAATACGTATTCTTCTATTCACCATTTCACTCAACTTCTCTTCATCAAAACCTGCCTGGCCGGCAGGCAGGTCTTTCCCCCAGCTTAATATGCGCTCTATCTTAATTTTATTCAGGTAGGCTTCGGCACCTTTTACCAGTCCGTAAAATGCTGTTTCGGCAGTATTGGGTATAAAAGAAAAAATGGTATTTTTTAAATCATAATCAACAGCTTTTAAAACCCTGTCGCTTAACAGGTAGCCTAACTTTTTTCTTTCCTTGTAAATTTTTTCGTCGCTTCCGCGGCTGAAATAAATGCGTTCAAAACTGCAGGCTTTTCTTTCCTTCGGTTCCACAATCTGCTCAATCGAATAACTGCCATCGGCTTTTACAATCAACGCATTGCCCGGCATCAGTTCCTGCACTTCATTTTCTTCCAGGTGAAAAGCAGTTCGGATGGCTGCCCTTTCGCTGGCGGCAACAATTACTTCATTATTTATATAATAGTAAGACGGACGTATGCCATGTGCATCACGCATTATAAAAGCATCGCCATTGCCAAGCATGCCACTGAAGTTAAAGCCTCCGTCGAATAACGGAACTGCTTTTTTCAAAACTTTTGCAATATCCATATGTCCCGGAAAAGCTTCATCGGCCTTTACCACAAAGTGATACAATACTTCCATCATGGCAGCCAAATCGCTCTGGCGCTGAAACTCACCTGGATCAATATTAACCAAAGCAAAAAGTTCTTCTGTATTTACAAGATTAAAATTGCCTGCCAATGCCAGGTTTCTGGATGGTATGGTGTGGCGTTTTATAAAAGGATGACAGAACTCTGCATTGTTTTTACCCTGTGTACCGTAGCGCAAATGCCCCAATAAAACCTCTCCTAAAAAGTTAAGGTGTCCCTTCATTAAACCCGGGTGATTTTTAATATCGGGCTGATATTTTTCAATCTCACTGTACTCTTTGCCAATTTGTGCAAAAAGGTCGGCAATGGGTTGATTGGCTCCACTGCGTAAACGGTGCATAAAAGGATAGCCTGGTTCGGTATTTAGTTTTACGGCTGCAATACCGGCGCCATCCTGGCCACGATTATGCTGCTTTTCCATAAGCAGGTAAAGCTTGTTAAGGCCATACATTACGGTGCCATATTGCTGTTGGTAATAACTAAAAGGCTTTCGAAGACGAATGAAAGCAAGGCCGCATTCGTGTTTAATTTCGTCGCTCATGGTGTGATTCCGACTGGTATCGGAAGAGGCGCAAAGCTACTACTTTAAAAAATTGCGGCAAACAAAAATCCCCTGCATTAACAAGGGATTTAAAATTAATTTGCCCGGAAAAATTATAGCCCGCTGAAGTTTAATCCAATCTGTACCAGTTTAATATCTGCGGCAACAACATCTTTAAAAATATTATTAAACTGATAACTGCCAAACAAAGAAAAATTGCCATAACCAATTCTGGCAGTTGCAGCCAGACGGGTAGAGTTAAAATATCCTTTACCGGTTTCTTTGGCGGCATAAGTATTTACGGTAGCGCCGTTTTTATCTAAGAGCGTTTTTCCTTTAGTATGCACATTTAACAGGGTACCCACTTTAACGCCGATAGCAAACTTGATGCTTTTCATTTCATTTAAAGGGTCAGCAGTAAAACGCAACTCCAATGGAACTTCCAGGAAAGCTGTTGTTAATTTATATTTTTTAAAATGATTGATACTATCAACATTTATAAAAGGCAGTTTATTTGTCTTTGCTTTGATATCAACTACTGTATTTTTAAAGTACATATTACTGGTACCAACGCCTATCCCAAATGCAACACTCCACTGTGGTGCACTTTTAAAACGTTGGTCAAGCATAACATATACATTGGCGCCACGGGCAAAACCATTTATTCTTGTGTCAATACTGTCAGGTGTTCCAATCCAATAGTCGCTCGTAAGCTGCAGCATTAAATGATCTCCGGTTCTATTCATAAAACCACCAATCTTCTTCTTTTCGGGTGCTTTTTCCTGCGCATTGGCTGCAAACACAGTTATAAGGGCAAAAACAATAAATAATAATTTCTTCATAATTAATTTTGAAGCTGCAAATTAACGGCAAATAATTTAATGAAGCGTTAAATTAAACAGCTTTGATTATATTTGCAGCCACATTCTTCATTTTAAGTTGAAGAAAGGGCCTATAGCTCAGTTGGTTAGAGCACCTGACTCATAATCAGGTGGTCCCTGGTTCGAGCCCAGGTGGGCCCACAAAGCGTTCCGAAAAACACGGGACGCTTTTTTAATAGTATGACAGCAACTAAAAATATCATTTTTGACCTTGGGGGCGTTTTACTTGATATAGACTATCAAAAAACCATTGATGCTTTTAAAAATCTTGGAATAGAGAATTTTGAAGCCATGTTTTCGCAGTTTAAAGCAGATGAATTGTTTGAAAAGCTGGAAACAGGCCATATAATCGAAACTGATTTTTATGCCGCCATTAAAGAAAGAACAGCATCACCTCTCTCAAATGAGGAAATTGATGATGCCTGGAATGCGCTAATTATAAATTTCAGGAAAGAAAGCCTAGCACTTTTAGAAAAATTATCAGCCACCTATAAACTTTATCTCTTAAGCAATACCAACAGCATTCACTTAAAATATTTTAAAAAGCTGTATACCAAAGAAACCGGTAAATCTTTGCTGGATGCGTATTTCGTTAAAGCATGGTATTCCAATGAAGTAGGATTGCGCAAACCCGGCACACAAATATTTGATTATGTTTTACAGGAGGAAAATTTAATAGCTGGCGAAACGCTTTTTATTGATGATACATTAATAAATATTGAAACTGCACAAAGGCTGGGGCTTAAAACACATCACCTTTTACCAAACGAAAGAATAGAATTACTGGGGATAGACTCTTTATAAATTCTAAAGTAGCTATTGATTTTTGCCAAATGCTTTTTGCCCATTGCCAATTTGCATTCTATTTTACTTCCTCAAATTCAATATAATCTTCTCTGGCAGGCCCGGCAGGCTTTTCTGGGGCAGTATTGGCCTGCTGTTGTTGTTTATTTACATGGTCATTCATTTTGCTCCGCATTTCGCCCATTTTCTGGCTAACTTGTTTGGTGGTCTTATAAACAGGAATAATGAAATCAAAAATCAGTTTATAAACCAGATACAATACCAACAGTTCGAATATTACTCTTATTAAACCCATATTGCAAAGTTATTACTCTATTAAATTGAAGGCTGTTAAATTTTAGAAACGGCGAAAAGCACAGATAAACAACATACAGTTTGGCAATTACGGCATCATGCTGTATATTTGCACCAGACAAAGAAGCAATTGAAGGGAACGGTGGCGTTCCCTTCTTCTTTTATCATGACTCAGGACACACAAATACAGGCGGTAGAAAAATTGATTGGGCCATTGCTTTACGACGATATTTTTCTGGTTTCCATAAAAATAAAGCCTACCAACAATTTTAAAATATATTTGGATGCTGATAGCGGACTAGGTATAGAGAAATGCATAAAAATAAACCGGGCCCTGTATAAGATAATGGAGGAAATGGGTATGTATCCCGAAGGTGATTTTTCGCTGGAAGTTAGCAGCCCGGGTCTGGATGAGCCGCTGAAACTGTTGAGGCAATATCAAAAAAATATTGGCAGAGATGTGGAAGTAACCATGAATGATGAAGTGAAGAAAGAAGGAAAACTTACAGAAGTAACAGAACAAAGTATAACCATAGAATACACAGAAGGAAAAGGAAAGAAAGCGATTGTAAAAACGGAAGAAATACCTTTTGAAGCTGTAAAGCAAACTAAAATACAGATAAAGTTTTAATTATTAAATAAACCCCCAACCCCGGCGGGGAAACAAAAGCGAGGCCGGAGAGGAATATGGCAAGTATTAATTTAATTGACTCCTTTCAGGAATTTAAAGATGCGGAAAACATTGATCGGCCAACGCTGATGAAGGTTATGGAAGATGTGTTTAAAACACTTATCCGCAAAAAATACGGTAGCGACGAATGTTTCGACGTTATTGTGAACGATCAAAAAGGTGATCTGGAAATTTTCCGTCGCCGTACCATTGTTGATGACGATGATCTTTATAATACCCTTACTGAAATTGAGTACAAAGACGCCATTAAGATAGAACCCGATTACCAGGTTGGGGAAGAGCTGTACGAGGAAGTTGATATTCAGAAAGAATTTGGCCGTCGTGCAATTTTGGCCGGCAAACAAACGCTGGCAGCACGTATCAACGATTTGAAGAAAAATATTCTGATAAAAAAATACGAAGAGCGTGTTGGAGAAATTGTGAGCGGAGAGGTTTATCAGGTTTGGAAAAAAGAAGTGTTGCTGCTGGATGAGGAAGGAAATGAAATGTTGCTGCCTAAATCTGAACAGATACCATCCGACTATTTTAAAAAAGGCGAAAGTGTAAGAGGCGTTGTTAAAAAAGTAGAATTAAAAAACAGCCAGGCTGTAATTATTATATCACGAACCAGTCCTTCATTCCTGGAGAAATTATTGGAAATTGAAGTGCCTGAAATTTTTGACGGCTTGATTGTTGTTAAGAAAATTGTTCGTGATCCGGGTGAAAGGGCAAAAGTAGCTGTGGAAAGTTATGATGACAGGATTGATCCCGTTGGAGCCTGCGTGGGTATGAAAGGGAGTCGCATTCATGGCATTGTGCGTGAATTGAAGAACGAGAATATTGATGTTATAAACTGGACCAGTAATACCCAGTTAATGATTCAGCGTTCATTAACGCCTGCAAAAATTACCAGTATGGAACTGGATAATGAAAAAATGCACGCCAATGTATATTTAAAACCCGACCAGGTTTCGTTGGCCATTGGCCGCAGGGGCGTAAACATAAAACTGGCCTGCGAGTTAACTGGTTACGAAATTGACGTATTCCGCGATAATGAAGGCGAGGTTGAAGAATTTGATATTGACCTGGATGAATTTACGGATGAGATTGAACCATGGGTAATTGACGAATTGAAAAGAGTTGGATGCGATACAGGTCGCTCTGTATTGGCGTTAACAGCCGAAGAACTGGAACGCAGAACAGACCTGGAAAAAGAAACAATTGAAGAACTAAGAAGAATATTGACTGAAGAATTTGGAAAAGAATAAGAACCGGATTTTACATTATAGCGGGGCTTTATTCAGAACACTTAAAAGAAAAATAAGCCCGTTTTTTGATAGCGGGCAAACAAAAAAACGAATGTCAGAAGTACAAACACCAAGGTTAATGGCGGCAGCCAAGGAATTTAATATAGGGTCTCATACCCTTATAGATTTTCTTGTTGCTAAAGGTTTTAATGAAAACGATTTAAAGCCAACTTCCAAGCTTAGCGAAGACATGTATCGTGTGCTTCAGGGAGAGTTTCAGCAGGATAAAGCCAACAAAGCCAAAGCGCAGGAAATAGAGCTTGTAAAAACTCCTGCAGCCGAAACAAAAAAGAAAAAAGACGAGCAAGACCTTTCATTTAATAAAAAAGAAACCAAAGCAAAACCGGCAGAAGAACCAAAACCGGTAGAACCAGCTCCTGTTGTAGCCGAAGTTGTTGAACCGGTAAAGGAAATTGTACAGGAAGTTAATGAACCAGAAGCTGCAGGCTTAACAAAAGTTAAGGCGCCCGAACTGGAGGCCCCTAAAGTGCTTGATAAAATAGACCTTGATAAAATAGACTCATCTACCAGACCAAAAAAATCTGCCAAAAAAGCCCCGGAAAAAGAGGAAGAAGTAAAGAAAGCTGAAGCTCCTGTTGAAAAAGAACCGGTAATAGCTAAAAAAGCTGAACCGGTAATAGCTAAAAAAGCCGAACCTGTTGTAGAAAAAATTGAAGAAGTAAAAGTTGCAGAAGAAGCAAAGACAGAAGATACCGCACCGGTTATTGAAAATATAAAGGCAAAAAAATTAGTTGGGCCAAAGATTATGGGTAAAATTGAACTGCCCGTTGATAACGATACCCGGCCCAAAAAAGGGACAATTGACGAAAAGCGCAAGCGTAAGCGTATTCCGATGGAAAAGAAACCAGGGGAAGCGCCACAGCAATCTCAACCATCAACGCAAAACAGAAGGCCGGGTGGCAGCACAACAGGTACCGGTGCATCAAACAGAGCCGGTGGGCCCGGTGGCGGAAGGTTTAACAGGCCGGCAACAGGCACTCCCGGAACCGGACGCAGGGAAGATAAAGTAATTGACGCAAAAGAAATTCAGGATAAATTAAAAGAAACACAGGCCAAACTGGCCGGTTCTGGCGGACGGGGAAAAAGCTTAAAAGCAAAATACCGTAAAGCCAAAAGAGATGAACATGCTGAACAGGCAGGAACAGGTGGAGATGAAAGCAACAAACTGCAGGTAACAGAATACATCTCAGTAAGTGAACTTGCAAGTTTGATGGATGTAAGCTTTGCTGATGTTATCAGCAAGTGTATGAGCCTGGGCATCATGGTTTCCATTAACCAACGCCTGGAGGCAGATGTAATAGAGCTGGTAGCCAGCGAATTTAATTTTGAAGTAGAATTTATTGGTGTGGAAGATGCCGGGGATCTGGATATGGATATGGAAGAAGATAGCGAGGAAGATTTAAAACCAAGGGCTCCCATTGTTACCATTATGGGTCACGTAGATCATGGTAAAACTTCATTGCTCGATTATATACGTAACACCAACGTAATTGCAGGTGAGGCCGGTGGTATTACCCAGCATATTGGTGCTTACGAGGTTACATTACCAGACGGTAGAAATATTACTTTCTTAGATACCCCGGGTCACGAAGCCTTTACGGCTATGAGGGCACGTGGTGCCAAGGTTACCGATATTGCAGTAATTGTGGTGGCGGCCGACGATGCGGTGATGCCCCAAACAAAGGAGGCTATTTCACACTCACAGGCAGCTAATGTGCCCATGATATTTGCCATTAACAAAATGGATAAAGATGGTGCTAATCCTGAAAAAATTAAAGAACAGCTTTCCGGTATGAATATATTGGTAGAAAGCTGGGGCGGTAAATACCAAAGCCAGGAAATAAGTGCCAGAAATGGTTTGAATATAGAGCTGCTGATGGAGAAAATATTACTGGAGACAGATATTCTTGAATTAAAGGCAAACCCGATAAGAGAAGCAAATGGTACTGTTATTGAAGCTACGCTTGATAAAGGCCGCGGCTACGTTGCCACTATCCTGGTTCAAAACGGAACCTTGAAAGTTGGCGATATGATCGTTTCGGGTCAAAACTTTGGCAAGGTAAAAGCCATGTATAACGAAAGAAACCAGCGTGTAGAAAAAGCTCCGCCATCAACCCCGGTTTTGATTTTGGGACTGAACGGTGCGCCACAGGCCGGTGAAACCTTTAAAGTGTACGAAAATGAAAGCGACGCCAGAGCCAATGCTTACAAGCGTGGACAAATATTGCGTGAACAGGGAATGCGTGCCCGTAAACATATCACACTGGATGAGATAGGACGTCGTTTGGCGCTGGGAAGCTTTAAAGAGCTGAACGTAATTATTAAAGGTGACGTGGATGGATCTGTAGAAGCTTTAAGTGACTCTTTACAAAAATTAAGTACTGCAGAAATTGTAATAAAAGTGATTCATAAAGCCGTTGGTGCCATTACCGAAAGTGATGTAACCCTGGCCAATGCATCCGATGCAATCATTATTGGTTTTAACGTAAGGCCATCTATGCAGGCTGCTAAATTAGCCGAGCAGGAAGCCATTCAGATTAAATTATACTCCATTATTTACAACGCTATTGAAGAGATCAGGAGTGCGATGGAAGGTATGCTGGAGCCAAGTGTTGAAGAAAAAATACTAGCCAACGTGGAAATAAGGGAAGTGTATAAATTTGATAAAGCCAGCGTGGCAGGTTGTTTTGTACTGGACGGAAAAATGGCCAGAAACAACCGCATCAGGCTCATCAGGGATGGTATTGTAATATTCACCGGCGAACTGGGAAGCCTGAAAAGGTTTAAGGATGATGCCAAAGAAGTTACATCCAGCATGGAATGTGGCTTAACCATCCGTAATTATAACGATATAAAAGTAGGCGATATAGTAGAAGCGTTTGAAGAGATTGAAGTGAAACGAACTTTGTAAAAAGCCATTAGCTACGAGCTAAGGGCTTTCTTCCGAATCTTTTGTTAAATGAACAGCCCCGGAGGCAGGGTTATAAAACAGAGGTTTATTTTTGATGCTGTTCTGTTTCAGTTAAAAGAAAAGCAGGCCGCTTCTATAAAATTATTTTGATGAAAAATTATTTACTGTTATTAATTACATCTTTCGTATTTGTATCTGCATCAACTGCACAAAATAGTCAGCCCAAAAAAATTATTGCCGATAAAATTGTTGCTGTTGTTGGCGACAAGGTTATTTTAAAAAGCGATATTGATAACAGCCTTATTGATATGCAGCGGCAGAATATTGAAATACCTGAAAATGCCCGCTGCTCCATGTTGGAACAGGCTATGGGAATTAAAGCCCTGGTTTTACAGGCCGAAAAAGATTCTTTGCCAGTAACTGATGAGGAAGTAGAAACCATCATTGATAATAAAATACGGCAATTTATTGGTCAGTTTG
>Ga0209181_10000467_pt1 | contig 75094 bp, 54 predicted proteins | sample MAT05_FD_187208 | JGI IMG/M metagenome (GOLD analysis project Ga0209181, IMG submission 187208) | Freshwater microbial communities from Lake Fryxell liftoff mats and glacier meltwater in Antarctica - MAT-05 (SPAdes) (version 2) | ecosystem: Environmental > Aquatic > Freshwater > Ice > Liftoff... | reverse complement strand
ACGATGCGTGCGATGGTTCGTATGAATCCGGCCGTCATCGAGCGCGTGCGCCGTCACTACCGCAACGATCCGGAGCGGCTCGCCGAGTTCGAAGCGCAGCTCACGATCAACGAATCACAGTCGAACATGCCCGTTAGCCAGCCTCCGAGGCTGACCCGCAGTGAAACGCTCGCTCCCTCTGCAATCGGTACGTCGTGCACCCTGCACACGCGCGCCAGTGGGCGAAACTCTGGACAAAACCCATGAGCAGCATCTACAACAGCCCGTTTTCTCGCGCATTAGCCAACGTCGGTCCGGTAACCGGTGAACGACTGAAAGAAATGTTCACGATCGTGACCGAAGAGATGACGCGGTCGATTGTCGAAGGGAGTGAGCTGACGGGTGCGGCGGGTAGCAGCAGTCGAGGACGAGATTCGACGGCGACGCGAGGAGGGATAGCGTGGAGCTTGATCCGAAGATCGTCGCCTACATCCGAAAGCGCATCGGTAGGGGGTGCACCGCGGCGCAGCTCCAGATCGAGTTGCAAACGCGAAAGGTCTTCGTGCCGTTCGCGGTGCTGTTGGAGTTCGATCCGGAGCGTAAGGGCGCGGCCGAGTTGGCACGTCGCACGGCGCTCGAGTCGCGGAAGGCTCCGCTGTAATCAGAACCACGCCTGGTGCGAATCAGGGCGCCTGACCAACAATCCGCCCAATGCGCGCAGGTGAGGGCGCGCAAACGGTGGCGCTTCAGAGGGGAACCGCGAAGGGCCGACCAGCAGCGGGTCAGGCTGTTGCACGTAGGGTCTTGCGTATAATAGTCATCCCATGCATATTCTTCCCGTGCATACAACCGGTCGAATGACCGGAAATACTGCACCCCCGCACTGCGCGCTAACGCAGCCGGGGGCATGGGCATCAACTCTTCTAGGGAGTATCAGCCATGAGTAATGCAACGGGTTACCGCCGCCTGGCCTTTGGGACGGGTATCAAGTCGGCCATCGTACAACCGAGCACACGGCAGATTTCCACCAACAGGGAAATCTCAGCTCGCGCAACCGCGTCGCCTTCCAAGCGGCTGATGTTGATCTGTGAGGAGCCCACAGCTTCGGCGAGTGCGGTTTGCGAGAGTTTCGCAGTTTTTCGGAGTTCGCGCAGCCGCGTGAGTGGTTTCGGTTCTGCCATTTCAGAATATACACGGCACGAATACCGCAACCAACCCGAACCCCTCACCTTCCGCGTCAACGTCGACACGATCGCCCCGATTCGTGCCCGCGCGGGCCAAGTGATCGTCTGCAACCCGTTCGGCCTGTCGCACACGCTCACGGTGATTGTGCGCACGGACAGCGGCCGCATCGTGGGTACCGTCACGCGGGCTGTCGCTGAACCGTTGGCGCAGCTGCTCGAGCTGGAAGCGCAGGGCGTGTTGACGCGTGAGGTGTCCTCGTGAACCCCACGAAATCACGCCGGGTGAAAAGCACTCCAGCCGCGGAGATTTTCCCGCCAGCCGCCACTGACAAGATTGAGCCGGTGCTGCTGCGCGATGTACGCCCGACGACCTTCAAGTATCGCGTGGCCGGAAAGGCGAGCGTCGCGGTTGAATGCGATGTCGGGATGCGCTTTAGTGTTTCGGCGGCGCTGGAAGCGCTCCGATACCCGGAGGAGAGCCTTGAAGGAACGCAGTGGCTCATGAGTGCCGTCGAGGAGGAATATCCGCATCAAATGGAGGTGGGCGAAATCGTTTCTCACCACGGCGGCTTCAAACTGACTGTTGGCCAGGGTTTCGAGATGTATGCACACTGCAACGAAGGACACGCGCCGAGTGGTCCACCAATCGACCGTACCTATTCCATCGAAGAATTGCGCGCGTTCTTCTGTTGTGTCGCGGCGCTGCGCGAACGCATGCAGGCTGCTGGGTTCGACGTATGAGCCCGCGCAAACCAAAGCCAAGGCGCCGCGGATCGATTTCTAAAACGAAAACGGGCGGATTCCTTGCGCGGGTGCGGACTTCGAAAGATGCGCTGACCGGGAAACGCGGCGGCTCGTCCAAGTCGTTCGAAGCGAAAGCCGATGCTGAGCAGTGGCTAAGTGACGAGTTCGCGCGACTCGATCGGGGCGAAAGCGCGAGTCGCGGATCTTCGCAGAGTTTAGAGAGTTTCGTTCGGGAGTTTTACAAATCGATTCGAAAAGCCACGAAGGGCGGGGAGCTTTCGGCGCGCACGTGCCAATCGGATCTCGAGCTGTTGGAGCTGTACGTCATCCGGCGCGCGAAAGGACTGGCCGAGACCGCACTGGCGAAATTGACTGTCGCGCAACTCCGCACGCACTTCGCTGAGCTGAGCGACGCGGGGCTCGCGCGTGCCACCGTGTCGCGTGTGCACCGCATCCTTCGCGCTCGGCTACAGTACGCGTTGCTCGACAATCGCCTTCGGTTTAATCCGATGGCCGATCCACGGGTGACAGTATCGGGCAAGAAGAAACGGAAGCGCGCAATCCTGACAATTCCACAGGCACAGGCGTTGTTCGCCGTCTGTCCGGAAAGCCGCCACGGCGTGTACTTCGCGACGCTCATCTGGACCGGTCAACGGCCCTCAGAGGCTGCAGGGATGGTGTGGTCGCAGATCGATTTCACCGCGCGGGTGATTGAGGTCAACCAGGCGCTCATTCGATTGAAGCCAGACGGGAATACTGCGGGAACTGGCACCAACTGGATGATCGGGCCGACGAAAACCGGCGTCGACCGCACGCTGCCGATCCCTGACGTGCTGGTGGGCATGTTGCGCCAACACCGCAAGGAGCAAATAGCGATGCAGTTGGCCGCGGGGCGCGAGTACCAGAATCATCAGCTCGTGTTCTGTGGAGACTTCGGGACGCCCCTACATCTGGACACCATCACCAGCCGCTATCTCAAGCCGTTGCTGCGTCGCGCGGCGTTGCACTTAGCCGGCGAGCTACCGTTGCCGCTACCCGTGCCGACCCGATCCAAGGGGTACCGTGACGCCCTGGCGGCGCGAAAGGCGCAGGAAGACGCCGCCATTGAATCGACAGGCTTTCCCATGGGCGTCGGCCTGTATTCCCTGCGACACAGCTTCGCGACGCGACTCGACAAGCTCGGCCGCTCCACGAAGGATATTCAAACCCTGCTAGGCCATGCGAACTCCTCGACCACGTTGGATAGCTACATCCACAGCGACGACGATTCGATGCGTGACACGCTCGCCGCGCTGGAAGACGCCTTGTTACCGAAAACGACGAAGCTCAGCATCGCATAGCAGCGTTGGTCCAATTTTGGCCCAATTTCGTTGGACCAATGCAAAACGGCCACCCTCGAAAGGTGGCCGTTTTCACTCTGTAGTTTATCAATCGGGGCGACTGGATTCGAACCAGCGACCTCCTGCTCCCGAAGCAGGCGCTCTACCGGGCTAAGCTACGCCCCGTTGATCCTCTGTCATGCGGAAGAAACGCGCCTAGAAGGACTCGAACCTCCAACCTTCTGATCCGTAGTCAGATGCTCTATCCAATTGAGCTATAGGCGCCTTTTCTCTCGCCTTACCAACGAGCCAACCCGCACCCGAAGCAAGACCGTTAACCTAGCCACATGAATCCGGACACGGTACCGGTACCAGGCCAGCAACGCCGACCCCTCATGCAACCTCCTGCAAACGCAATGGGCGGTACAAGACTCGAACTTGTGACCCCCACGATGTCAACGTGGTGCTCTAACCAACTGAGCTAACCGCCCGGAACTGGTTCGTCATCAACTCCTAAGCGGGAAACGGGACTCGAACCCGCGACCCCAACCTTGGCAAGGTTGTGCTCTACCAACTGAGCTATTCCCGCAAACACCTCTTCCCGGAGCGTCTATACATACCGGCCACCCACCAGAACTTCAAGCGGCCGCACAGAGACCTGAGCGCACAACACAGTCACGCCCTCTCGCATCGGGGTTCCCCTTGCAGGGATGGAGACGAGCGGGATCGAACCGCTGACCTCTTGAATGCCATTCAAGCGCTCTCCCAACTGAGCTACGCCCCCGGGCGCGATACCCCCGCTTCTGCGCCGATTTTTCACAGGCAGCAACGAGGGTATCAGGAACCGCGCAGTCTAGCGGGGTGTATGGCAGGCGTCAAGCAGAACAGCCCCCGCAATTCGAGAAATCAGGCTGGCGGAAACCTTGGTACGCGGTATCTTGAACGGCTGTCCCTGTCCACAAATGCTCACGCATTCGCGACCGTCCATGCGCACCGCCTACCGGGGCTGGACACCCAACGCGGACACTGACACGCACGTCAAACAACAGGCACGCACACGAATCCCGATACAAACCGACACGCAGACCCTACGCACTCCCGGCGGACGTACCGCCCGGGTATTGCTCCGAAACACGTTCCGTGACGCCTAAGCGTCCCGAGGAAAATAGATCTCATGACCGACGTCAAGCGGAAACGCCGTCGCGCAGCACCCGCAGGTATCGCGCCCTCCGAACCCGAGCGCGATATCCTCGACCAGTACCTGTACGAAGTCTCCACCTACCCGCTCCTCAAGGCCGCCGAAGAAATCGAGCTGGCCAAGAAAATTCGCGCCGGTGATCAGGACGCCCTGCAGGAACTCGTCAAGCGCAACCTGCGTTTCGTCATCTCGGTCGCCAAAAAGTACCAGAACCGCGGCCTCCCCCTCATCGATCTCATCGGGGAAGGCAACGTAGGCCTCCTCACAGCGGCCCGTAAATTCGATCCCGACCAGGGCGTCAAATTCATCTCCTACGCCGTCTGGTGGATTCGCCAGGCCATCCTGTCGTCGCTCGCACGCCAGGGTCGCACGGTCCGCGTTCCGCTCAACCGCACCGCCGACCTGTCGCGCATCATCAAGGCATCCGAAATCCTGCGTCAGAAACTGCGCCGCGAACCGTCACCGGAAGAACTCGCGCAGGTAACAGGTTTGTCAGTAGATGTCGTGCAGTCGCTCGCCGCCCTCAATACCGGCGACGTCCGCCTCGATGCCCCCATGGATCCCGACGGTGACCGCTCGCTCATCGAACGCTTCGTGGCCGACGAAATGCCGGACACGGAAGAAGAAGCGATGAACCGCTTCCTCACGGACGAAATCGAACAGGCGCTCTCCACGCTGCCCCCGCGCGACGCCAAGGTGCTGCGTCTTTACTTCGGCCTCGAAGGCGGACGCGAACACACGCTCGAAGAAATTGGCAGCATGCTGGGTGTCACCCGCGAGCGTGTTCGTCAGCTCCGCGATCGCGCCCTCAAGCGCCTGCGCGAAGGCGACGTGGGGCGCGCCCTCGGCAGCTTCGCCGCATAACGCGTTACCGTTTCAGCCGCCGTTACAAAGCGGCACCTCACAAATCGCAACACACCTCCAAAGCCCGGGTATGCTTCCAAAGCTGCCCGGGTTTTTGACGCCCGCGGTCGTTTTCCTTTGACACAGACGTCATATTTGTGACATGATCAGGCCCGAACCGCGCCCATGATTCAGCTAAAAAACGTCCACAAGGCATTCGGCCCCAAGCAGGTGCTGCGCGGCTTCTCGCTTGATGTGCAGGACGGCGAGACGATGGTCATCATCGGCTACTCCGGCAGCGGCAAATCGGTCGCCATCAAACACATCGTCGGACTGCTCGAACCCGACGAAGGCGAAGTGTGGGTGGACGGCAAACGCGTCGATCAGCTCTCCCGCAGAGATCTGGTGGCACTGCGCGCCAACATCGGCTACGTGTTCCAGTTTGCCGCGCTGTTCGATTCCCTGACAGTGGGCGACAACGTCGCGATGGGATTGCGCAAACAAGGCAAGTTGTCCGAAAGTGAAATCGACAAACGCGTCGAGGAATCACTCGAACTCGTCGACTTGCCCGACTCTCGCAAGAAAATGCCTGCCGAGCTATCGGGCGGGATGCGGAAGCGTGTGGGCATCGCGCGGGCCGTTGCCCTGCGTCCAAAGTACATCCTGTACGATGAACCCACGACCGGACTCGATCCCGTCACGTCCGCCGTCATCGATGAACTGATGATGCGCATGCGCGATCAACTGAAGGTGACCGGCATCGTGATTACGCACGACATGCGGAGCGCGTACAAGGTCGGCACGCGTATTGCCATGTTGTACGAAGGCCTGGTGCAACAGGTCGGCACGATTGACGAAATTCAGCAAAGCAAGGACCCCGTCATCCGACAGTTCATCGAAGGTCGACCCACGGAAGACGGGGCAGCGCCACTCATTGGTGCCGAAACTGTTGTGGTCCGGCGCTGAGCAAGGCCTATGGTCAGGAAACACGATCCCAGACAGAATGGCGCAGCGGTGCTCGAAACCTCCGCCGGGGGGGTCGTGTTTCGCATGCACAACGGCGAACCGCTGTTTCTGCTTATTCGCGACAGTTATCGCAACTGGGGGTTTCCCAAGGGACATCTCGAAGCCGATGAGGGCGCCGAGGCGGCCGCCCTGCGCGAAGTCCAGGAAGAAACCGGTATTGAGCCGCTGCACCTGACCGGCGCCATCGAAACCATCGACTGGTATTTTCGCTTTCGCGGACGGCTGGTGCACAAGGTGTGTCACTTCTACCTCATGCGCACCGACTGCTGCGACACGCAGCCACAAAAGGAAGAAGGCATCACCGCCTGCCGCTGGGCCTGTTTTGATGAAGCCACCAAACTGGTATCGTACGCCAACGCGCGCACCGTATTGCATCGCGCACATGAAATGGTATTGACGGAGGCACCGTAGCCGTGCGTACCACCGCGGATACTCCGCTCATTCCGTCACTGGTCGTGCTGCTCAAACGCGAGCGCGCACGCGCGCTGGTGCGGGCGGCGTTCCCCCGTCGCCGCGCACATTTGATCACGGCGAAAACCGCCGCAGACATTGGGACGCTGCTCATCGAACAATTGATTGATGGGGTACTGATCGACAGCGGTGCCGGCGAAGATTCGGCGAAAGCATTGGCGATGGCCGCCGATTTTCCAACCGTGCCGTTCTTCCTGGTGACACCATTGCTGCCGCAGGATTCCCCAACCATTGCCCGAGCGGTTGATGGGGGAATCGCAGAACTGCTGGTTGAGGGGCTGGACGACGCAAGCACACGAGAGCTGGTACTCAAGCGTTCATTCTCCGCGCGATTCGAGACAGCGCTTTTCGTTCCACCACCAACATTGCAGTTGGAAACCCCATTGCAAATTGCGGTCTGGCAAAGCGTAATCAGAAGAGCAGGGCGCCCGGTGCGCACCGATCAGTTGGCGAAGGAACTCGGTGTCTCGCGTGAACACCTCAGCCGCAGTTTCGCCGTCGGCCACGCACCCACATTGAAACGCGTCATCGATCTCGTCCGCATCATCGCCGCCGCCGAGCTCTCCAAAAACCCCGGCTACGATGTACGAGATGTGGCGGTCGTGCTGGGCTTCGCCTCCTCTTCACATTTGTCAGGCACCAGTCAGCGCCTGGTCGGTGCGCGCGCGTCATCCCTCACGCGTTTGCGCACGGTCGACTTGCTCGACCGCTTTGCCGCCATGCGCGAGCGGGGGGAGCACGACGCCGCGGACTCCGACTCGGACGAAGCCTAGTTCGTCGCGATTCAGGCTCGTTGCGGCCGCGTCGGACGCGTGTGGGGGCGGGACTGGAGCGTGCGCCCGGAGTCGGGGGCCCTCCCCGGGACGTATGCGGCCCTGGCCCCACCAGGCCAACCCTGCAAGGCGCCCCAACGCCCCCGACCTCACGAAGGGCGACAACGCGAAATTCGCGTCGGCCACACGCGACGAACGCCGCCGCAAAGAGCGAAGTGCGACTGGCACCACCCCGGCCCCGACCATAAGTTGACGCCGCCTGCCCCCCCGTAACTTGCAGCGAGCCAACGCTTGTGATAATTTTCACAAGCTCGGCGCACGCCCCTCAACTGCTCACAGCTTCATCTATTATATGGCTTCTCAGACCGCGCTTCGCCCCGGCGAAATCAAGGACATCCTCCTCAAAGAGATCCAGGCTGCTGATCTCGACGAGCTCAACACCGAGGAAGTCGGAACCGTCCTCGAAGTCAAAGACGGTATCGCCCGCGTGTACGGCCTGGGTAAAGCCATGGCCGGCGAAATGCTCGAATTCACCAGCTCGGAAACGAAGCAGGTAATCACCGGCATGGCGCTGAACCTCGAAGAAGACAACATCGGCGCCGTGATCCTGGGCGACTACCTGCAACTGGGCGAAGGCGATGAGGTGCGCCTTACCTCGCGTGTGCTCGAGGTGCCGGTCGGTCACCAACTCGTCGGCCGCGTTGTCGACGCACTCGGCCGCCCCATTGACGGACTCGGCGACATTCACGCGACCACCACGCGGAAAGTCGAAAGCATGGCACCTGGTATCATCGTGCGTCAGCCGGTAAAGGAGCCGATGCAGACGGGTATCAAGTCCATCGATTCCATGATTCCGATTGGACGCGGACAGCGCGAACTGATTATCGGCGATCGCGGTACCGGCAAAACGGCCGTCGCGATCGACACCATCATCAATCAGAAAGGTCAGGGCGTCATCTGTGTGTACGTCGCCATTGGTCAGAAGGCGTCGACGATTGCGTCCGTATTGGAAAAGTTGAAGCAAGCCGGCGCGATGGAATACACCATCATTGTCGCGGCCTCTGCGTCCGATCCGGCGCCCATGCAGTACATCGCCCCGTACTCCGGTTGCGCGATGGCCGAATATTTCATGTACAACGAGGGCATGCCCACGTTGTGCGTGTACGACGACTTGTCCAAGCAGGCCGCGGCCTATCGGCAAATCTCGCTGGTCTTGCGTCGCCCACCGGGTCGCGAAGCGTATCCGGGTGACGTGTTCTATTTGCATTCACGGTTGCTCGAACGCGCGGCCAAGCTGCGCGAAGACGAAGGCGTCGTTGACGGTGTGAACATTCTGAAGCCGGGCGGATCGCTCACAGCGCTTCCCATCATTGAGACGCAGGCCGGTGACGTGTCGGCGTACATCCCGACCAACGTTATCTCGATCACCGACGGACAGATCTTTCTGGAAACCGATTTGTTCAACGCCGGTATTCGTCCGGCGGTAAACGTGGGGATTTCCGTATCACGCGTTGGTGGTGCCGCGCAGACAAAAGCGATGAAGGGTGTTGCGGGCCGTTTGCGCCTCGATCTCGCGCAGTATCGCGAACTCGAAGCCTTTGCCGCGTTCGCGTCCGATCTCGATGCGGCCACCAAGCGTCAGCTCGATCGCGGTGCGCGCACGGTGGAATTGCTCAAACAGGGGCAGTACCAGCCCATGCTGATGGAAGATCAGGTCATCGTGATTTACGCGGTGTCCAATGGTCACATCGATCAGGTGCCCATCAATCAGGTCAAGGCCTGGGAAAAGCAATTCATCGCCTTTGCCAAGTCGCAGTTCCCGCAGGTGACCGATTCCATTCGCACCACGAAGGCGCTGAGCAAAGAGATGGAGGCCGATCTCAAGCGCGCCATCGAGCAGTTCAGCAAGACCTTCAAGGGCTAGTTCATGGCCAAAGGTCGCGAACTGAAAGGTCGCATCAAGACTGTCGAGAACACGCGCAAGATTACGCGCACGATGGAAATGGTGGCGACGTCCAAGATGAAACGCGCCGCCGACCGCGTGTTGTCGGCGCGCCCGTTCGCGATTGCACTGGGGCAAGTGTTAAGCCGAGTGTATTCGCCCGAGCTGGGGGAGCAGTTTCCGTTATTGCGTCGGCCCGCCACGGTCAGGAAAGCCGCCGTGTTATTGCTGACGGCCAACCGCGGGCTCGCTGGCGGTTTCAACACCAATCTCATTCGTGAAGCGCGTGCGCGCGTGACGGAGCTTGAGAAAAACGGTGTCGAAGTCGAGCTGCACATTGTCGGGAAAAAAGGCGTCGGCTACTTCAAGTACCTGGGCCGCGCGTTAAGCGCGCAGCGTGTCGACATTTCCGATCGCCCGACGTCGGCCGACGCGGCGTCGCTCGTGAACGAGTTGATGGACCGGTATGCGGCGGGCAACATCGACGCCGTGTACATGGTGTACGCGCAGTACAAGTCGGCGCTGTCCACTCCGCCAACAACCGAACAGGTGTTGCCGGTGGTGCCGCCCGCGACCACGTCCGACAGCAAACTCGCACTTGATTTTATTCTCGCGCCGTCGGCCGAAGCCATCCTGGAAGAGTTGTTGCCAGCCTATGTGCGGAATGCGGTGTATCGCGCACTGGTGGAAACGGCGGCGGGCGAACAAAGCGCACGTCGGACGGCCATGAAAAACGCCACCGACAACGCGTCCGACATTCTGCAGACGTTGCGCCGCACGTACAACACCGCGCGTCAGGCGCAGATCACGCAGGAAATCGCAGAAATTGTTGGCGGCGCCGCCGCGCTCTAAGCGTTTCAAACACAAGCAATCCCAACGAGAACATCACGATGGCTACTACTGCCGCCCCAACTTCGGTTGGCAAAATCGTTCAGGTTATCGGTCCCGTCATCGACGTGGAGTTCGAAGCCGACACGCTGCCCGAGTTGTACAACGCCCTGCGCATCAAGGGCACCGCGCCCGATGGCAACGAAATTGACGTCGTGGTCGAAGTGCAACAGCACGTGGGTCGCAACCAGGTGCGCACCGTTGCCATGTCAAGCACCGACGGCGTGACGCGCGGCATGGACGTGATCGACACCGGCGCCGCCATCTCGGTGCCTGTGGGCGCACCGGCTCTCGGTCGCATTCTGAATGTGCTTGGCGAGCCCGTCGATGATGGTGAGCCAATTCCGGAAAGCGCGCTGCGCTGGCCCATTCACCGCAAGCGCCCCGACTTCACGGCGCTCGATCCGAAAACCGAAATTCTCGAAACGGGCATCAAGGTCATCGATCTCGTCGCCCCTTTCGTGAAGGGCGGAAAAATCGGTCTCTTCGGTGGTGCCGGCGTAGGCAAGACCGTCGTTATTCAGGAACTCATCAACAACGTCGCCAAGGGTCACGGCGGGAAGTCAGTGTTCTGCGGCGTGGGTGAGCGCACGCGCGAAGGCAACGACTTGTACCTCGAGTTCAAGGAAGCCGGCATTCTCGACAAAGTGGCGCTTATCTACGGCCAGATGAACGAGCCGCCGGGAGCGCGCCTGCGCGTGGGTCTCGCCGGTCTCACGGTTGCCGAATATTTCCGCGATGTCGAAAACGCCGACGTGCTCGTGTTCGTCGACAACATCTTCCGTTTTACGCAGGCCGGTTCGGAAGTGTCCGCGCTGTTGGGCCGTATGCCCAGCGCCGTCGGATACCAGCCGACGCTCGCGTCGGAGATGGGCGACTTGCAGGAACGTATCACGTCCACGCAAAACGGTTCCATCACATCGGTGCAGGCCATTTACGTACCGGCCGACGATCTCACCGATCCGGCACCGGCCACTGCCTTCGCGCACATCGACGCGACGGTGAACCTGAATCGCAAAATCACGGAGCTTGGTATTTACCCGGCCGTCGATCCGCTCGATTCCACGTCGCGTATTCTCGATCCGCAGTTCGTCGGTGAGCGTCACTACGCCGCCGCGACGCAGACGCAGCGCATTTTGCAGCGGTACAAGGAACTCCAGGACATCATCGCCATCCTCGGCATGGACGAACTGTCTGAAGAAGACAAACTGGTCGTTGGTCGCGCGCGTCGTCTGCAGCGTTTCATGTCGCAGCCGTTTGCGGTGGCCGAGCAGTTCACGGGTATTCCGGGCAAGTACGTGAAACTCGAAGAAACCATCTCGTCGTTTGAACGCATTTGCGCAGGCGAATTCGATTCGTTGCCAGAACAGGCATTCTTCATGGCGGGCGGCGTGGACGACGTGGTCGCCAACGCCAAGAAGCTTCAGGGCTGAGCTGACTAGTGGCCACTCTCACAGTCTCCGTCATTTCACCGGAACGTGTCTTGTTTGAAGGTGCGGCCAGGAGTGTCGTGGCGCCGGGTTTCGACGGTGAAATGGGCATTCTGCCCATGCACGCGCCGCTCATGACGTTGCTGGGCAAGGGCACGTTACGCGTGGAAAGTGTAGCAGGGGGTACGCAGCGTTTCGATGTAGACGGTGGATTTTTGCAAGTCGCCGAAGATCAGGTGCGCGTGGTCACCGAGAAAGCCACGCCCGCCTGATAGTAGTGGCCTCCTTGTTCGTCCCAACGGCCTCCGCACCTCGTGTGGGGGCCGTTCTTCAACCCGGAGCTTTTTTATGAAGGCACCTCGCCTCCGCTCAATCGTTGCGGCGTGTGCTGCGGCACTCCTCGGTCCGCGCCTCAGCATGGCGCAGGCATACAGCTATCCTTCCATGCAGATTCCCACGGTCTCCAATCGCGACTACACGGCGGCGGTTTCAGTAGCCAAGGGAACGGCAGCGTTTTTCCAATGGCGGGAGGGCATCAACAGCGAATGGCATTTTTCTCTGGATGCGGGGCTCGGCGATCCGGAAGGACGCAACAACGACCTCGTCGCATTTTTTGGTGGCGGAGCCGCAGCGCAATTGCTCCGGGCAACGGGTGATCAACCGCTCGACCTGTTGCTGACGGGCGGGCTGGGGCTCGCCATTGGCGCGGGACAGTCGGTGGTGCGCCTGCCCGTCGGTGTGTCCATGGGGCACCGCTTTGCGTTCGGCGATGGGGTGGCACTGACCCCGTACATTCATCCGCGTCTTTCGTTCGATCGCTGTTACAGTTGTAACGGCAACATTCGCAACAGCAGCGAAGTCAGCGTGAACTTCGATGTCGGTTTGAACTTCGATGTCACGTCGAAGTTCGCCATTCGTGCATCCGGGTCGTTCAGTGGGTCGGACATCGTCCCGCGCAACGACGCGTTCGCGATCGGGTTTAACTGGACGCCGGCGCTGCTCGCGAGGAAGTAGTGCAGGGGGCTGCGACCTCGACGGGTAAGCGGCAAAGGGCAAACGGCAAATGGCCACGGTCGTACCACCATTCAATCCCACGTCGGCCCCATGCCGTATCCGCGGCCTCCGCCCCATCCGGAGTTATCCGCAGTAACGCCGCGTAACCCACGCTGCCGGATGCACACTCGGCACAGGAGCACATGTACGCCGGCGCCGTTTATCAACTGAAGTACTACGGCCGCACGGAAGAACCTATTATCGGTCCAAAGCGCCAAGCACCAACGCCAACGATCGCGCCGCCGCTCCCAACTCCGTTTGCACGAAGGCCGCTGCAGCCGCGCCCGCTCGAACGCGCTCCGCGTCATTCGCGAGATACAACATCAATGCCGACACGCAATCCTCCCGCGAACGGACACTCGTCGCCGCAGAATGCGCCAATAACAAACCGGCCTCGCGACTCATGTGATACGACGGCCCGAACACCACAGGCACTCCAAACGCCGCCGGTTCAATGACCGAATGGAGTCCGGCTTTGTGAAACCCACCCCCTACAAATGCGACGTTCGCCATCCCGTAGATGTCGCCAAGGACGCCCACGCGATCGACAATCACCACGTCACACCTGGCGGCGGTGTGACCGCGCGTCGCAATACTTGCCGACGGTTCGATGGTCGCGAGGTGACTGAGTCGCGAAGCCGTCAATCCATGTTGGGCGGCCCAGACTTCAAGCGGTTCGATATGCTCTGCGGTCGGTTCGTGTGGTGCAATGATCAGGCGCGCACTGGACACGCGTTTCCGGACATCGGTCCACGCGGGCAACAGGACTGATTCATCGGCCGGCCACGTGCTGCCCGCCACCAGGGTCGGACGTGTGGACTGCAGGGATTGCAACAGCGTGCTGTTTCGGTCTACCTGCTTCGCGCGCTGCCACACCTGATCGAAGCGTGTGTCGCCGACGACGGACAGGTGATCGCGACGTACCCCGAGCTCCGCAAGGCGGTCCGCATTGCTCGCATCAATGGCGCCAATGACGTCAAGCGCCGAGTAGGCGTCGTGCAACACCATGCGCGCCCAGGTGCCCTGACGACCCGAGCCTGGCGCAAGGGTCGCACTAAGCAATCCCGTTTTCACGCCGCGCGCATGAGCCACCCGAACCAGGTTCGGCCACACATCAAGTTTGGAAAAAAAGAGGGCGGAGGGCGCGAGCATTTCGATCATCACTTGCGCCGCCTTCACGCTGTCGAACGGCAGGTATCCCGACATATCCACCTGCAAAGTTTGCGCAAACTTCTCGGCACTTGGTGAGAAGTACGTGTAGGCAATCTGCACCTCGGGACGCGCCGCACGCAGCCCATCGATGACCGGCCGTGCCTGTAGCCCCTCGCCGACGGACGGCGCGTGAAACCAGACCAGCGGCTTATTCGGGTCACGACTGGCGATGCATTGTTGGTGCCATCGGTCCAGCAAATTGTGGCGAGCGCGTAATGTCCGAGCCAGTTTGCCGTGACTGGTTGGCGCTACGCGGTCAACGAGTGAGGCGACCACGTTGGCCAGCGCGATGACGCCGCCATAGAGCGGCGCGATCATTGAATTCAGCGCGCGGGCCCTGGTGCTGGCGTTTTGGCTTTCGCTTCCGCGATGACCAAGGCGCTGTCCACCGCTTTTTTGAAGCTCGGAAATGGCACCGCGCCCTCGAGGAGAAATTGCCCCACCAAGAAACTGGGCGTTGAGCGAATGTTGGCCTGGTTCGCCTCGCGCAGGTCGCTGTTCAGCAGCGCGGTGACCGCACTCGATTTGTTGCAATGAGTGAACGCAGCGGTGTCGAGCTTGAGGCTGTCGGCGAGGGTATGCAGCAGGGGCTGCACGTCTCCCAGGTTCGCCACCGTTTTCTGTCGCGAGAACATCGCGTCGGCGTAAGGCCAGAATTTCTCCTGCGAAGCGGCACACAGGGCGGCTTTCGCCATGGCTACGGCGTGCCGATGCCCCTGCAGTGGCAAGTTCAGATAGGCCAGCCGGGCCTTTCCCGTTTCGACGTAGGTCTGTCGCACCTGCGTGAGGGTCGAATCGTGCCAGTCTCGGCAATACGGGCACTGAAAGTCGCTTACCATGACAATCCAGATGCGCGCCGTGGGGCTGCCTTCATACCGACCCAGGTCGGCGCGTGCCATCAGCACAGAGTCAGTCAGGGTGTCGCTCGGCGCTCTGGGGGCGGCGACGCGGGCGGCGTCAGCCTTGCCGCAGGCGGAAAGCAGGCTTGCGATGACCAAGGCGCGAAAAACGGGGACGAAGGCGTCCTGTATGCGTGTGAACAAAATCGGCACTGTGAGAATGGATTGAAACCGGGACGAGGCGGTAAGCCGGGCCCGGCCGCGGGATGTTCCGAAGTGACGCGGGTGCAAGTTTCGCGGTTAGTCCCGATGCAGGCGCGTTTCGAAGCAAAAAAAGAAGGGCGATGCGCCGCTGGTTAGAGTATCGTAACACTTGTGCGCCGCTTTTCCCTAACGTACCGTAGCGGTGCGCATCGCGAGTTTCCGCATGACGACGGCCCACTTCGCCCCGCCCATCGTCGTGCAGATTTTGGCAGCCGTGTGTGGTCTCGTCTTGTGGATGCTCTTCCATAGCCCGAACGCAGGCCGTTCCTCGAGCGTTGCGAGTGGTTCTCCAGCCGGGCGCGCGTTGTGTGTCTGGAAGCGTGGGCACGGTTGCCGATAGTTCTCCGCGACCTGAAGCAGGACGGTCGTCTGCTCGCTCCGCTCATCTACTCGATCATTTGAAGACCTCACCGATGGCTGCCCGGTCGCGATGGTACGCCGTCATTGCGCTGTTGTTGCCGTTGTTGCTGTTCGCCGCAATCGAAGGCGCTGCGCGTTTCTTCTGGCGCGACGGCGCACTGCCGCTGTTCATCACCGCACCGGTCGGTCAGGGGCGCTGGCTCATGACCAATTCAATGGTCGCCGCTCGGTGGTTCCCCGAGCTTCAGTCACCCCCGTCGCCAAACGTAGAATTCATACGCGCCGAGAAGCCACCCAACGGATTCCGCGTGATTGTGCTTGGCGAGTCATCCGCGCAGGGATTCCCATACCCCCGATCGGGCTCCTTCGTGCGCCTGCTCCATGCTGCGCTGACGGATGCATTGCCAGGCCAGGACGTTGAAGTAGTGACGCTGGGTATCGCCGCCACCAACAGTTATGCGATGCTCGATGTCGTCGACGAGGTCATCGCACAGCACCCCGATGCCGTGTTGTATTACGGGGGACACAACGAATACATCGGTGCCCTTGGCGCCGGCTCGTCAATCCGACTTTCCGGAAGCCCGTCGCTGACGCGGTTCTTCGTCCGATTGCAGCACCTCCGATTGGTGCGCATGGTGAATCGCATCGTCGCGCAGCGTCTCGCAAAGCGCGCCGCCGCTCGCTCCGGTCCTGCGGATGCCGCGTCGGCGGGCCTGATGGAGTCAATTACCGACGGACGCGAGATTGTGCTCGATTCTAAAACGTTCGACACAGGACGCCGTCAGTACGAAGAGAATCTCACGCGCATTGTGGGCCGCTTGCGCGATGCCAAGGTGCCGGTGTACGTCGCTTCGACCCCCAGCAATGTGCGTGATCAACCGCCCTTCGCCGCCGCCGGCAATGGTCCGGCCCGCGCGGCGTACTCGGAAGCGAACGCCGCCCTCGCACGAGGCGATTCGGTGCGCGCCCGCACCTTGTTCCTCGAGGCCCGCGATCGGGACGTGATTCGTTTTCGCGCACCCACCGCATTCGATAGCGTGGTGCGACGCGTGGCGCATGTCACCGGCGCTTCGGCGGTGCATTATGTGCCGATCGTCGAGGCGTTCGAGAGGCGCGCCGCGGCGGGCGCGCCCGGAAGCAACGTGTTCCTCGAACATGTGCACCCGAATCGTCTGGGCACGCAGCTGATCGCGGAAAGCTTTTGGACGGCGTTACGAGCGGCGCCTCCATCCGGCGTCGTCTTCGATACGACTCGTGTGCGCTCGATGGCCGCCTATGAGCGCGCGATCGAGTTCTCTCAGTTCGACGAACGCATTGCGTATCACCGTATCCAGGCGATTGTGGTGCGATGGCCGTTCGTGCCGCTGAACCAGCAGGGCGACTACCGCGGCCGCTACGTACCCACTGATCGCATCGACTCGCTGGCGTTTTTTGTGTCGGCTGGCGTGGCGTCGTGGGAAGCCGGCAAGTTGAATGTCGCGCGATACTACGATGCACGGGGCGATACGGCAGCGGCAGCGGCGGAGTATCTCGGCCTGGCCCATGATCAGTTCATGTACGCCGAGCCCCAACGCCTCGCCGGAGCGGCGCTTCTCCGCGCTGGGCGTTTGGCCGCCGCCGATAGCCAGCTGGCGAAGGCGATGTTCCTCGAGCCAACCGCTGACGTCGCGCTGGTTCGCGCGCGGATTGCCGGCGGCCAGCAGAACTGGCCTCTCGCGCTGGCCCTGCTCAGCGACGCGGCGCGTCTCGAGCCGGACCGCGCGGATGTGCTGTATCAGTTGTCACTGGCACAGTCTCTGGTGGGGGACGCGCGTGCTGCCCGCGAGACGGCGCTCCGACTCGCGCGACTGCATCCGCAGTACCCGCTGCTGAAGGCCTGGCTCGCTACACTCGGCATCGCGCCATAACGTTTGATCCGCCACGGCACCTTCCCGCACCCCGAGCCGGAACGTAGCGTTCTTCGACAACCACAGGTGGAGGACGAATGCCAAGGGAACAATGCTAAGCAGATGGACGCGTCAGGGGTTTCGAGGGTGGCGGCTTGGCCGCGCGCTCCTGATCGGGGCGTTTCTGATGGGCGGCACCCTCTCGGCGCAGGAGTCGGGTGTTGCCGCTCGCGGTACGGTGCGGGGACTGGTGAGTGACGCGCTGGGCGGTGGCGTGGCGAACGCCGAGGTGCAATGGCTGCCGGCCGGCACGATTGTTCGCACGAATGCCGAGGGTCGCTATGTGCTGAGCGCCTTACCGGTCGGTCGGGCAACGCTGCGCGTGCGGCGGGTCGGCTATGTCGCCAGGCAACGTGAGATCGACGTGGTTGAGGGCGCGCCGGTGATGGTCGACTGGAAGCTTGATCGTGCGCCGCAACAACTCAACAGCCTGCAGGTGACGGCCCGGCGGGAGCCCTTCGACGCGCGTCTTGAGGGCTTCCGGACGCGTCTCGAGGCGAAGCGGGGAGGGCACTTCATCACCCGCGCGCGGATCGAGCAGTCGGGCAACAGAAACATGCTCGACGCCTTCCGCGGCGTGCCCGGTGTTCGAATCGGTACCGAGGGACGAGGGGGGCGCGTCGTGCGCTTTCGCTCGAACAACTGCGCACCGCTGGTGTTCGTCGATGGTTTTCCGGCGTCGGCGGCGGACTTCGACTTCGAGTCGATCGACCTGAACATGGTGGAGGGAATCGAGATGTACATGTCGTCGTCGTCGGTTCCTCCCGATCTATTCGGTCCGCGTGGTCTTGAACAGTGCGGGGTGGTCGCGATCTGGTCCCGCCCCACGCAGCTCCGCCCGCCATCGACCCTCAGCACCGACGAGCGGCGGGCAGAGCTTGTCGGTCAACTGGCCTCCGGAAAGGTCATGACGGCCGATCAGGTTGACTCGCAGGCGGTGCTGCTCTCGGGCGAGCTGGACGTGCTCTACCCCGAGGCGCTTTGGCGAAACGGCGTGAATGGGCAGGCAACCGTTGAATTCGTCGTCGACGAACGGGGACGGTTGGACTGGGGCACGGTGGCAGCCGTTTCCTCGACGAATGCGGACTTCGCAACTGCCGTGATCCAGGCGCTCGTCGAGACGAAATGGCAGGCCGCGCTCAAGGGACGAGACGCTGTGTCCCAGCTCTTCGTATTGACGGTCGCCTTCTCGCATCCAAAATAGCGCGGCCTTGGCGAGCGTCGACCCGACGCTCAGAAAGCCGAGTTCCAGCATCAGGATTGGGCCGAATTCCGCGAAAAGCGAGGCTGATCGCACCTACGGGGGGACAAACTGCGCTTGAATTCTCCTTGCCCCTTGGCGCCACACGCCCTAGCTTGGCGACAAAGTGTCACGTTCACGTCCCATGATGTCACGGTGACGAAACGCGCGTTGGCACTGTTGTGGGATCAAACGAAGCGTTTTCCAAAGGCGACCGATGTTTGTCGGCGCAATGGAGCCCTTCGTGCGGGTTGGAAAATCACCCCCATTACGAGGACATACGATGGTTAGCGCACAGTCAGCACTGCGCACGTTGCGGTTTGCGGCGGGCATAATGCTCCTGCTTTCGCCAATCGCTTCGGCGAGAGCGCAGGGCACGGTGATTCGCGGCACGGTGACCCAATTAGGATCGTCAGAGCCCATTCCGGCGACCGTTTCCATTCTGACCATGAATCTGGTAGCCGTGGCCAGCGATCAAGGCCGATACACCTTGACGGTGCCGGAAGGTCGCGCCAGCGGCCAGACGGTGCAGATCACGGCCCGGTTCATCGGCTATCAGCCGGTCACCAAGACAATCACGTTGACCGCCGAATCGCAGTCGGTCAACTTCGAGCTGAAGTCGGACCCATTCCGTCTGACGGAAATCGTGACAACGGGTACGGCCGATGGACAGGCCGCGAACAAGCTTCCGTTCTCGGTTGCTGTGGTGAATGGAGACAAGCTGCGGGACGTGCCCGCCTCGTCGCCGATTGCCGCACTCGCGGGTAAGGTTGCCGGCGCGCGTATCGCGCTCGGCACCGGTAACCCGGGTGCTGCTCCGGCCATTCGTCTTCGGGGTTCGACCAGCCTTGGTGTCGGCGGCTCCAGCCCGCTCATCATCATCGATGGCGTGATCACCCGATTCTCGATTGCCGACATCGACGCGCAGGACATCGAGTCAATCGAAGTCCTCAAAGGCGCGGCCGCCTCGGCCTTCTATGGATCGGATGCCGCCAATGGCGTCATCTCGATCGCAACGAAGCGCGGCAAGGACCTCAGGGACGGTCAGACACGTGTCTCCGTTCGCTCGGAGTACGGTGCGACCTCGGTCGGCAAATTCGTGCCGCTCAACCAGTATCACAACTATCTGCTGAACGCCGACGGCTCGATCAATCAAACGCCCACCGGCGCGCGCCCAATCGACGGCCTCATCTCGGACAATGCGTACCCGACCACCGGCGACAGTCGCTATCGCAATCAACTCAAGGAGTGGATCGGCACGGGCCAATTCTACTCGAACAATGTGCAAATTGGCTACCGTCGTGGCGGCACCAACCTGAACAGCTCGTTCACGTCGGACCACAACGCCGGCGTGCTGCCCTTCCGCTCGGGTCAGTTCCGTCAGTCGGCGCGCCTGAATGTCGACCAGCAGATTAGCAGCAAGATCGACTTCGGTACGTCCCTCACGTACTCGCTCAACCAGAACGACTACGACCCGAACGACAGCCAGGGTTGGTTTGCTTTGCTGCAAGCCCCGCCTGACATCAATCTGACCAGCCCCAACGGACCCACCGACACCATCCAGTTCAACCCGGTGCTCCCGTCGTGGGCGGCGAACGCTCGTGGCAATCCGCTGTATGGCCTCAAGAACCAGTCGCTGGCCATCCGTCGCGAGCGCCTGCTGGGCTCCGCCAACGTGCGCTACAAGCCGGTATCCTGGCTCCGCCTGGAAGGCTCGTACGGCATGGACCGCGCCAACACCGGTGATGACAGCTATAACCCGAAAGGCTTTCTGAACTCATCGGGTTTGCCGACCGACGGAAGCCTTGGGCTCAACCGCGGCATCAACGTGGCCGAGAACCTGCAGGCCAACATCATCGCCAACAAGATCTTCTTTGGCAACCTGAATTCGACCACGCGCGCGACCTATTTGCTCGAAAAGCAGACGGGCAATTCCGTGAACGCGTCCGGCACGCAGTTCACGGTCATCGGCGTACCCGATCTCGACGCTATCGATCCGGCGAATAACCGCGTCGGATCCTCGCGCACCACGCGCAATGCGCAGAACTATTTCATCTCGCAAGCGTTCGATTTCAAAGACAAGTACGTCGCCGACTTCCTCGTGCGTCGCGACGCATCGTCGCTGTTCGGTCCCGCCACGCGATGGGCCAGCTTCTACCGCGTGTCTGGATCGTGGCGGTGGAGTGAGGACCTCAAGATCCCCGGTATTCAGGAAGGCCGTATCCGCGCATCTCGCGGAACCGCCGGACTCCGCCCGGGCTTCTTCGACCAGTACGAGACGTACTCGGTGTCGCAGGGTCTTATCAGCAAGCAGCAGCGCGGCAATTTGAATCTGAAGCCGGCCACGCAGACGGAAAACGAGTACGGCCTCAACGTCGCGTTCCTCGACCGCTTCGACGCGGAGCTCGTGTACGCCGAACGCCGGACCGAAGATGCGTTCCTCAACATCCCGCTCTCGCTCGCCCAATCGGGCGGTTTCGTCTCGCAGGTGCAGAACTCCGCCACCGTTGCCGCCAAGACATGGGAATTCTCGCTCCAGTCGCGTCTGTTCGACGGCAGGAACGTGAGCTACTCGCTGGGCGTGGTAGGCGACCGCACGCGTCAGCGCATCGACCAGCTCGGCCGCGCGCCGTTCCGCGTGAACGCTGGTGGCCAGGGCCAGGACGTCTTCTACTACAAGCAAGGCGAAGCGCTCGGCATCATCTACGGCAAACAGTGGATGCGGTCGCTGAGCCAGACCACGGCACAGGGGCTTGATGCCAATCTCTACACGCTCAACAGCGACGGCTACGTCGTACTCAAGACGGGCCTGAACACGGGTTCCGAGCGCCCCGTTGCTGTGGTAACAGGCGGCAGCGATCAGACGGTCATCGGTGACGTGAACCCCGACTTCTCGTTCGGCGTCACGCAAAACCTGCGCGTCAAGAACCTGTCGGTGTACGCCTTGATCGACGGCGTGAAGGGTGGCGACATGTACAATTTCACGAAGCAGTGGATGTATCAGGACGGTCGTCACGGCACGCAGGGCCAGGGAGACCGCCCCGTAGCCGATCGTCGTCCCCTCGCGTTCTACTCGGGCGGTCTGTATGACGGTCTGAACGCGAACTCGCACTTCGTGGAGAACGGCGGCTATGCGCGCCTCCGCGAGTTAAGCGTGGCGTACCAGTTCACTCCGAACCTGCTGCGCAAGGTCGGCCTCGGCGTTTTGACGCAGGGCTTCAAGCTCTCCGTTGTCGGTCGAAACTTGTTGACCTGGTCCGACTATACGGGCTTCGACCCCGAGGCGACGTCGGGCGGCGACTTCAACTTCCGTATCGATGGCTTCCGCTATCCGAACTTCCGTACGTTCACCGCGATGATCGACATCTCCTTCTGATCCAATGATTTCACTTCGGAGAACTTTGTGACTACTCGTTTCTTCCGCGCGTTCCTGGCGCCCGCCGCGATGCTGTCTATTGCGGCCTGCGCCGAGCTCGACGTGACTAATCCGAACAACCCCGACATCGATCGCGCGCTGGCCAGTCCGGCCGACGTCGCGAAGATCGCGAAGTCGTCGGTCAACAGCTGGTTTCTGGCGTCGACGAATTGGCAGCCATACATGATGTTGCAGGTCACCGCCGACGCGGGGACCGGCAACTTCGGCAACTTCGGCATGCGCTTCAACAACCTTGAGCCGCGTATTGCCTACGGCAACAACTCGGCGGGCGGCGACGCGCAGTCCACGGTGCGTCCGTGGGACGACAACTTCGGTGCGTTGGGTGCCGCCAACGACGCGCTCCGCGCGATCGCCAGCGGCATCGTGGTTCCCGGCGCTGACGGCAACGCCAAGGCCCGTGCGGCCGGCCTGCTCGCGCAGGCCGGGTCCCTGACGAACCTTGCCCTGTTGTTCGACAAGGCGTTCGTGGTGACCGAAGCGACCGACCTCGCTACCGCTCCGACGCTCGTTCCGTATACGGCGGTGCGTGACTCGGCTCTCAAGAAGTGGGACGATCTCATCGCGCTCACCGCGGGCAAGACGTGGTCGTTGGATGGGGACGTTATTCCGCTGTCCGTTCCGGCCACGGCCGTGAACATCGGCCGTATCGCGAACACCATGGCGGCACGCACCCTGATGCTTTCCGCTCGTACTGGCACCGAAAACGCCGCTACGAACTGGGCGCGGGTGCTTTCGTACGCCGACAAGGGAATCACCGGCGCCGTAGTCAGCGACATCAACTTCGGTATCATTGGCGACGGTAACAACATCTGGTATAACGGAATCGTCCTGTACGGCAACCTCGATTCATGGACGCGTGTCGATCAGCGTGTCATCAATCGCATGGCGCCGAACGTGCCGGCGAAGTACGCCGGAACAAACGTGGCGCCCGTCACGACCGATCTGCGCCTTGGTACGGCCAACCTGCCGTGCACCGGTGCGGGTCAGCCCGCTGCGTGCCTCACGGGGGTCACCACTGACTTCGTGTATCTCGCCACGGTCATTGGCGATCCGGCTCGTGGTATTTTCATGCAGTCGCCGTACTACCATCGCCGGTGGCGCGACGTGTCCTTCGCGGTGCCGGATGCCTCGACGTTCGGCAAGTTCATTCCGTACGTGATCGCCGCCGAAAACGATCTCATGATCGCCGAAGCGCTGGTTCGCTCGAACGGTGATCTCGGTCGCGCCGCAACGTTGATCAACAAGACCCGCGTCACGCGTGGCGGTCTGGCGCCGGTTGCGGCCAACTCTGCCGCACTGCTCGCGGCAATCAGCTACGAGCGCGACATCGAGCTCTTAAACACCAACGGCCTCTCGCTGTTCGATGGTCGTCGTTTGGAACAGCTGCAGGCGGGGACGTTCCGTCAGCTTCCGATTCCGGCCAAGGAACTGGAAACGCTCGGTCTGCCTATCTACACGTTCGGCGGCCCGTAATTCTCGAGGAACAGTTGTAGCGAAGAAGGGGGCACCGGCTTTGGCCGGTGCCCCCTTCTTCGTTTTCCTCCGCCCCTCGTCGAATCGGCCGCGCTACTTCAGGCGCAGGTTCGCGCACGCAATGACTTTGTCCAGGCTATCGCCGCCGCGGTACACGTTGACATGCACGGCTCCCGATGCCGGAATAATGAGCTGCATGTTCGGCAAATCAAGCTCACCCCGCCCCGTAGAGCTGACCTCAATGCCCGGGAACTGCGCCACCGGCATGAACGGGACTGAGCCGCTTCCACATCGACCGGGATTCGCCGACCAGCCGAGAATCTCGCTCTGTTGAAGATTTGTGTTGATCATGAGGTCCACTTTCGAACGATCGTTCGACTCCCGGAATGCAATCTTCACCGTGCCGTACACGCGTTGCTGCGTGCTCAATCCAACGGCGCCCTGCGACTGCTGCATGGGACGGAACTGTCCGTCGTAGGCTCGCGCCTGCATGGGGACGATCGTATCAGACTTCGCCTTCGTGCCCTGGGCAGTCGTCAGCGACGTCATGCCGCACAGTGCGACACCCGTCGCGAGCGCGTGCCTGAAGGTAAATCGTGCCATTGCGGTAGCTCCGGGAAGGGTTTGGGAAAAAGTGCGCTGTTATAACATACCCAACAATTGCTGCACCAGACGAATCCGAAGAGTGCGAGAAGCCTCCGCATCCAGCAATGCAAAACCGCACGATCAGGCTATTGTAGTCGAAATAGGAACTCCGGTGTGCGTTTCCACGTATGCTCTGTATGACATCAGCCGCACGAAGCCGCGTCGCCTTCCTTAGCGCGTGCTTGTTGCTCGCCCCGCTTGCTCAGTCTCCCGCCCAGGCGCCCTTTCAGGTTCCAGCGTACACGGGGTACGTAAACGACTTCGCCGGCGTACTTACGCCGGACACTCGCGCGTCGCTGACAAGCCTTGCTGAGCGCATCAACGCCGCCACCCGTGGCGATTTGGTCATCGTGACCATTGCCGACATTGGCGACCGTGCTGCGTCCGATGTAGCGCTCGATATTGGCCGACAATGGAAGGTGGGTGCCAACGCTGCCATCGGCGACCGGGCACGCAATGCCGGCGTAGTGATTTTGCTGGTGCCCAAAGAGACGTCCAGCACCAATCGTGGCAGTTGCCGCATAGAGGTGGGGCAAGGCTCGGAGGGGTTCATTACCGACGGCACCTCCGGAACGATTTGCCGAGAAGCAACCCCATTCTTTGCGCAGCGGGACTATAGTCGGGGCGTCGAACTCGTGGCCGCTCGGGTCGCGCAGTTGTATGCCCGCGAATTTAACGTCTCCCTGGACGGAATTGCGGTGCCGCAGCCCTCGACCGAACCGTCCGGGGGCCGAGGGTCGGGTGGCGGCAATGCGGTGCTGATCCTTATGGTCGTCGTATTCATTCTGGCCTCTTCGCTGGGCAAACGCGGGCGTGGTGGCCGAAACGGTTGCCTCAACATGCTGCCGTTTCTCTTGGCGGCCTCTGGCAGCAATCATGGCCGCGGTGGTTGGGGAGGTAGCGGGGGCGGCTTTGGCGGCGGCGGGGGCGGATTCGGCGGTTTTGGCGGCGGCGGCGGATTTAGCGGAGGCGGTGGTGGGTCGGACTGGTAGCAGATTCCGGCCGTTGGCCCCGATTGTGCGGGACTCGGGTAGCAGTGATGCGAAGGGGGCTGACCCCAGTACCACAGGGTCTGACCCCAGAAAAATGATGGTCTGACCCCACTGGCAGATCGCTAAAACAATTCCAGAAACCGGAGACCCCTGAACACCGATGTCCAAAATGCCGCTCGACGAATTAGTACGACAACTCAGCGCCGTATACGGCGTCGGTCTTTGCAGCGTCGTGTTGTACGGCTCGGCCGCCTCGGGCGAACAGGTGGAGGGAAAGTCTGACCAAAACGTGTTGGTCATTGTCGACCACATTGATCGCACCCGGCTGCAACAGTTGACCCAGACGTCGCGCGCCTGGACAGAGGCGGGCAATCCACCGCCACTTACCCTGACGCAAGCCGAATGGCAGCGGTCGGCCGACATTTTTCCGATGGAATACGCGGACATGCTGGAACGTCACCGGGTGCTCAAGGGTGACAATCCGTTTGCCGGCATTCAGGTCGACCCACGTGATTTACGTTTGCAGGTTGAACACGAGGCGATGGGCAAGTTGCTGCGACTGCGCGCCGGTGTGATGAATGCGGGCACGGACACGAAACGGCAGGGCACGTTGCTGGGCGAGAGTCTGAGTGCACTGATGGTGATTTTTCGTGCGGTGATGCGGTTGCACGGCGAGATTCCTCCGCGCGATTCCCACGCGGTCGCGAAGTTTGTTGCGTCACGCGCCGGGTTCGAAGTGGCCGCATTCGATCGCGTCATTGCGATGGCGCGAGAGGGCCGCCGTATTTCGTCAAGCGACACCAGCGCAACGCTGGACGCGTATGTGGCAGGGATGGAAGCGCTCGTGGCGTACCTCGATTCGTATTCCACGCACGCGCGGTAAGGGCACAGGGCAGGCTTGCAGTTTTCTTTTCGTCTTTCTACTTCCGAGGAACTACCCATGCGGCAAACTTCGCGTGTGCTTGGCTTCGCCGTCGCGATTCCGCTCCTGCTGACCGGCTGTGGCTACAATACCATTCAGTCGTACGACGAAACCGCCGCACAGGCCAAGCAGAATATTGAAGTCCAGTTGCAGCGACGTGCCGATCTTATTGGCAACCTCGTTGAAACGGTGAAAGGCGTTGCACAGCAGGAAAGCGAAGTGCTGACGCAGGTCACCCAAGCGCGCGCGGGACTCACGGGCGCGTTGACGAAGCCGGGCGGTTCGGAAGTCAGCGAACTGGCCAATGCCAACGAGCAGCTGACGGCGGCTGCCAGTCGCATCAGCATTGTGGTCGAAGCCTACCCGCAACTGCGCTCGAACGAAGCGTTCATGCGTTTGCAGGATGAATTGGCTGGCACCGAAAACCGCGTGGCGGTGTCGCGCACCGACTACAATGCCGCAGTCAAGACCTACAACGAGTACATCCGCAAGTTTCCGCAGACACTCACTGCCAAAGTGAGCGGGGCGAAACCGCGCGCGTATTTCGAGGTGACGAATGCGGCCGCGCGCGAAGCGCCGAAGGTGGATTTCGGGAAGCCGCCGGCTCCGCCGAGGTGATGGGGTGGCGCGGGAGGCCGGTTCCCCTTGGGGCCGGCCTTCTTGTTTTGGGGGATGGTGGGGGCAGCAACGGCGGGGTTCAGCAACGGCGGGGTTCAGCAACGGCGGGGTTCAGGGTTCAGCAACGGCAGAATTCAGGGTTCAGGGTTCAGTGTTCAGTAACTGAAGTGTGAATCGCAATGGGTGGTAGATGGACCAGGGTTCAGGTGGGGAAAGGGGGCAGTGTTCAGGGACGGGGCTATTCGTTGTTGCGGAGAACCCAGCGTTTGTAGGAGAGGGTCATACGACGGAGTGCGCACACCTCCCCGATGAACGCATCCGCTTTCTCCTTTGCGATAAAGGCCACGGCACTCGCTTCGCTCAAATGGCTCTCGGCTTCGTTCAGCGAACCGATCGACACATCCAAATGCCGCGCCGCTTGCCGCGGCGTTGACTGCCCCGCCGCCTCGGCAATGTTGGCGTGCACGGAATTGCACGCGCGCGCGAGCTGCGATACCAGCCCCGGTGGTCCAAAACGTCCGCAATCCCCCGCCCGCATTTCCCAACCTCTGACCCCTTCTATTCCCGACCACTAGTCCATCCAGCCAGCACGGAGGTGCCCCCTGCAGTTGCTGAACCCTGAACCCTGAACCCTGAACGCTGCCGTTCCTGACCCCTGCCCCCCTGTTCCTGTTGCACTGACCCCTCTTGTTTATCCTGGTTGCAACAAGCTGGATCCCCGCCGCACGTCGTGTCGCGAGAATCCAGCCCCCTCAGGCCTTCCGACCGCACTCGCCTTGCCGCCCGCTACATCCGGTTCTTCTCGTACAGCAGATTGCGCGGCGCGACGCTCCATTCGTACCACCGCGTCACCAACTGTCCGTTGTTCACCCCAGGATCGACCTTATCGGCCTTGATGCGCGCGCGCAGTTTCACGCCGATGATCTTGTTGCCGTTGTTCGTGGTGTCGGCATCAAAGCCATCATACGACTGATGCGTGAAGTTGTTGACGAAGAGCAGGGACGTATTCCACTGGTCGACGTTGGTGGCGAGCACACCGCCAATGGGTTGACCTGCCGTGTTGAATGTTTCTGCGCGCATCAGTGTCTTGTTGTTGTAGTCGTGATAGTACGCGACCACCTTGAGCTTCTGAATGGACGACCCCGACCGTGACAGCAGCAAGCTGTCGGAGAGCGCCGATTGGCGTCCCAACAGCCAATCCTGATCTTTGAAATGCACGCGGAACCGCGTGCCGTTGTCTGTCACATTCGTGAGCAGCAGCAGCCGTCGTTCCCCACCCACTTGCAAGCGGGCCATATCGCCGGCGGCCAGCACATACGTGCCGCCCGATTTGTTGAACTCGATACAGGTGGCTCCACACGTGCCGCCAGGCGGATATTCCGGCGATGCGCCACCATCGTTGTAGATGGAATACACTGGCGACTCGTTCGGCTCGTACGGCACGGACAGAATGGACAGGGTGTCGCCAAAGGTCGCGACACTGGCGAACACCGGTGTGCTTTCCATGGCAATGCCCGACTCCTGCGCATCGCGCGAAAGCGACATGCCGACAAAGCGCGCGTTCCGGTCAATGGCCTCGCGAATAGTCCACCCTCGCCGGCTCTGCCAGGACGTCATCGCAAAGCCGGTCGCCGAGGTAATGATCACCATCGATACGGTCATGGTGAGAAGCAGTTCGACCAGCGTAAATCCCGATCGGGCTCGAAAGCGCCGTGACGCGCGCGGGGCGGTGGCGGCTCGCCGGTGGTGTGCAGGGATGAAGATCATGTGCCCATTCCCGAGAGGCCGTTTCCACGATACAGAAACGTGGTGAGTACGACAGGGTCATGCATGCGGGGGTAGTTCACCGTAATGGTCAGGCGCAACAGATTGTTGCGCTCGATGACCATCGCCATGGCCCGACTGTAAACGCCGCCCGGGCTGGTTGCGCCATCGGCGTCGACGGCAACAGGCGATTGGTTCTGTATCTGCCAGGGATCCTGCGTGCGCAAATTCTCCACATACGCGCGTCCAATGGCGATGGCATTGGTTTTGTTCTGGGCGATGTTCTGAAACTTGAGCGTTTCCGCGCTGGATTTGGCCAAGGCACCAACACCCACGCCCAGCAGCACCAGCGCGACGATCATCGACACCATCGTGAAGCCGCCTCGTGCGCGGCGGTTCGAAATGGTGATTGACCGACCGGTGTGGGGACGCGATGAATTCCGCTTCGACGTGATCATTGCCAGCTCCCGTTTTTGTACGTCCACATGCGAACATTGCCCGCGGGTGTGACCTCGACTGCCACCACCACGCCGGATTTGACGGTGTGCTTGAGGTAGACGACACCACCCTGGCCCATCGGCTGCACAATGCCGCGCGAATTGAAGTCCACTTTGTTGCCCGTAAACGTGATGGCGGATCCACTCCCATCCGTGGGAATGGCGGACACCGATCCGCGTCCGAACGTGACGTGCGCGGGCAATTCGCGGGTGCCGAAGCCGTGCAGTTCCTGTTTCTCCAGCGTGGTTTCGGCAATCGAACTGTCCGCGTCGGTGTCGAGATACCCGCTGTACGCCGGGATCGAATTATTGTCGAACTTCACGCGCGCCAGGCTGCGAGCGGCCAGCGCGCGCGTGCGGGCAAAGTCCACGTCCTGCAAGAGCTGTTGGCCGGCCAACTGCACCTCCAATTCTTCCGTGATGTGGAATTTCGGAGCGACGACGGCGACCATCAATCCGGTGATCGTCACGACCATCAACAGTTCGATGAGCGTAAAGCCGAATCGCACTGCGGGTGCTCCTGCCCGTGTATTCCACTGAAGACGCAAGGGGGAAGTCATATCAGTAGATCGGCCGAAAGGCCGTCTGAATGACGGTGCCGACAGACGGAGTGCCAGGTGGCAACCGTTGCGGAAAGCGGAAATTGATGTCGAACTGCCAGATACGGGTTGGTGGCGTGTAGTAGGCACCATTCGCGTACGTGGGGTTCGACGTGTTTCCCCACAGTCCGAAGGAGAATTGACTGGTGAAAAGTGAGACCAGCGAACCTGTATAGGTGAACGCGGTGCCACCGCCCCAGTTCTCCAGGAATCGGGGGAAATTTTCAAGTCCGCCGCCGTAGTTGTTCGTACCGCATCCTGCGCGTTGCCAGTCGCAGGTGGTGGCGGAATGTCCGGAGAGAATGGCGGCGTTCACCGTGGTGTTGCGGGCCGTGCGGTGTGCGTAGCCGCTCTGGTTTGAATCGCACCATCCGGTTGTGGCGCCGCCGCAACCCGTCATCGCCACGTTCGCGGGATTGGACAGGAACGTGATCGCATCGGACATCAACGCGGCGGGCCGCCACACGTTCGTGTTGTAATCGCCCAATACGTACATCGGCCGATCGGTCACGATAGTGAGTCCGCCGGTGTCGGCCGCGCTTGATGGAAGCGGCAGTCTATTGCCTGCCCGCAGACGCACCGCGATGTAATCATTGCGTGTGGTCGGTGTCGGATCATCCTTCACATGGATGTAGAGAATGCGGGGTGCGCGATTTTGCGGATCCGCATCCGACCACGCGCGCAGGCTGTCCATGCGAATGTCAATGATGTCGGGTCGCAAGTCCTCCCGACCGTCGTAGAACGCGTTGGCCGTGGCGCGAAAGATGTTTGGGCAACGGGTCGCGACGTCCGGTACCTGCATTCCGGTACGGGTATTCGTGATGTTGGGGCACACGGTTTCACCGGCGCGGAGCGCGATGGCATCCACTTCCATGTACCAATCAGCTTTCCAGGCCATCTTGACGTCCTGCACCATTGCGTTGTCGGCGACATTTCGTGGCTCGATGAGCACGTGTGGTGGTGTATTCGCCGGCAATGGCAGTTTGAGCGGGCGCACGCCATGCGCTTCGGTCATCAGCCGGCCACTGAACCTCGTCTGGCTGCGATTCACAAACGCGGCGCCAAACAAACTCCGCGAGTCAAAGTCCAACAACACCGCCGATGCGGCCGCGTTGTTGATACGCACACCACCAAGTCGCTGATTCATGTCCTTGCGCTGCCAGAACACGCTGTCCGGCGTCGTGATCTGGCTCTGAAATGTGGCGGTATTTGACGACAGATACAAATTGCCGTTGGTATGCACCCAGCCGGCAAAGGTCATCACCTGGCCCGGCAGAATTTCCAGATCGCCTTCGTAGAACACACCAAACTGAAACAGGGGAATGGTCTGCGCATTCACGGACAACACAGACGTCGCCCTATTCCCGGACGAATCGCGTGCCGTTACGCGAATGTCGATGGGCTGATTCAGCGAATACAGACCGGAAAATGGGCCGGACGTGATGGTTTTGGAAACCGGAACGCCGATCGTCTGCGTACTCTGCGCAAATCGATAGCCTGGAAGTGCCGGCGTCTGAATACTCGCAATGTCCGAGCCGTTGATGATGCCGTCCTGCATGGCGGCGTCGAGTTGCGACATGATGTCGTCTGCGCCGCCTTCGGCCGCGTAGGTGGCCCGCGAGGCGCGATAATCTGCATTGGATGAACGGGACAGTGACGTCACGGCCGAAAGTCCGGCCAGGATGATGACGGAGAACATCACCATCAGCATCAGGACGGACTCCAGCGCGAAACCAGTGCGGGAACATGGCGGCGAACCTGACGGCGTGTCGGAACGTGGCGGAAAACTTTCCGGCGGATATTTGGGCTTCGGTTTTTGGCGTGCGGACATAGTCGCTCCTCGATTGGGACCTTCGCTTGCAAGAGGTATACGCAAGAGGGGTCAACGCGACTACATGGCTACGAGGAACCTACCCGTTCAATTCAACGAAATCGCCCGCTGTGTAACGGGCAATTTGCTGAGGGCATTCGTTTTGTGACGCTTATTCCGGCTTGGGAACGGGGGGCGCGACCGGACGCGGGAACAGCGGTTCACCCTTGGTGACCTTCCACCCCGACACATCCAGCGAGTTCAGTGCGGCGAAACCGGCATCGCTCAAGGCGCCGGGTGCGCCAAGCTGCGTCCACAACGCCGCTGCCTTTTCGGGCATGTACGGTTGCAATTGCAATGCCTGACGAGCAAGTCGACGGACCAGTGATGACAGCGCCTGCTCGAGTGCCTCGCGTTTTGCCGGATCCTTTGCGAGTTGCCACGGCGCCATGAACTGCGCGTATTCGTTGGCACGCGCCGTTTGCCGCGCTACGGCCGCAAGCCCTTCGTGCAGGAGGAAACCGCGGGGTCCATTCACCGCGGCGTGATACTGCAACACGTCCTGATCGTCCCCCAACTCGGCCTCCGGGCGCGACGACGCGGGCACGACACCGCCGCAATACTTGTCCACCATGGCTATGGTGCGGCTGCCGAGATTGCCCAACGCATTGGCGAGGTCACTGGTATAGCGCTCGTCAAAGCGTTCCCACGAAAAATTGCCGTCGCTGTCAAATGGGACTTCGCGCAACAACACATACCGGAACGCATCGGCGCCAAACCGTTCAATGGCTTCGTTGAGGTCGAGCTTCACGCCGGCGCTTTTGGAGAAACGCTCCCCGCCAAACTGCACGAATCCGTGCGCCCACACCGATTTCGGCAACGGCAAGCCCGCCGACTCCAGCATCGCTGGCCAGATCACCGCGTGAAAACGCGTGATGTCTTTGCCAATGACGTGTACGTCGGCTGGCCAACGCGCCTCATAGCCGGCTTCTGGAAATCCAGTTGCCGTCAAATAGTTGGGCAGCGCATCAAACCAGACGTAGGTGCCCTGCGTTTCGCCCGTCGACAAAGCCAACGGGAACGGCACCGCCCACTCCAAACGCGCGCGACTGGCGGAAACATCTTCCAGCCCTTGTGCGAGCAGGCCGAGTATTTCGTTGCGACGGCTTTCGGGGCGAATGAAATTGGGATTGCTGGCCAGCAGGTTCTGCAAAAAGTCCTGATATCTGGAAAGTCGGAAGAACCAGTTGCGCTCTTCTACCTTCTCCAACTCGCGTGTCGGGTGCAGTTCGCAACGCCCGTCCACGATTTCGCTGTCGGTCTTGAACGCTTCGCAGCCCACACAGTACGAACCGATGTACGAGCGTTCGTAGAAGTCATCGGGGTTGCGTTCCGCAATGCGCTTGATGAGTTCCGCGACTCCAGTCTTGTGATGTGCGCTGGTGGTGCGAATAAACTGATCGTTGCTGATGTGCAGGGCCGTCCATGTTTGTTGAAACCGCTCGGCCACTTCGTCGGTGAGCGCTTGTGGTGAGAGCCCGCGCGCGGCGGCGGCCTGTTGCACCTTGTGCCCGTGTTCATCCATCCCCATCAAAAACCGCACGTCGTCGCCTGCCATGCGGCGGTACCGGCAAATGACGTCCGCGCCAATTTTCTCAAGCGCGTGTCCCAGGTGCGGATCGCCGTTGGCGTAATCGATGGCTGTGGTGAGATAGAAACCGGACACGATATCAGTTGGAAGTGTTTGGCAGGTCGTCGGTGTCGTCCGCTTCGGTGCCCGACTCGTCGTCGGGCCCGTCATTGGCCGCACCCGTTTGTTGTTCGACACCATCTGGGCGGGTTTCGCCGCCGCGCCCTTCAACACCTCGCAAACGCCGGCCACCACGACGACCACGTCGCCGTTTGCGCCGCACTTCCTGTTCACCGGTTGGCGAGACGCGTTCTGCCGGTGCCACCGGCTGAATACGCGGCGACGACAGATCGGGATCCATGTCGTGTAGCAGCGTGATGGTTTCGATGATCGTTTCGGCCGCACTGGTTTCTCGTTCCGCAGCGGCCATTTCGTCGGCGGTCAGTTCCTCGCCAACGAGGTCGTCACCCGGCTGAGCCAGAATGTCGATCATCGGCATCGTCTCACGCGCCACCATGAACTCCTGTGTCTCGGACATGTTGCGTTCGTCCATGAGCGACGCGAGTTCAATTTCAGCCGTGCGATCCATGGGGATGGCACCGCCGAATGCTTCCACCTCACTCTTGAAATCGGCTAACGGGATGATGCGGGAATCGCCCTCGGCCGTTCGGAGTGTCACCGTTTCGTGAAAGATGTTGCAGGTCACCACCTTCTCGTCGCCAACGCGTGTCCGGACTATGCGCCCTTCTTTCGGAAAACGACGGCGACTCTCGACGTAAAACTCATGTTCGTACCGCAGGCAACACATCAACCGCCCGCACGCACCGGAAATCTGCGACGGGTTGAGTGACAGCTTCTGATCCTTGGCAACCGCAAGATTGACCGGACGTAAATCGGGTAGCCACGAGGACGAACAATATTCGCGACCGCAGCGGCCGATGCCGGACAACCGCTTGGCTTCGTCTCGCACCCCAATTTGCTTGAGCTCTATGCGCGTGCGGAACATCGACGCGAGTTCGCGCACCAGTGTGCGAAAGTCCACGCGTCGGTCCGAGGTGAAATAGAACGTCAGCTTCTTTCTGTCCCACTGCCACTCGGCGTCCGTCAACTTCATGACCAGGCCGTTGGCTTTTACGCGTTCGGCGGCCTTGTGACGGGCGGTTTCGTTTTCCGCGCCAATTGCTGCGTACTGCAGTTGATCGGCGGGTGCGGCCAGTCGCAGGGCAATCTTCGACGGCGGTGTGGTGCCGCAGCCATGCGGGCACCCTTTGCATCGCACTTCTGCGAGTTCGCCCGTTGAATGGACGTGTCCAAGGTCTTCCCCGCGATCAGCCTCGACGATGACGGCCGACTTGAGTGACGGGACTTCCCCGCCGTCCCAACGAAAAAAATCCTTGCGATTGCCACGAAAGGCAACTTCGATAAGATGCGCCACCATACACCGCCTACTCGGCGAACTGCCCCATGCGCAGGAATTTCTCCCGGCGCCGGCGCACCAGCTTGTCGGGTTTCAGTCGCTTCAATTCGTCGAGATGGCGAATGAGTGCTTTCTGCAACGATGCAGCAGTTGCTGCGTGATCGGCGTGCGCACCGCCGTGCGGCTCTGGCACGATTTCGTCGATCACCTTGAGTTCGAGAAGGTCGGTTGCCGTAATGCGAAGTGCGCTGGCCGCCTTTTCTTTCATCTCGGTGCTGCTGTTCTTCCACAAAATGGCGGCGCACCCTTCAACCGTGATGACTGAGTACACGGCGTTCTCGAGCATCATGACCCGGTCGGCAACACCTAAGGCGAGCGCGCCGCCCGATCCACCTTCGCCGATAATCGTGGCGATGATTGGCACCTGCAATTGGCTCATCTCGAACAGGTTGCGTGCGATGGCTTCGCTCTGCCCGCGTTCTTCCGCGCCAAGACCCGCCCACGCCCCTGGCGTGTCGATAAGTGTGAGGACCGGTACCTGAAATTTTTCGGCAAGTTTCATGAGGCGCAGCGCCTTGCGATACCCCTCGGGATGTGGCATGCCGAAGTTGCGATGCATGTTTTCCTTCATGTCACGGCCGCGTTGGTGGCCAATGATCATGACGGTTTCCCCTTCCAGTCGCGCCCATCCGCCAATAATGGCGGGGTCGTCGCGAAACGCGCGATCGCCGTGCAACTCAATGAAGTCGGTAAACGCGAGCTGCACGTAATCGGCGGTAAACGGACGTTTGAGAATACGCGCAACCTGGACGCGCTGCAGCGGAGATAACCCGCCGTAAATCTCCACCCGCATTTCGTCCAACTTCTTTTCGAGTGGGGCAATGCCGTCGGCGGCACCGGGCGCCTTTTCTCCAGCCTGTTTCTTGAGCTCTTCGATCTGTCTTTCGATTTCGGCGAGGGGCCGTTCGAACTCCATGGTTGGACCGGAAGCCATGACTGGATTGGGGCGAAGGATGCGTATGAATCAGCCGCCGGTGCGCACCAGGCGCACGCAGTCGACGCCGAGTAAAGCGCGCAGGTCGGACAGGATAACGGGTGAAGCTTCTACCGACAGCGACTTGGAACGAAAACGAACAGGTTTGCCACCGTTTTCACTCCAGCGAAGTTCGAGTGGCGCGGAACCAGGATGTAGGTCCACGATGGCGCGAACATCATCCATCACGGACGGAACGAGATCGATGGTTGCGTGGAGTTCAATGGCGATCGCGAGGTCGCCGCTGGCTCGGACTTCCGTAAACCGGGTGACGGACTGGACAACGAACGTTGCATCCTCCGCGCCTCGATCTCGTGGAAGGTAGCCTCCCTTGAGCAGCACCGGGATGTCCGGCCGGACCTTGTCGGAAATGACAGACCATGCCTCTGGAAACACCAGCACCTCGGAAGATCCCGAAAAATCCTCCACTGTCAACCGGGCGAACTCGTTGCCGTTGTTCTTGGAAAATTGGCGCTTGATGGAAGTTACTACAACGCCCAAGGTGACGGCTTCGGCCGACCACTCCCCCAGCTTGGCGACCGTATGTGAAGCGAACAGCTCACATTCGGTCCGGAACGGCTCCAGGGGGTGCCCGGAGATGTAAAAGCCCAATAACTCCTTCTCGCGTTGCAGCCGCTCGCTTTCGCTCCAGACCGCCACGTTGGGCAGGGCAGGGGCTGCCGTCGCAGATGCGACGGACACGTCGCTTTCGGCAAGTATATCGCCAAACAGCGAGCCCTGTCCCTTTTCGGCCTCGTCTTGCCGGAGCGACGCCTCATTCATGGCGTGGTCCAACGCCTGCATCAGTTGCGCGCGGTGGCCGCCCAACGAATCACACGCGCCAGCAGCAATCAGTGCTTCGAAGACGCGTTTGGTGCACGCGCGCAGGTCGACGCGTGAGCACAAATCGTACAGCGAGCTGAACGGCCCGTCTTTCCGAGCCGAGAGCAACGAATCGATGGCGGTGCGACCCACATTGCGAATAGCGCCCAACCCGAACCGCACGCGTTTGTCGGCCACCACGTTAAAGCGCCACTCCGATTCGTTGACGTCGGGCGCGAGCACTTCCAGCGCGAGTTCGCGCGCTTCGTTGATGTACTTGATGACTTCTTCGGTCTTGCCAATTTGCGCCGACAACAAGGCCGCCATGAATTCGGCGGGATAGTGCGTCTTGAGAAACGCGGTGTGATACGACAACACCGAATACGCCACCGAGTGCGACTTGTTAAAACCGTAACGGCCGAACGTCTCAATCTGGCCCGTGATTTTTTCGATGACCTTTTTGTCGTACCCTTTGCCGATGGCCTTTTCGCTGAATTTGCTCAGCTCCTTTTTAATCAGTTCTGCGTCTTTCTTACCGACGGCTTTGCGCAACACGTCGGCTTCGGCCAGCGAAATACCAGCCAGCGTCTGTGCAATACGCATCACCTGTTCCTGATAGGTGATGACACCGTACGTGTTGCTGAGAATAGTCTCGAGCTCGGGCAAGTCGTACGAAACGTCTTCTTCGCCGCGCTTGCGTTTGATGTACACGTGGTGCATACCGGCATCCAGCGGGCCGGGGCGTAACAGCGCGTTGGACGCGACCAAGTCGTCAAAGCGATCGCAGCGCATGCGCTTTAGTACGTCCGTCGCCAGCGGCGATTCAAACTGGAACACGCCACCCGTACGACCCGTGCGCAGCAGCCGATACGTGTCCTCGTCGGTGAAGCCCCGCTCTTCGAGCACGACGTCTATTCCCGTGCGCTGTTTGATCAGCTTGATCGTGTCATCAATGATCGTGAGCGTGGTCAGGCCTAAAAAGTCCATCTTCAACATGCCCGCCTTTTCCAGCGCGTTCATGTCATATTGCGTGACGATGACGCGTTCGTCGTCGCCGGCGCCGGAACCTTTGGAGGCCTGCGTGCAAACCGGTACGAATTCGTCCAGCGGGCCAGGGGCGATGACGACACCGGCCGCGTGTACGCCGGTGTGACGCGACAACCCTTCCAGGGCAATCGCGTAGTCCAGCAACTGCTTGTACCGTTCGTCGGATTGATAAAACTTCTTGACGTCCGTAACCTGCTTGACCGCTTCTTTGACGGTCAGCGAGTTGTTGGGTGCGTTGGGAATGAGTTTCGCCAACGCATCGGTTTCGCCGGGCGTGAACCCAAGTGTGCGGCCAACGTCCTTAATGGCGGCGCGTGACTTCAGCGTACCAAACGTGACAATCTGGCCGACGGACTCCTTGCCATATTTTTGCCGCACGTATTCAATCACTTCGCCGCGACGCTCAAAACAAAAGTCGACGTCCACGTCGGGCATGGAGACGCGTTCCGGATTCAGAAAGCGTTCAAACAGCAGATCGAATTCCAAAGGGCAGACGTCGGTAATACGCAGCGCGTATGACACCAGCGAACCGGCGGCCGAACCACGACCGGGTCCGACGGGAATGCCCAGTTCGCGCGCGGCGCGAATAAAATCCCACACAATGAGAAAGTAACCAGCGTACCCCGTTTTCGTGATGACATCCAGTTCGTACTCGAGGCGGTCCTGTACCTCTGCGCGAAGCGGTGTGCCGTAACGAACTCCCGCGCCTTCGGTAGCCAGACGCACCAGCAGTTCGTTTTCCGTGGCGACATGCGGCGGCAGCGGAAAAGACGGCACGTGGTACTTCCTGGAGAATTGCACGTCCACGCTGTCGGCAATCTTGAGCGTGTTCTCCAGCACGTCCGGGCGGTTGGGAAACACCGACAACATTTCGGGCGCACTTTTGAAGTACAGGCCGTCGTCGTACTTCATGCGGTCGCGATCGCTGCGATCTTTGCCCAGCCCAATGCACAACAACACGTCGTGTGCGTCGTGATCTTCGTGACGCAAAAAGTGCGCGTCGTTGGTGGCAACGACCGGCAGCCCCAGCGCATCGGCCAACGTGAAGATCTTGCCGTTGAGCTTGGCCTGTCCGTCGCTGTTGTGCGCCTGCACCTCCAGGTGATACCGCCCCGGAAACAGATTCGCATACCACTCGGCCGCCTCGCGCGCTTCGGTGTCGCGCCCTTCCATGAGGTGCGACGCGACTTCACCGGCCAGACATGCCGAGGATACGATCAGCCCCTCGCTGTATTGCGCCAGCAACTCGCGATCAATGCGCGGCTTGCCGTAAAACCCCTCCGTATAGGCCAGCGAAGTGAGCTTGACCAGATTTTTGTAACCCACCGCGTCCCGGGCGAGTACTACAAGGTGGTAGTAGGCTCGGGTACCCGGTGCCGCACGACCGCGTGCACGCCGGTCGCCGGGCGCCACGTACGCTTCCATGCCGAGGATGGGTTTGATGCCCGCTTTGCGCGCTTTCTCCTGGAAATCCCAGGCCGCGTGCATATTTCCATGATCCGTTATCGCGAGAGCCGGCTGTTCGTACAGCTTGGCCCGCGCGATGAGATCATCGATGCGGTTGGCTCCGTCGAGGAGCGAGTACTCCGAGTGGCAATGCAGATGAACGAACGACATACACGGAAAGTAGTGAGTCGCGTGCTGCGCCGCCTGCTGGGCACGGTCGCGGTGCTGGCGCTGTTGTTTCTGACGTTGACGCCCATGGGCTGCTACGTGTCGCGAGCGGCATATGAAGAAGCCAAAATTCTTTCGCGGCGCAAGCCCATTGCGAAACTCGTGGCCGACTCAGCTACCGACAGCGCGACGCGAGCAAAGCTGGCACTGGTGGTCGCGGCGCGCACTTTCGCCCGCGACTCACTCGGTCTCAAGACCGGAGAGAGTTTTACGAAGTTCAGTCAGCTCGACCGCGATACATTGGTGCTCGTGTTGTCCGCCGCGTACCGCGACCGTCTGGAGCGGCGCACGTGGTGGTTTCCAGTGGTTGGTCGGTTTCCCTACAAGGGGTTCTTCGATTTCGAGAAGGCAAAGAAGACCGCCGAAAAGATGCGCACTGAGGGGTTTGATGTCACGTTGGGTGCGTCATCGGCATTCAGTACGTTGGGGTGGTTTAATGACCCGCTGGTAAGCACGACGTTGCGGGGTGATTCCACGACGTTGGTAAACACCGTCATCCACGAGTTGTTGCACAACACGTTTTTTGCGAAGGGGCACGTGTCGTTCAATGAGTCGTTTGCTTCGTTTGTCGGCGCGCGTGGTGCGGAACGATTCTTTCGTGTGCACGGGGACACGGCATCGGCGAAGTTTGTCATTGCCGATTGGCAGGACGATCGCGTGCTTGGTGCATTCTGGGCGCAGTTGGCGAGCAACTTGCGCCGCGCGTATAACGTGTGGCCGTTGGATTCGACGGCGCGGCGGCTGGCGGCGCGCGACAGCGTGTATGGGCAGGCACGGCGACAGCTTGTGGATAGTGTCGGCCCGTTATTGCAGACCTATCCGAAAACGTGGGCGGAGCGAGTTGTCCTCAACAACTCGGTGATTTTGTCACGGCAGGTGTACGCGCAGAATTTGGATCAGTTCGATGCGGTGTATGAGCGCGAAGGCAGGGATATCAGGCGCGCGATCCAGCGCATTTCGGAGATTGCGAAGGCGGGGAAGGCGAATCCGGATTCGGCGGTGACGGCGTGGGTGACATCGCGGCCCCCCGAATCCAAATAGTTCGCTCGCAACGCTGAAAGCCGCCTACGGCACCATCGGCGCCTACGGCACCATCGGCGCCATCGGCACCATCGGCACCATCGGCGCCTACGGCACCTTCGGCGCCGCCTCCGGCTGCAACACAAACCGCGCAATGTTCGCCGTGTCCAGATACTTCTTCGCCGCCGCCATCAACTGCGCAGGCGTCAACGCTGCCATGAGCTGCTCCGCCTGCAGCACACTGGACGGATCGTCCCCAAACTCAATCTTGGTGGCCAGCGCCGACATCCAGTACGCATTCTGCTTGCGCGCCACTTCCAACTCCCGGCGCTGCTGCTCTCGCACGCGTTCAACTTCCGCGGCCGATGGAAGCACGCGCTTCAGCGAATCCATTTCCTGCAGCACGGCCTTATACAACGCTTCCGCACGGTCGGGCGCCGAACCAAACTGGACGGCTACCTGCCATTCCTGACGCGGCGCACGTGATAATGAGGCGCTCACACTCACGCCGTACGTGCCGCCCATCGCTTCGCGCAGGCGGTCCAGCAAACGCATTTCCAGCAGTTCGCCCATCGACGACGCGAGATAGGATTGCTCCCGAGTCCACTCGGCGGACCCTGTGAGCAGCACCAACGAGTTACTCTGCGGCGCAATGCCCTTCTTCACGGTTTTGTCAACAGCGCCCATGAGCAACTTCGGTCCGACATCTTTGCCAACTTCCTTGCGGCCTGATGCGGGCAGCGCACCAATCCACTGCTCAACCAGCGGTTTGAGTGCGGCAACGTCAATGGTGCCGACAAACAGGAAGGTCAAGTCGGTCGCATCGCCGAGGCGATCGCGGTAAATCTCCTCCATCCGCTTGAGGTTCAGCTCCTGCAAGCGCGCCACGTTCAGCGGACGCACTCGCGCGTTTCCTTGCGCCAACGTCACCGACACGGTGTCGCCAAACACCGACTGCGGATTGGCATCCTTGTTGGCCAGCGCCGCGGTGTACTGCTGTATCATCGCCTGAAACGCGGACGTGTCCGGCCGTGGCGCCTGTAAACGCAGCCAGATGAGCTGCATCATGGTTTCCAGATCTTTCGGCGACGCACTGCCGTTCAGGCCCTCGTTCAGTTCATCAATAAACGGCGCAACATTCGCTGCCTTGCCGGTCATTTTTTTGCGCAAGTCAACCAACGAATAGTTGCCCAGGCCACCACGTCCCATGGCGTCGGCAGCTTGCTGGGCGCGCAACACGTCGGCGTCGGGCAGTTGGCTGATACCACCTGGACTCCACGCGCGCATGAGAATTTCGTCGGCCTTGTAGTCGGTGGGTTTGACGAACACGCGCACCGTGTTGGACAACACCCATTCGGTGAGTCCTACATCAGCAATCACGCGTTCCGTCAGCACCTTGCCCGGCAACGGCGCATTCGGCACCAGCGCACCCTCGGCCACGTTTTCTGTGTAGGCGGCGACGGTGGCGGAGGCAACCGATGCCAGCACTTTCTTCACGTCATCATCGGTTGGTACCGCAAGTCCATCCTTCTCGGGCGACGTGATGGCCACCGTGCGGTTTGCTGCACCGCGGGGGGCTTTGGCCAGCCGATTCACTTCGTCGAGCGTCACCAGCGGCAACAGCTTGCGAACCAGATCGGTTTCGTACTCGGTACCCGGGAATGGTTGCCCGCTCAGAAAGTGGGCGATGTACTCTTCAACAAATGCTGCCGATTCAGTTTTGGCGCGTTCGTCGAACGCGCGTTCGTACCCCCGCAGCAGATTCGTGCGCGCGCGATCCAATTCGCTTTGCAGAAATCCATGCTGGCGCACCCGTTCCGATTCCGTGAGCAATACTTGCAGTGCTGGAAGGGCCAACCCTTCTTTGGGGGTGGCACTGATGAGATAGATGTCCAGTGGCCTCACGAAGTTGCCGCGCGCCGCACCAGCGCCAAGAATTGGCGCGTCTGGCTTCTGGGCAATTTCGCTCAAGCGCATGTTAAGCATCGCATCCAGCAACCGTTCGACAACAGACGTGCGATAGTCACCCACGGTTATTTCGGTGCGTGCCTTCTGCTGCCAACGCACCGAGAGTTGGGTGTTGGTGAGCTCCTTGTCTTGCAGAATGCTGATGCGCGTGGTGTCGACGTCTGGCACCAGCGATGCGACTCGCGCTCGTGGTGCGGTGGGCTTCACCACACCACTGAAATATCTGGTGACCAGCGCCCGCATACGGTCGGGCGGAAGATCACCCACCACGACGACCGACATCAGATCGGGGCGATACCATGTGCGCCAGAAACGCCGAAGCGGTGCGGGATTGGCCGATTCGATAATGGTCGGCAACCCAATGGGCAGTCGCTCGGCATACCGCGAACCCGCGAGAAACACCGGCAACTGCTTGTCGAGAATACGTTCGCCCGCGCCCAGGCGTCCGCGCCATTCCTCAAGCACGACGCCCCGTTCGCCCACCACCTGCATGGAGTCAAAGGTGATGCCGGTGGCGACATCAGACAGAAACTGAAAACTCTTTTCCAGAATGCCCGCGCTATCCGTGGGAACCGGCAGAATGTAGATGGTTTCGTCGAAACTGGTGTTGGCGTTCAGATCGGCGCCAAATCGCACGCCGATTGATTCGAGATATTTGACAACTTCGGTTTTCGGGAAGTTTTTTGTGCCGTTGAACGCCATGTGCTCGAGAAAGTGCGCGAGGCCGCGCTGGTCATTGTCTTCGAGGACTGAGCCCGCGTTGACCACCAGCCGCAACTCTACGCGCTTTTCCGGCTTGGCGTTCTGGCGAATGTAGTACGTCAATCCATTCGGCAGTTTGCCCACGCGCACGGCCGGGTCGGAGGGTAGCGGTGCATCCAGTCGGAACGGATCGAACGACGAAGCGGCGGACCGAGGTGCCGTTTGTGCGACGAGTGGGGATGGGGCGGCGATGGCCAGCAGTGAACCCGCCAACAGCGAGTGGCGAAAGTGCGTCATCGGGATTGGCATGGTGTGATGGCGGGAGATTGCAATGGAATGGAAGATGTGCTGAAATGCGCTGTTGCGGTTGTTGAACGAACGCTCATGCGTCGGTGGAACAGCGTTTCGTCAGGGACTGAACCGGCCGCGCAACAACGCGCGCAAGTCGACGTGTGGCCCTTCGCGCGGTGCGGGGAGCGCCTGCGGTGGGTCGACGCCCACCGTGACGCGCTGCATGGTGGCGCGGACACCCGGATCGAAAAACCGACTGAGTTGACCGTACGCAAAGTCGGCACCGGTTCTTGTAGCATAGCTATGCAGCGGGTAGGTCACAATGAGCTGATCGCGCGCGCGCGTCATGGCAACATAGAGCAAGCGGCGCTCTTCTTCCACCTGGGCATCGTCGCCTGCGGCACGTGCCATGGGAAATACACCATCCGCTACGTGAATGACAAAGACGACATCCCATTCCTTGCCTTTGGCCGAGTGGGCAGTGGAGAGAATGAGGGCGTCGGTGTCCCCGTCGGCGCCCACGGCCAGGTCTTGCGTGTTCGACGGCGGCTCGAGCGCCAGTGCGTCCAGCAAACTGCGGCGGTCTTCGTAGCCGGCGGCGATGGTTTCGAGTTGATCGAGATCGGCCAGGCGCACGTGGGAATCGTCGTAATTGGCGCGGAGCAGCGGATCGTACAGCTGGCGGACCAGGGAGATGGTTGCTCCGGGACCAGTTGCACCCACGCGTTGCAACCCGGACAGCAGCGCGGCCAGGGCGCGTATGCCGTCGCGGGCCCGTGTCGAAACCGGCACACTGCCCAATACCAGGGGGTCCCAGTTGTGCGCGGCCAGCGCCTCAATGGCCAGCCGGGCGGTGGCATCCCCCACGCCCGGCAACAAACGCAATAACCGGTACCAGCTCAACTCGTCGCGCGGATTTTCGAGCACGCGCAAAAACGCTATGACGTCCTTGACGTGCGCCGCTTCGAGAAATTTGAGGCCGCCCCATTTTTCGTACGGAATACGACGGTTGGCCAGTTCAATTTCCAGGTCGGCCGACAAGTAGCCCGCGCGGAACAACACCGCCATGCTGCTGAGTGCAATGCCTTCTTCGTGCAGCTCGAGAATCCGTTCCACCACAAACATGGTTTGATCATGTTCGTCGCGCACCGTGACCAGCCACGGCGGTTCGCCACCGGTGCGATCACTCCACAATTGTTTGGTGTACCGTTCGGTCGCGCGGGAGATCAGCGCGTTGCTGGTGTCGAGGATGGGCGGCACCGAGCGATAGTTCTGTTCGAGTGTGACGACCTGCGTGCCCGGAAACTGATACGGAAAATCGAGAATGTTGCGAATGGTGGCGCCGCGAAATGCGTAAATACTCTGCGCGTCGTCGCCGACTACCGTGAGACGGCCGTGTGTGCACAATCCGCGCAGGATGCGGGACTGCAAGGGATTGGTGTCCTGATATTCATCCACCAATACGTGCTCGTACAATTCGCGAATTTGCCGGGCGAGTGTGGCATCGTGTTCGAGCAGCAACGCCCACGACAGCAACAGGTCGTCGTAGTCCAGCAGATTGCGTTCCGCTTTGCGGGTGATGTAGTCGGCGAATACCAGTTCGATATCACCGGCCCACGCCAGAAAGTGCGGCCACTGTTCGGCCAGGATATCAGCGACTGGTTTGTCGGTATTCACTTGTCGCGAGTACAGCGACTGTAGCGTGTCGGCCCGCGGGAAGCGGGGGGCGCCGGGTTTGGCCACGCCGTATCCCAGGGCTGCGCGGCTCAGGCCCATGAGATCTGACGCGTCGGACGAGTCGAGGATGGTGAAATCGGCTGGGAGGCCTGCGGCGGGTCCGAAACGGCGGAGCAGGCGGTGCGCGACCCCGTGAAAGGTGCCGCCTTGTACCTGGTGGGAAGCCGCCCCCACCAGTTGCTGACAGCGGTCCAGCATTTCCTGCGAGGCTCGGCGGGTAAAGGTGAGGAGGAGGATGCGGCCGGCCGGAACCCCTCTTTTTATAAGATGTGCAACGCGGTGAATGAGGGTGCGCGTTTTTCCGGTGCCGGCGCCCGCAACTATTAGAAGCGGTGTGTCGCCGTGGCTGGCGGCCGCGGCCTGAGCGGCGTTCAAGGCGGGGCCGCCACCGTGCGCGGCTTGGTGTGGGGCCGAGATTTCGAGGTGTTTCGGGGTGTGAACCCAGGGGGTGTCGGCCATTCCCGAACAATGACCGGCGGGTAGCCGGTTGGGGAGGGTGGAGGTGAATTGGCGTGCGCGGTGTGCGAACATTACAGTTCTTGCCCGAGGTGTAACGGCCCGGGTCGGCGTTTGGGGCTGTTGGGCGTGTGACGGACCGCCGCGGGTGGGCGTCTTGGCCAGAGGGAGAAAGCGGGTTTGAGGGCGGATTGCGGTGTGCGGAACATTGGCACTGGCGTAACTCGCACAAGAATGTGATACTCCCTTTTCCGGATATGGGTGCTCTGGCTGCTTGACCGCAGCGCGGAGCGCCCATATCTTCGCCGCTTGCTATCGTACGCTGCGTGTGTCCGATAGTGTGGGCGTTGGAATCATCGGGTTGTTCTGGATGCGGTCCGGCCGCTACCCGGAAGTGTCCAGTTCATCGGCGAGTGATTTCAACGGGCTTGTGGCTTCACTCAGGCTGCAGGCGTTGTACTTCAGGTTGTCTTTTCAGGCAGGACGTAGTTCCGTCGCGCCGGGTGTTGTGCTCGGGTTGCGGCAGTTACCCCACGACCTCGAAAGAGGGAGGCAGAATGCATTTCTTTTCTCGGAAAAAGGCGTTGCTTACCGCGAGTCTGGCCGCAATAAGCGGTCTGGCTGCGTGCGGTGACGACGTCACGGTGCCAGTGCAGGTTAACCCGGTAGTGATCATCATCACGCCGAGTAACGCTGCGATGAACATTGGTGAATCGTTGGTTTTTGCCGTGCAGGTTACGGGCGGAAGCACAACGACTGCGCCGACGCTCGCTTCCTGTACCTCCAGCAATGCCGCCGTTGCGACGGCGACGCAGGCGGGCAGCTCTTGCCGCGTTACTGCAGTGTCCGCGGGTAATGCCACGGTCACGGCCGCGGCCACGACGGGGCAGGTTGCTTCTTCAGCAGTTACAGTTTCGGCCCAGCAGCCTGGCATCACTGCCCTGACGCTGTCCCCGAATCAGGCGAGCTTGGCGCCGTCGCAGACGGTAACCATCACGCCAAACGTGACCCGGCCGAACACGGCGGGTACGGTGACGTATGCGTACACGACGTCCAGCACGGCCATCGCGACCATCTCGGCGCCGGCGGCCAACGGTTCAATCGTCGTGACGGCGGTTGCTCCTGGCGTTGCGACGATCACGGCGACGGCCACGATTCCAGCCGGCAACGGCTTCTCTGCTTCAACGCAGACGGCCTCGTCGACGATCACCATTGGCGCGTTCCCGTCCGGCATCACGAGCCTCACGGTTCAGCCGGCGAGCTTGGCGATGGCGGTTGGTCGCTCGGCGAACCTGACGACGAGTGTGACGCAGCCCGCGGGCGCCCCGGCGTTCTCGGTTGCCTACATGTCGAGCAATACCGCAGTCGCCACCGTCAGCTCGACGGGTTTGGTTACCGCGATCACGCCAGGTTCCGCCAACATCACCGTGACCGCCACGTCGGCGTCCAACGCGACCTTCGCGGCTGGTAACCTGACGCAAATCGTACCGGTCACGGTCCAGCCGTTGGCCAACGTCAGCATCCAGCAGATCAATCAGGGCCCGTATGTCACGACTGGTCTTGACTCGGTCTACACCGAGTCGACGGTTAATCCTCCGGGTTCCATTGGTAACCAGCCCACTGGACCGCTCATGGGCACCATCGCCGGTATTCGTCGGGCGCTCAACCCGCAAATCGACCAGCCCATCGACGTGACCAACACGAAGGACCAGATCCAGGTCATCCTCAACCTGCAGGCCAATGGCCAGCGCGTTGACTCCGTCGTTGTGTACATCGACCCGGCCTCGACGGCCGCGCGCCGCGCTGCTGCCCGCCAGATCTTCACCAACGGTGATGCCGGCAACCAGCAGACGGTTTCGATCACCACGTTCATCCTCACGGAAGACTTCACCACCAACGAAACCACTGGTGTTGGTGAAGTGCACTACGTCAACGGCCTGAAGGCGATCAGCGCTTCAGTCTGGACGACGCTGGCCGCTGGCCAGACGTGCCCGGTTGCCATCACGGCGGGCAGCACCTGCGAACTGCAGAACGCCGCGAACATCCGTCAGAACGTGAACTTCAACAACATCGACGGCTTCGCGCTCAGGATGACGCGCCCGGCAAACTCACAGGTTGACCTCGCGAATCGTACGTGGTGGGGCGGTCCGACGGTTTCGGACATCGGTCAGGCGACTGGTGCCGGTTCCTTCCAGACCTACCCGGTTATCTACACGGCCGGCCGCAGCATCCAGCACATCTCGGCCACGTTCGGCCGTTGCTTGGGCTTTGCTGCTTCTGGCATCCCGAACTTCGTGACGGACTCCGCTGGACCGTGGATCTTCACGTTCGGTCGTACGGTTCCGGCCGCACCGCCTGCTTCCAGCAACTTCATCAGCTGTAACAACGTGGTTGGTGCCTACGACCAGGCTGACCAGTACCGCTTCGAAGATTATCCAATGGTTGTCGCTTCGCTGGATAACTCGAACAACCCTGGCCCGCGCACGTTGTACGCGTACAACCCGACGCAAGGCGCAGAAAACTACGCCGGCCCACGTCCGACGTTGTTCCGTGCCTCGCCGCAGCTGGTTAACCCGGATCCAATCCGTGTCGACTACCAGAGCCCGAACCTCACGCTGGCCGTCACACAGGCGAATGGCGAACGTTGGGTGAACGATGCATACCTGTTCAACACGAACTACACTGCCACGGACTTCATCACGGCGGTCACGCCGCTGACGGGTGTCGGCGTCGGTCTGTTCGCGACCGCAGCACGTAACACGATCTTCCGCGTGGCCTCGGCGAATCCGCTGTGCGGACCGCAGACGTTCCAGGATGTCGCGGGCACGCGCACCACGGCTTCCATCGCGGGTGTGTTCAGCATTGCGCCGAACACGAACCGTGAAAGCCCATGTGATTTCACGAACAACGCGTTCGTGGCACAGGCCACCGAAACCGACCGCTTGGGCAACCGCGGTACGATTGGTAACCTGGCCGCAACGGCCGTCGTCGCAACGCCGCTGTTCGGTATTGACAACACGGGTGCAGAAGTGGTGTTGGCGTGGGACGGACCGGGTGGTCTGCCAGACATGCCGAACATCTATCGCGCAACGGGTGACTCGATCTTCCAGCCGGTAAACGGTCTGGTCGCTGCGACGCCAGTCGCATTGGCCGGAAACGGAACTGACTTCTGGTTCGGTGCACGGTACCGCGACGAACGTTCTGGCTTCAACATCACGAACCACGGCACGCGTACCGTGCGGCGCTTTGCGCCGAACGCCACGCCGTTGCTGACGAACCGTGCGGTTGTCACCACAGTGGCTACCCGCACCATGAACTTCGTTGGCGGCCAGGGTAACCCGGTCGAAACCGAAGATCCGTCATTCCGTCGTGACTCCGTGCTCATCTATGGCGCGGGTTCAATCGCCTCAACGACCGGCGCAGGCTCCGTGCCGGTCTCGGCCAACCCAGCGGTTGGTTATTACCAGTACAACCTGAGCATCACTGACCGCGCTGGTAACACCACCACGCTGCAGGAACGCTCGGTCATCGACCAGACGTCGCCGCTTGTTACGGGCACACGTATTCCGTCGGTCTTCGGTGCAAGCGGCGCCACTGGTGCTGCAACCGCCGTCGCGCAGATCTTCCTCCCCACCGGCGTGGATGACGTCGAAGCGATCGATACCGATCTCTTCCTCCGTTACCAGGCCATGGGCATGGTTGGCGATAGCTCGGGTGGTTCAACGGTGATCAACAGCGGCGCGCGCATGCGCTTCCGTCGCGATCGCTTCGCGAACTTCCACAACGCGTGGGCCGTGTTCGGCGACACGTTGCTGGCGACTCCGTTTGGTCCGGATGCATTGCTGTCCGCCAACGGTATCCTCATGCCAATTCCGTCAATCCGTGGTATCGAGCCGGTCGATTCGTCGGACGCTCCGATTTCCTACGGCACGGGCGCTGTGAACCCGTTCGTTGGCTTCAAGCCGAATTTCCTGGGCGTGTATGCCTTTGACGTTCGCGCCACGCACCTGAATCTGGGTGCTCCGAACGGCTGGCCGGCTCTGTACGCCGCAAGCTTCCCGTTCAAGGACTTGGGCATGACGAACCTGAACGCGAGTGGTGGTTTCGGCGAAGCAGCCTACGTCGAGAACATCTTCGCGGGTAACGTCTCCAACGGCGTGCGCTGGGATACCAAGGACCTCAATACCGCCACGGCGGGACTTGATCGCCTTGTTGCCTGGTCAGGCTTTGGTGGTACGGGCTCGACCATCGAGTTCCGCGCCATCACCAGCACGATCGTCACGCAACCGCCGTTCCCGATGGTGCACCTGTTCCGTTGGGAAGGAAATGCGCAGCACACGGGCACTGGCCTGGGCACTGCGACGACGACGTTGAATGACTCGGCCGCTGGTCAGTGGGTCTTTGTTGGAACGGTGAACGCTTCCGCTCCGGCCAACCCCATCATCAACGACCAGGGTGCAACGCGCTTCTGGCGCTATCAGTTCACCGCAGCTGCTTTCCCGCAGGTTACCAACGGCATGATTGTTCAGCCGGGCGTGACCACGGGTTGCTACCGCGCAGTTGGTGTGGACGCCATCGGCGACGGTATCACGACCCGCAGCTTCGGCACGGGTTGCCCGTCAGTTGTCGGACCGAACTCAAACGAGATCACTGTGGTTGCCTCGGCAATCGACCAGACGATCACGTTCCGCGCCTACGGCAACGGAACTGGCAGCATCGTGAACAACGCGCTTGCTCCGTTCATGACGCTGACCAAGTCGTCAGTGAACGGTGTGGAACGCATCTCACAGAACCGTCCGAACGTTGGTCTGACGGTTACGATCACGCCGACTAGCACGAGCACGGTTGACCGTGCGCCGACCGGTTGTACCGTGAACGGTGTGGTGATCTTCCCGACCGCAGCGGCCTTTACCTGCACGTACAACCAGTACGCGCCAAACACCATCACGGTAATCTTCGAGTTGCCGTTCGCTGGTGGTCCGTGATCCACGGATAGCGCTGTAACGCAGTAGACAACGGCCCCACCTTCGGGTGGGGCCGTTTGTTTTTCTGGCAACAAAAGCCGCTATTATTCTTCAGGTATGTGGCGCGTCCGTTCGTACGCAGCGCCGAGCCTCTGAAATGTCCTGGGTACCGATGGCACCATATCTGTGTCACATCACCAGACCTTCCTTTTCCTCAAGCATCCAACGCCATGCACACTTCGTGGTCAAAACGCAGGTTTTCGCAAACCATTCGCTGGGCTGGAATGGCCGCGGTCACAGCCACCCTCATGCTGGCCGCCTGCGGCCCGTCTGACGTGGGCCAGGCCAAGCTCAAAGCCATTCCCGAGGGCTCAAAGCGCGATGCTGTGGTCGCGGCCATTGGAACGGGACCACTCACACCAACCAATCCCGCCGACGAGCCGCGCATTGTGAATGGCTTTCGCCATCAGGTATACATCACCGCAGGCAAGCAGTTCGAGATTATCTGGTACCGCGATACGCCGGGCACGCTCAGTGACCCGATTGTCCGCGAGACAGACACTCCCGTTGTCATTGAGGGCGATACACTGGTGGGCTGGGGCTGGAAATTCTTCTCGCCCTACGCCGCCGGGTTGAACCTGCCCGACCCGTCACATGACAAGGCGCGTGTGGACTCCATCGCCAAGTCGCAGCTTCCGCCCGCGAAACCTTAGTCAGCTGGGCGAGGGACGATCCGTTCGGCATCCGCGTCAGGCGTCGCAAGCCTGGGGTCCAACCTCTCGCCCCGCACTTTGGCAGCGAGCGCTAACGCGCAACCGGTTGTAATTCCAATATCTCGGCGCGTACGGCACCCAGGATTTCCTGCTGTGCTGTGCGCGCCGAGAGCATAAAGACCTGGGCAAACCCCTGGATGATGGCTGCATGCAACGTGGTTTTGTCAGGAGCCTTGCGCCCCAAGGTTTCACACTCGCGTTGCACGGTGGTCATGGTCACGTCGGCAATGCCGCAGGGCACCACAAACCGAAATGTGTGCAGGTCGTTGAACGCGTTGAGGGCGAACCCGTGCGACGTGACCCAGTCGCGCGCATGCACGCCAATGGAGGCCAACTTACGGCCATCCGTCCACACGCCCGTTTGACCGGCGCTGCGCCCCGAGTCGAGTCCAATGGTACGCAACGCGAGAATGATGGCCTCCTCAATTTGCCGCAAATACCAATGCAGGTCCTGCTGGTGGCGCTTGAGATCGATGACGGGATACCCCACGAGTTGTCCTGGCTCGTGGATGGTGACGTCGCCACCCCGTTCGACATCACGCAGGTCAATGCCGTGGGTTCGCAGCAGCTCGGCGCTGGCTTTGAGATTGCCGCTCTTGGTTGACCGCCCAGTGGTCACGACCCGAGGGTGTTCGCACAGAATGAGCAGGTCCTGTGCAATTTCTCCCCGCGCGCGCAGCCTGGCGGCCGCCCGCTGAAAAACATGGGCCTGATCGTAAGCGATCAGGCCCATGTCGACGACGAGTAATTCGCGCGTATCCACGGCGCCGATCAAACGGCCGTTGTCCGACTACGCATGCAACATCTTGCCCATGCTGTCCAGGACCGCTTCGGCAATGGCCTCGCTCAGCGTTGGGTGCGCGTGAATGGCGAGATCAATTTCTTCGACGGTAAACTCGTTCTCGCGCGCGACTACGAGCTCGTGAATCAATTCCGTCGCGTGTGCACCAATAATGTGGGCGCCCAGAATTTCGCCGTATTTCGCGTCGCGAATGATTTTGACGAACCCTTCGGTTTCACCTGACGTGCGGGCACGGCCGTTGGCGGAGAACGGAAACCGGCCAACCTTGTAGTCGAGTTTCTTGTCCTTGCACTGTTGTTCGGTGAGGCCAACCGAGGCCACTTCGGGGTGGCAATACGTGCAGCTTGGCACGTTGCCGTAGTTCACCGCCTGTGCCTTTTCGCCGCCAAGAATGTCGGCTAACACATGGCCCTCGCGTTGACCCTTGTGTGCGAGCATCTGGTTGCCGGCCACATCACCGATGGCGTAGTAGCCCGGCACGTTGGTTTCGAACTTCTCGTTGATCTTCACGAACCCACGGTCGGACTTTGTAATTCCCACCGCTTCGAGCCCGATGTTCTCCACGTTTGCCGCGCGCCCTGCGGCGACCAGCACTTTGTCCACCTGAATGGATTGTGTGTTGCCGCCCGACTCGACCGACAGTGTCGCGCCGGTTTTCGTCACCGTCGCGCTGGTGAGTTTCGCACCCGTCAGCACGTCCATTTTGCGCTTCTTGAAGCTCTTGAGGAGTTCGGCGCTGACGTCGGCGTCTTCGATGGGCAGAATGGCGGGCGCCATTTCGACGAGGGTGATTTTTGTGCCGAACGCGTCGAACACATCGGCGAATTCACAACCAACGGCGCCGGCGCCGATGACGGCCATGGTGGCCGGCGCTTTGTCGAGAACGAGCACATCGTCCGAGGAGAGCACGACGTTTTTGTCCAGCTCGAGGCCCGCTTGCGGCAGGCCGCGTACGCGCGAGCCCGTGGAAATCACCACGGCTTTTTTCGCATCGTGTGTTTCCTTTTTCCCTTCGGCATTGGTGACGGTCACTTTCCGGCCTTTCTCAAGCACGCCTGTGCCGCGAATCCAGGTGATCTTGTTCTTTTTGAACAGGAATTCGACACCCTTGGAGTTCTGGGTGCTCACGGCGCGGGAGCGTTTCATTGCCGTGCCAAAGTCCAGCTTTGCCTCGCCAATGGTGATGCCGTGTTCCGCCGCTTTGGCCAGGTGCCTGACCATGTGGGCGCTTTCCAGCAGAGCTTTCGCGGGAATACAGCCCCAGATGACGCAGGTGCCGCCCAGGGCTTCACGTTCAATGACAGCGGTGGTGAGACCAAGTTGGGCGCAGCGGAGAGCGCACACGTAGCCAGCGGGGCCACCACCGAGGATCAGAACGTCGTACGAAGCCATGGAGAGTGCGGAAAGAGGGTGAACCCGGAAGATAGAGGCTTGAAGTGTTCGGGGGCAGCGGTTAACGCTTCCCTCATGAAGCTCCTGCTGATTTCGCAGTATTTCTGGCCCGAAGATTTTCGCATCAACGAGCTGGCCAGTTCTTTGCTGGAGCGGGGCGTGCGTGTGCAAGTGCTGACGGCCAAGCCAAATTACCCGGGCGGTCGGGTCTTTGACGGCTATCGCGCGTTTGGAATTCAGCGCGAGGAGCACGCGGGGGTGCCGATAACCCGACTTCCCATTGTACCACGTGGAAGCGGGGGACTGCGGCTGGCGGCAAACTATCTGTCCTTCATTGTCTCGGGTCTGGTGTTTGGGCCGATGACCGAGCGAGGCCGGAACTACGATGTGATTTTTGTGTTCGCCCCTTCTCCTATTCTACAGGCTATTCCGGCGCTGTATTTGGGTTGGCTGAAAGGCTGCCCCGTGGTGCTGTGGGTGCAGGACTTGTGGCCCGAGAGTTTGTCCGCCACCGGACACGTGCGAAATCGGACGGTGCTCCGACTCGTTGAACGCGTGGTTCGATTCATCTATCGGCATGTCGACTTGTTGCTGGTGCAGTCGCACGCGTTTGTAGAGCCTGTGCGCGCGCTCGCGTCGGGCACGCGTATTGAGTATCAGCCTAATTCGGTCATGGATTCATTCGCCGCAACGTCGACCGGGAGCTGCCCACCCGTTCAGGACATCGTGGGCGATTTTATTGTGATGTTTGCCGGGAATATTGGCTCGGCACAAGCCGTCGAAACCGTGTTGCAGTCGGCGGTGCTTCTCAAGGCGCACTCGGACATTCACTTTGTGCTGGTGGGCGGGGGAAGCCGGTGGGAGTGGATGAAGCAGCAAGTGGTGGTGGAAGGTCTCACCAACTTGCGATTGCCCGGTCGCTTTCCCGTTGAAATGATGCCGGCGTTCATGCAGGCGGCGTCGGTGCTGCTGGTCACGTTGGCCAACCAGGAAATCTTCAGGCACACCATTCCCAGCAAGGTGCAGGCGTACCTGGCGGCGGGACGGCCCATTATTGCCTGTCTGAACGGCGAGGGCGCGCGTTTGGTGACGGAGGCTGGCGCTGGACTCGCGACTCCCGCCGAAGATGCGCGGGCGCTCGCAGACGCCGTGTTGGCGCTGTACCGCACACCGGCGGCGGAACGCCAGGCGATGGGCCAGCGCGGGCGTGCATATTACGCAGAACATTTTACCCACGACAAGCTGACGGATCGGCTTATCGCACATCTCGAATCTGTTCAGCCGGAGCGAGCAAAACGCGAATGAACATTCTGGTGCTTGGTGCAAGCGGCATGCTGGGCAACGCGATGGTTCGCGTGCTCGGCGGACAGCCCGACTGGCAGGTTTTCGGCACCATTCGCTCCGAAGGGGCGAAGCGATTCTTCCATGAGCGTGTCGCAAGCCGCCTCCTCACGGGTGTCGATGTCGAGCAGCCAGACTCGCTCATGCAGGCCTTTGTGCGCGCCCGGCCCGACGTGGTGATCAACTGCGTGGGATTGGTGAAGCAACTGGCGGACGCCAACGATGCGCTGCAGGCCATTCCCATCAACGCGCTGCTGCCACACCGTTTGGCGCGCTTGTGTGACGTGGCCGGCGCACGCCTGGTGCACATCAGCACCGACTGCGTCTTTGACGGCACACGCGGCGGGTATCGCGAGTCGGATGTGCCTGATGCCACCGACCTGTACGGGCGCACCAAGGCGTTGGGCGAAGTGGCGTACCCGCACACGATCACGTTGCGCACGTCCATTATCGGACACGAACTGCAAAGCGCGCACGGATTGGTGGGATGGTTTTTGTCGCAGGAGAAACAGTGCCGTGGATTTACGAAGGCCATATTCTCTGGGCTGCCAACCATGGTGTTGGCGCAAATTATCCGTGACGTGGTGATTCCGAACCGCGCGTTGTCCGGGCTGTACCACGTGGCGGCGGCGCCCATTGACAAGTACCATCTGCTCAAGCTGGTCGCGGCCGAATACCAGAAGGACATCGAAATTGTGCCCGACGACGCCCTCGTGATTGACCGTTCGCTGAACGCCGAGCGGTTTCGAGAGGCAACGGGTTACGTGCCGGCCGACTGGCCCACGTTGATCGCGTCCATGCGCCAATTCCAATAACGCCCGGAATTCGATGACGTTTACAGACAAGGTGCTGATGATTACCGGTGGAACCGGTTCGTTCGGCAACACGGTGCTCAGGCGTTTTCTGTCCAGCGAGGTGCGGGAAATTCGCATTTTCAGCCGTGACGAAAAGAAGCAGGAGGAAATGCGCATCGCCATGAACCACCCCAAACTCAAGTTCTACATTGGGGATGTGCGCGAATACGACGGCGTGTTCCAGGCCATGAAAGACGTAGACTTCGTGTTTCACGCGGCGGCGCTGAAGCAGGTGCCGTCGTGCGAATTTTACCCGATGGAGTCGGTGCGCACCAACGTGCTGGGCTCGGAGAACGTGATGAATGCGGCCATTGCGCGGGGCGTATCGCGCGTGGTCATGCTCAGTACGGACAAGGCGGTGTATCCGATAAACGCCATGGGGATGAGCAAGGCCATGATGGAGAAATTCATGGTGGCCAAGGCGCGCATGCAGGGCCCCACCGAGACGGTGTTGTGCGCCACGCGATACGGCAACGTGATGGCGTCGCGAGGTTCTGTCATTCCGCTGTTCGTGCAGCAACTCAGGGAAGGGAAGCCGTTAACGGTGACCGACCCCAACATGACGCGTTTCCTCATGTCGCTGGAAGATTCGGTAGACCTGGTGTTGTACGCGTTTCAGCACGGGGGGCAGGGAGACATTTTTGTGCAGAAGGCGCCGGCTTCGACGGTCGGTGACCTGGCAGAAGCCGTGAAGGCCGTGTTCGGCATGGACAATCCCATTCAGGTTATCGGCACCCGGCACGGCGAAAAGTTGTTCGAGTCGCTCATTTCGCGTGAAGAAATGGCGAAGGCCGAAGATCTGGGTGACTATTTTCGCATTCCGTCCGACAACCGCGATTTGAATTACGCCCAATATTTCAGCGTGGGTGAAGAACGCATTTCCCGCCAGGACGACTACACCTCGCACAACACCGAGCGCCTGAACGTCAATCAGGTGAAGTCGTTGCTGCTCAAACTTGACTACATCACGGACGCCCTGCGCGCATGACGGATACTCCACGGCTCAAGGTCATGACGATTGTCGGGACGCGTCCCGAGATCATCAAAATGTCCCGGGTGATTGCCGAGTTTGACAAACATACGCGGCATGTGCTGGTGCACACCGGTCAGAATTACGACTACGAGCTAAACCAGGTGTTCTTTGCGGACCTGGGCATTCGTGCGCCGAATCATTTCCTCGAAGCCGTCGGCGAAAACGCCGCCGCAACCATAGGACGCGTCATCGAGAAGTCAGACGCGGTGATGGCGCTGGAGCAGCCCGACGCGGTGCTGCTGTACGGCGACACCAATTCCTGCCTGTCGGTAATTTCTGCCAAGCGGCGCAAAATTCCCGTGTTTCATATGGAAGCGGGCAATCGCTGTTTTGACCAGCGTGTGCCCGAGGAACTAAACCGCAAGGTGCTCGACCACCTGAGCGACATCAACCTGGTGCTCACCGAACATGCGCGGCGGTATCTCATGGCCGAGGGTATTCGCCCGGAGACCATTATCAAGACCGGCTCGCACATGGACGAAGTGCTGACGCACTATCTGCCCAAAATTCAGCAGTCGGACGTGCTCCAGCAGCGGTCACTGGTGGCAGGGCAGTTTTTTGTAGTGAGCGCGCACCGCGAGGAAAATGTCGATACGCCGCAGAACTTGCACGACTTGTTGGACACACTGAATGCGCTGGCGGCGCGTTATGGCCATCCCATTATCGTGTCCACGCATCCGCGCACGCGAAACCGTCTGGATGCGCTGCAGTTGGGCGACGTGCACCCGTTGGTGCAATTCGTCAAGCCCTTTGGTTTTTGCGATTACGTGCGACTACAGATGGGGGCGTTGTGCGTGTTGTCCGACAGCGGCACCATTACCGAGGAGGCGGCGCTGCTGAATTTGCCCGCCATCATGATTCGCAATGCGCACGAGCGGCCGGAGGGCATGGACGCCGGTACGCTGATCATGAGCGGTCTCAAGCGCGATCGGGTGCTGGACGCAGTGCGCGTGCTTCTCGCGCAGCGCGCGTCGGCCAACGCGACGGCGGGGTTGGCTAAACCCGTTGCAGACTACCAGGGCGGCGCGGTGTCCACGCAGGTCCTGCGCGTAGTGTTGAGCTACGTGGACTACGTGAATCGCACGGTGTGGTCCAAGCGCGATGGATCGAGCTCGTGAAGCGCGTGCAACCTGGCAACACGTGTTGTCACCACGCCGTGCGACGCGCCCCACGAGCCATGCATGAGTGCATCATGGTGGAACGTGCCGCCGGCGAGTACGAGCGCGACCGAGTGTCCCTTACTGGCGCACAATGGATGAGCGCACGCCGTCGGAGAGCACCAATTCGACCTTGCGGCCCTGACTGACAATTTCATCGCCCGGATTGCGCACGAACGCAAGGATTTCGCCCGACGCCGCGTCGCGCGCCAGGGCCATGGGATACGCGCCCTTGTTCCAGGTGATTCTGCTGCGCGACGTGCCGATGGCCCGAATGATGGCGTTGGTGGCAGGCATGACCAGCGGCACGCTGTCGGCGCCTGTGCGCACCGCGGCGGTGACCACCGATGCACTGGACATGGAGGCCACGGCCAACGGCTGACGCGCGTCGCTTACGCGCAGTGTCGCAAGCGCGCGTTCCAGTTTGAGACTCCACGGCAGTACGACCGCAAAGTGGCGCTCGTCATGATCGAGTATGTGATCCACCTTGTCGGCGGTCATGGGCAGGTCGATCAGGCTGTTGCCACGTGCGTCCAGCGCCTGGACGCGATGTGTGCCGCTCACAGTGACTGGTGAGGGCCGGCTGCTCACGCGGAACGCTGGCTCGAGCAGCACTTTCCCGTCTACGATGCGGCCCCATACCAGCAGGCCCTCCTGCTTCGCGCCAAGCATCGATGCGGTCGCAACGGAACCCGACGCCGCACGGGCATTCATCACGCGTATCCAGGTCCAGTCGCTGGTCCACTGGTTGTTGCAGTACCCCATGACATCAGTGGCCGACGGCGCAATCAGTGAGCCGTTACTGGAATTCCACCCGTAGTTGCCAATCGTGCCGCCCGCGTACGGATACGCCAAGTCGGGACTGGCGGGCCCTCCACAATTCGTGTGTGGCCGACCAAAGTTGTGTCCCCATTCGTGCACGGCGACCCCGTCGCCGCTGGGGAGATAGTCCCAGCCCATGGCAGCGCGTCCCGGCACGTACCCGTAGCCGGCGACCCCCGAACTATACCCAACTTTCACCACGCCGTAGTAATGCGTGGTGCCTGGCGCGCCGTCGGCGGTGCGCAGGGCATTCATTTCGTTCAGCACCGTCGACCACTGGTTGTTGCCGTCGCCGGATTGCAGCACGGTGGCGGACGATGTGAACGGCGCGCGAACATCACTTTGGACGGTGTTGATGGGCATCATGCGCCGAGTTGACACCAGGAACTGGTCCATGTTGCCCACGGTCACGTTGCCCGTCAGGGCACCGATGGTGACCGGTACAAAGCGAACAGTGAATGTCGGCGCGGTGTTGACCGTCATGGACTGCGGTGTGCCATTGCGCGGCCAGCTGTTGTCGGTTTCGTCGGCTTCGGCAAGGGCGCCTGTGGGATCGACATCCGCCACGATCCGCATGGCCGTGCGCACGTTCCCACCCTGAATAACACTGTTCCAGGTGGAGTTCAACGTCCCCTCGGACAACGTGGTGCGTACGGTGCCTTCGGGGGCGTTCAGCGTCAGCGTCTGTAGCAACGTGGGGCCGTCGTAAATGCGGACGCGCACGGTGGGTTGCACGGTGTTGGCTTCGCTTGCGCGCACAAACACGCGCAGCAACGCGTCACGGCCCGCGACGAGCGGCACGCTGCCATCCATCTTCTGAATGGCTTGTGTCAGGTAGAATCCGTCAAGGATGAGATTCAGGCCACTCCCACCGCCCGGGGGGGGCACGGGCGGAGTAACAGGCGGTGTCACGGGTGGGACGGCGCCGGTGGAGTAGGTGACGGAACCGTTGGCGGTCCCGCCGGTGGTAATTGTCAACGCGGACGAAACGGGCGACGGGTTGTACACGGTAGCGCCCACCGTCACCGTGGAAGCAGATAGCGTGTAGTTGCCCGGCGTCAGATTATCGAGCGTCACCGTGCTCATGATGGGTGTGGTGACATTATTGCCGGTGAGCGACACGGCCGCGTTGACACCCACGGGTAAACCGGACACGGTGATCACGGCTCGCCCACCAGCCCGCGCGTACGACACGCCGACGCTGTCGGTCGTCCCGAATGTCAGGGTCCGCGTGGTAAGCGCGGGTGACGCTTCGTAGCGCAATCCGCCGGGAAGCACCACGGCGCTTGCCGTGATCGTGTAGACACCGGGCGATACGTTCGCAAACGTGTTGGTGCCGCTGATGAACCGATCGAAACCACCCGGGCCAGTGACTTGAATCATGTTGGTGGCGCCAATGGGCACCCCGGTCACTCCAACAGTGAATGTGGCAACGGCCGACGAATACGTGACGGTTGCCGGGGCTGCGACCAACGACGGGGTGACGGTCACTTGCTGCGAGGGCGTCGATGCGCGGTACGTGATTCCGCCGCTCTGGACCGAGTCGGCCGTCACCGTGTAAACGCCGGGCGCGAGATCGGTCAGTGTGGCCGTGGCAGGGACGGTGCGCTGAAACGCACCAGGTCCTGTGACATGCACCGCGCCGTTCACGCCGTTTGGTAAACCGGATACCAAAAGTGCGAGCCCACCCGTCGACACCGTGTAATGCACTGTGAATTTGAGGGAATCGCCGGACGCCACGGACGTGTCTTTGGTGGCGGGAGATGGCGTCCATGTGAAACCGGATGACTTGACCGACGCGGCACTCATGAACCAACGCCCCGACAGAGCCGCCGGCAGCCTCGTGGCGGCCGTAACAGCAATCGTTGAGCCACTGGGTGACGTCAGCGTGATGGCGGCCGCGCTACCCCCCGGGAGGCCCGTGACCGCCACTTCGACGACGGACGGGGCCAGCACATACGCAACGGTCACAACGGCTGGCGTGGCGCTGGCCACAATATCGATGTCTTGCTGCGCGTTTGCTGGCGCAAAACTTCCGGACGAAAGCTTGACGCCGCGTGCTTCGACGCGATAACGCCCCGGCGGAAGCGCCGGGATTGACGTATTCAATCCGAACACTCGGCGAAACGCGTCGGGGCCGGACACCACGACATCACCAACACCACCGCTGGGTAGTCCGGAAATCACGACGTCCAGTGAGCCCGTGTTCGGGATGTAGGCCACGTTCACGACGACGGTCGCTGCTGCGGACACCGTGACCGCTTGTGTCGCAGGCACCGGCACATACGTGACACCGTCGGCGGAAACTTGCTGTGCTGTTGCGGTCCACTCACCGGCGGCCAATCCTGCCACGGAACTGGCACCGACCAGCAGATGTTCGGTGGTGCCACTTTTGAGCAGGACGCGGCTGCTTACGCCAGCTGGTAATCCCGACGGCAGCACCGACACAATGCCAGTAATGGGTACACCCGGATCATTGCCCGGTGGCGGCACCACCGGGGGCGCCACCGGTTCGGTCGGGCTCTTGTCTCCACCCGCGCAGGCCGCCAGCAGGAGCAGGCCGAGCAGCGCCGCTTTGGACACGGACGCGTGAGCGCCCGATTGGGCGAATGCGGCGCGCACGCGGAATGCGTGGCGACGAAGCGGGGAATTGGCGGAAGGTGACATGACCACCAATGACGACCGACGAGGGGTCGCGATTCGTGCCCGATGCCGGGTGCGTGACAGTTCGTGCCTGCGCCACCAACTATTTTTTCAATGCGCGTGGTACCCCGCTCTGTGAAACACGACGGCGCGTGTTACCACCACTTACCACATCATGCGTAGCGGATTTTCCAGCAACTGCGTGAGTGTTTGCAAGAAGCGCGCCCCCACGGCCCCGTCAATCACGCGATGATCGCAGCTCATGGTAATGCGCATCTTCCTGGTGGGAACCCACGCATTGTTTTCCCACGATGGTTTTGTTTCCAGACTGCCAATGGCGAGAATCGCACTCTCGGGTGGATTGATGATCGCCGTGAACTGATCGATACCGAACATGCCCAGATTCGAAACGGAGAAGGTCGAACCGGTGTATTCGGCGGGTGTCAGTTTCCGTTCGCGCGCGCGTTTGGCCAGCGACCGTGCTTCGGTGCCGATGGTGCCGAGTCCTTTGTGGTGCGCATCAAAAATGACGGGGACGATGAGACCATCGTCGGTAGCCACGGCCATGCCAAGGTGCACGCGGCTGAAATAGCGAATGTGATCGCCCAACCAATGCGCGTTGCATTCCGGATGTTGCACCAGTGCAAGGGCGACCGCCTTGAGGACGATGTCGTTGACGGACACCTTGAATTGTTCGTTGGCCGCGGACATGGCTTCGCGCAGTTCGCTGACGCGCGTCAGGTCGATTTCGGACGTGAGGTAAAACGTCGGAATGGGCCCGATCGATTCGCTCAGGCGCCGCGCAATGGTTTTGCGGATTTGTGTGAGCGCGACGTCTTTGTAGTCGCCGTCGATGACCATGGCCGGTGCCGCCGTGGGTTTCGAAGGCGCGGGCGGCCCGGCTGTGGGTGCGGCTGAGGGTGCGGCTGTGGGTGCGGTGGCTGGTACGGCAGGCGGATTGGCAATCGCCGCATCGATGTCGCGACGAATAATCCGTCCGTTGGGACCGGAGCCCGTCACATTTTGCAACGCGATACCTTTTTCGCGTGCCATGCGGCGCGCGAGGGGCGAGGAACGCACGGCGTCGTGATGGGGGGCCGTTGCGGGTGCCGTTGCGGGTGCCGTAGCGGGTGCCGGGGGCGTTGCGAGTGGTGCTGCTACCGGAGCCGGTGCTGGCGGCGGCGCGGCGGCTGGTGGGGCAGGTGTCGCGGCGGCTGCCGGGGGGGCTTCCGGTTGTGGTGCGTCGGCCGTCGCGGTTGCTGACGAACCGCCACTCAGCGCACTGATGTCTTCATCTGGCGTGGCAATGATGCCAATGGTCTGGCCGACGGGGGCGGTCGCTCCTTCTTCGACCAGACGAGCGCGCAACACGCCCTCGCCGCGCGCCACCAGTTCCATAATGGCCTTGTCGGTTTCGACTTCGGCCAGGGTGTCACCGTGCTTGACGACATCGCCCACATTCTTGAGCCACTTGGACAGGCGGCCTTCTTCCATGGTCGGCGAGAGCGCCTCCATCATCACTTTCGTTGCCATGGTCAGTCGAGGTAAAGGACCTGTTTGATGGCCGCAATCGTTTTGGGAACGTCGGGCTTTGCAGACTTTTCAAGGGCTTTTGCGTACGGCATCGGCGCGTCGGCCTGGTGCACGCGCAAGACGGGCGCGTCCAGATAGTCGAAGCAGTGGCGTTGCACGTAGTCGACCACCTGTGCGCCCACGCCGCACACTTCCCACCCTTCTTCAACGACCACGGCGCGATTGGTTTTTTTCACCGACGCGGTGATGGCATCGACGTCCATGGGACGGATCGTGCGCAAATCGACCACATCGCACTTGATGCCTTGCTTCGCCATTTCGTCTGCCGCCTGCAGTGCCACCAGCACCATTTTGCCGTGCGTAATGAGGGTGCAGTGTTCGCCTTCCCGTTTGAGATCGGCCTTGCCAATGGGCACGAGGTACTCGTCGTCCGGCACTTCGCCCTTGGTGTTGTACAACATTTCGCCTTCCAGAAAACACACCGGGTTGTCGTCGCGAATTGCCGACTTGAGCAGGCCTTTCGCGTCGTACGGTGTGCCTGGGCAGATGACCTTGAGTCCGGGAATATGCGCGAGCCACGACTCCCACGCCTGCGAGTGCTGCGCACTCAACTGCAGCGCCGATCCGTTTGGTCCGCGAAACACCATGGGCATGGGAAATTGTCCGCCCGACATGTACAGCAACTTTGCTGCGGCGTTGACCACCTGGTCGATGGCGAGCAGCGCGAAATTCCAGGTCATGAATTCGATAATGGGGCGAAGGCCGGCCATGGCCGCCCCGACGCCAACGCCGGCAAATCCGAGTTCGGTGATGGGCGTGTCGACCACGCGCATTTCGCCAAATTCCTGCAGCAACCCCTTCGACACTTTGTACGCCCCCTGATAGACGGCGACTTCCTCGCCCATCAGAAAAACGCGGTCGTCGCGGTGCATCTCTTCGCGGAGCGCCTGATTCAGGGCTTCCCGATAGGTGATGATCGCCATGCTCAGCTCGTCGTCTCCACAAGAATGTCTTCCATGAGTGCTTCAAGGGGCAGCTCAGGGCTCGCGTCGGCAAAGTCAATGGCTTGCTGCACAATGCGCTTGATTTCGTCGTCCATTATGCCCACGTCTTCGGCGGAGATTTCGCCCGCCTCTTCCATGCGTTTGCGGTGCAGAGTGATGGGGTCGCGCTTGAGATTCCGTTCGAGCTCTTCTTTTGAGCGATACGTGCCGCTGGCGGCGTCACTCATGGAATGCCCCATGAAGCGCGTGGTGCGAATTTCCAGCAAGGTGGGGGCTCCTTCTTTGCGTGCGCGGTGAATGGCGGCGAGTGCCGCGGCACGAACGGCCAACACGTCTTGTCCGTCCACCACGGCGTTGGGCACGTCATAGGAATCACCGCGCCCTGCGAGCTCCGTGACGGCCGCGGAGCGCTCGACGGCCGTGCCCATACCGTACTTGTTGTTTTCGATCACAAAGATGCACGGCAGCTTCCACAACCCCGCCATGTTCAGCGCTTCGTGAAAGGCGCCGTTGTTCACTGCGGCTTCGCCCATGAAGCACACGATGACCTGATCGCCACCGCGATACTTGATGGCAAAGCCCACACCGGCGGCCATGGGAATGTGCCCGCCGACAATGCCATGCCCACCCAGGAAGCCGAGCTGCTTATCGAACATGTGCATGGATCCGCCTTTGCCCTTGGCACATCCATCCTGCCGACCAAACAGCTCCGACATCACCGCATTTGGCGTCATTCCGCGCACCAACGCCTGGCCGTGATCGCGATAAGTGGTGATAACGTAGTCGTCATGACGGAGGGCCATGATAACGCCGCTCGACACGGCTTCCTGCCCGATATAGAGATGACAAAAGCCACCAATTTTTCCGATGGCGTACATCTCCGCCGTTCGTTCTTCGAAGCGGCGTTGCAGCATCATGGAATACAGCAACGCGCGATTCAGTGTGGCATCACTGGCCCGGCCGCCGGCCGGGCTGTCGGTGTGAGCCGGCTGCACCGGGGCTTTCGTTGCGGCGGCCGTTACGCCTTTTTTTCGGGCGCTTTTGGCGTTGGTCATGTGAGTTTGGATGGGAAGCGTGACACGCGTGTTGCTCCTCGTTAAACGCGAATGTCGTATGGACGAATGCTGCGCGACGAAGGGGGCGCAGCCGTACGGCGGAAGGGGCGCTACACCCCCGCGGCCTGCACCTGTTCCCAGGCATGGTAGCTGGAGCGAACCAGCGGGCCGCTTTCCACGTGCCGGAATCCCAGCGCCATGCCGATTTCGTAAAGCTCGCGGAACTCCTCGGGGGTGACGTAGCGGTCCAGCGCGATGTGCGAGTCGGATGGCTTGAGGTACTGGCCCAGCGTCAGGATGTCGACGTCGACTGACCGCAGATCTTTCATCGTTTCGACGACTTCTTCATTCGTTTCCCCCAGACCGAGGATCATGCCGGTTTTCGTCGGAATATCGGGGGCGAAACGCCTGGAGATGCGGAAGATTTCGAGGAGGCGCTCGTACCGACCTCCCGGACGCGCTTTTTTATAGAGGCGCGGCACTGTCTCGGTGTTGTGATTGTAGATGTCCGGCCGTGCGTCGAGCACGGCGTGAATGGAATCGACATTGCCCTGAAAATCCGGGACGAGCACCTCGATGGAGCACGACGGCAGCCGCTCGTGAATTTGCCGAATGGTTTCCGCGAAGATGTATGCCCCAAAGTCGGGCAGGTCGTCGCGGTCGACCGAGGTGATGACAGCGTGGCGCAAATTCATTTGCGCAACGGCCATGGCCACACGCGACGGTTCTTCAATGTCGTATTTGGGCGGACGTCCATGGGAAACCGCGCAATACGCACAGTTCCGCGTGCACACGTCACCCAGAATCATGAACGTGGCGGTGCCGTGCTCCCAGCATTCGCCGATGTTCGGGCAGCGCGCCTCCTGGCAGACGGTATGCAGGTTGAGTTCCTGCATCATCTGTTTGAGGCGCAAATAGTTCTCTCCGCCCGGAGCTTTCACCTTGAGCCAGGACGGCTTCCGCTCGGGAAGCGGGTCGCGGCGGTGGCGTCCCATGATCTGATACAGCGCTTCACTCATGATGCGATCTGATGCAGTGCAGTTGGTTCAGAGCCCCTGTTTTCTGGAGCCCGGGAGTGCGGCAGGCCCATCGAATTTCGGCCACAGGCATGCAAGCTAGTCGGGGGACCGACGAGGCAATACCCACGGTAACCGGTTAAACAATTATTGACGGTTATGGTGGTCCAACACCTCCGGACACCACGAACGCGGACCGCCTCCGCGCTCGCCTGCCAGAAATGCCACCGTCTCGAAACCGCACGCGAATGCCCGGCGTACGGAAAGCCAGACGCGATTCACATTCTGGAAACGACATCATGCTGCGCACCATCATTACTATCGGAGTCATGGCCCTGCTCGGGCTGGTTGCCCTGAAGCTCGTATTCGGCCTCATGGGACCGCTGGTTGGACTCCTCATTTTCCTGCTCGGGCTCGCCGTGAAAGTGGCGCTGGTGGGCGGCGCCATTTATCTGGTTGTGCGCATTGCCAGCCCGGACACCGCCCGTCGACTCAAAGCCAAATTCACCGGCCAGCAGCACTGACCATCAAAACGAAAGGACCCCGAGAACTCGCGGTCCTTTCGTTTCTATTCCATGTCCGGCGTGGGCAAGGGGCCACGGCCTGCGTCTGCAGGTGAATTTCCATCAGTAGCGCCTTCGTCCCCGGTTGCTGCTCCGCGCTGACCCGGGCTTCGACGAGCTCCCCCGCGCCTTCCCCGACGGCCGCGGCGACGAGTGCGGGCTTCCGCCCCTTCGGCCGAGGTATCCTCCTGTTCGGCCCCATCAATGGCGGCGTCACGGCCGGGAGCTTCCCCACCGTCGTCTTCAGGGCTGAATCCAGCGGGCGGCTCGCCATCGGTCGACCCGCCATCGATCACGTCGCCTTCGGTACCAGCTTCATCGCCGGATGTACGGCGACCGCTACGCGAACCGCGGCGACGACGCTTCCGGCGCGGACGCTGGCGCCCTTCGCCGTCCAGCTCGGTCTCGGCGTCTTCAACTGCCTCGCTCAGTCCGGTCGATAACGTGATTCCGACCTCAGGCTGGGCTGAGTCCCCACCAACATCTTCGCCGGGCGTGTCGCGATAGGGTGAATTGTCGGCAAGCACCTGACCACCCGCCTCCGCCACCTCTTGAACTGGCGAGAGTTCATCCTGTTCAGTTCGAGTTGCGTCCCGATCCCGCGCACCTCGCCGTGACCGCTTGCGCCGTGCTGGCCGTTCTCGCGAGGCGGTATCGTCCGCGGGCGACAATTCGAGCGGTTCTCGTTCCGGGCTTTGGGCAGGCCGATCCATCGGGCGGACTTCTGACCGGGCATCTGGCCTGGCCGTGCGCGGCTTCCGACCGCGTGCATCGCGGCCGGCTGCAATTCGCGTGTTGTCCGCTGGAGCAGCGGCGCTTTCGACATTCCAGTCGGCGCGGGACTCGAGTCGAAGCTCCGGGCGACCGTCGCGCTCGGAGCGACTGTCGCGCTCGGAGCGACTGTCGCGCTCCGGGCGTCCATCGCGTTCGGGGCGACCGGTTCGCGAATGTCGCGGTGTGCTTTCCGCCACGGGTTCGGGGGCCGACGATGGAACCGCGCGCTGGCCACGTGATTTCCACGCCCAGCGGAGCAGATTCAGGCCATCGGCAACGGCGACCACGCGCGTGTCGCGAAGCCTCACGTCCCAAGTTGGCTCGACTGGCAATGTTTCCACGCGTCGGGCCAATGGCACAAGACGCATGAGCAGGTCGGCATTGGCCGTCCGCGCGTCGCCTGCACACGTCGGACCGTCGCCGACCGAACGCAGCAAATCGCGCAATACCGAAATGCGAACCAGCCGATACGAACCGGTGAGGTCACGAATGCCATCGGCGCGTACCAGAAATCTCAGAAGCCAGGGCTCGGCACGCAGGAGGCGCCGAACCGGCGTTGGCGCTTTACGGCGCACCGCACTGCCGCGCTCGCCGACGACGACGTCGGTACCACCCTCGAAACGCTTCACGAACTCGGGCACCATGGCGGGTGAATCGGTGAAGTCGCCTTGCAACAGCAGCATGGCGTCGCGGCGCGGGTACCGTGTGTCGCGCGCCACGTGCCGAATCAGTGCATCCACCGCCCCGGCATATCCGACGTGCCGTTCACCCCGCAGCACGGTGAGGGGCATGACCCGGGCGTACGATTCCAGAATTTCAGAGGTGCTGTCGCTGCTGGCGTCGTCATACACCACCGCCTCGTATTCGCGCGGAAACTCGGCGAGTACGGTGCGAAGGCGCCAGAGCAGCACGCCGATGGTGGCCGCTTCATTGTGCGCGGGAATGGCAAGGTAAAGCACTCAGACTCGTTGCAGCAGTTCGGGAGGAGGTGGCGGAGCGGGATGAAGAGTCAGCCGGTCGTGATCGATAATAACAGCGGGCGCCCGCGGATGGTGATACTTGCCCGATCCGGGAACCACACGCGGCCTCGCGGTGGTATCTTCCGGGTCACTTGCCTTGACCGATGTCGGTTGCAGGTGGAGCAACAGAGTGTGCGGCTGCCGGACAAATCCGGTGGCGGCCCATGCCTACCGGTTGCTTTCCGAACTCCATGCGCCTGTCCGGCGCCGTATCCCTTCAGCATGTTCGATCACCTTCTCGACGCGATGCGCGGTCTGACCGACCGGTCCGCCCCGGACGAGCGGCGCCGCGTAGCCCACGCGATGAAGGAGGCGTTGGTGCACGCCAAACTGGGGCTGCAGGATTTGCGCGCCGCTGTGGTCACCACCGAACGACGCGTGGAACAGGAACGGGACGAGCTGGTGACGGTCGAGCGCCGCCTTGGATTGGCGGCTCAAATACACGATCGGGAAACCGTCGCCATTGCTGAACGGTTCCGCGCCCAGCACGCCGAGCGGCTGTCTGTATTGGAAACAAAGCTGATGTCCCAGCAGCAGGAGCTGAAACTGGGCGAACGTGAACTCGAGGAAATGACCAACCAGATGCGGCGCGCCATGTCGGGGCTGCCCCTGAACAGTTCGCCCAGTGCGGAGCAACAAGCGCAGCGCGAAGTGGACGATGCGTTAAGCGACGTTGGTGGCGTGTCATCGACCGGGATTGTTCACGAGGTTGAAGCGCCACGACTATCGCGTGCGGAAAAGGAAGCCGCTGCCGAAGATCGACTGGCCGAGCTCAAACGCCGAATGGGGAAATAGCTTCCGTGCGGTGGCGGTTGATGACGCTGTGTGTGGCGTGCCCGGTTGGTGTCGGCGTTGCGCAGGATGCCCCGCAAATCGACTTGTCGCGTTCCGTTTCGAATCCGGTACCGTGTGCCGGCCAGAACATCACGGACGTCATCGTTATCACGCAGCCGCCGTACACGGCGCGATTGCCGGGCGATCTGGAAATTGTCCGCAATCTGACGCGCAGGCTGCACGCTACGACGCGCGACAATATTGTACGCCAGTATATGCTGATGAACGTCGGCGAGCCGTGTGATGAAGTGCGACGCGCCGAATCGGAACGTATTATGCGCCAGCAGCCATTTTTTGTGGATGCGCGCATTGTCACCTATCCCGATCCACGCGGGGGCGTGCGATTGGAGATCGAGACACGCGACGAATTCAGCTTGATGTTCTCGCCGAATATCTCAACCAACGGCCCCTTCATTCGCGGCCTGCGCTTAGGAGAAAGCAATTTGTCCGGCGCTGGCATTTCTGCCGCTGCCCAGTGGCGGGACGGCGGGGCCTATCGCGATCTCCTGGGCGTCCGGGTGCAAGACTTCCAGTTTCTGGGTGGGCGCAATGTCATGCGCCTGTATGGAACGCTGATGCCGCAGGGGCATGATTTCGGCCTGGAAGTCCTGCGTCCCTATCTTACCGATCTCCAGAAATTCGCATGGCGTGGCAAAGCAGGTGGTACGCGTTCTTATGAGGGGCTGTTCAGTCCGGACGTCGAAGGCAATGCCATCAAGGTCGATCGCGAATTCCAGGATATTGGCGCGGTTGGTCGCGTAGGCAACGTGGGTCGTCTCCGCCTGTTCGGACTTTCGCTGTCTCGTGAACTGGTGACCATTGATGACCGGCCCGTCAGGCTGACCAAAGAGGGCTTTCGTGATCCGGGGATGGCGCAGGTACCGGCCAACTATCGCAATCAGGATGTCACGCGCATCAACGCGCTGATGGGCGTTCGACGTCTGCGATTTGTGCGGGTGGAGGGCTTTGATGCATTGAGCGGCGTGCAGGATTTGCGCGTCGGCGTGCAAACGGGGTTTCTGATCGGTCACTCGCTGCCCGTGTTGGGCGCGCGTGACCGCGACATGTTTATGCTGGGTGATTTCTACGCGGGGTATGGCAATGATCGCCAGTTTCTGGGCATGCAGACGCTGACGGAAGCCCGGCGTGATCGCAATACGGGCACATGGGACGGGGTGCTGACGTCTGGTCGCATCGCGTGGTATCTCAGGCCGGCGGCGAAGCAGCTCACGCTCACGGAAGTGTTGTGGTCAACGGGCACCTTGATCAGAGTGCCGTATCAATTGACGTTTGACGACCCCGATGGCGGCATGCGCGGGTATCGGAACTCCCGCACACCGGGCGCACACCGCCTGGTTGTGCGGGTGGAAGAACGCATCCGTATCCCCTCCCGGTATACCGTGGCGGATTTTGGCGCCGCGGTCTTTGTCGAGGGAGGCAAGTTGTGGGCGGATAAAGTGCCCTTCGCCGTGAACAGTCCCGTACGTGGCAGTGTCGGTTTGTCCATTCTCGCAGCGGTGCCACCCCGTTCACGTCGGCTGTGGCGCGTGGATTTTGCGATGCCGGTGGGCGGCGACCCGGATGCCAAGTTTGAAGTGCGCGTCACGAACGCGGACCGCACGCGCACCTTCTGGCAGGACCCGGTAGACATGCGACGGGCTCGGGAGCGCGCGGTTCCGACGGGAATTTTCTCCTGGCCGTAGTGGGCAGGGAGTGGCCCGTGCGGTGATTCGCGCGTAAGATCTTGTCGGCTCGATATAGCCGATTGTTTTTCTCCCTCCCTGCCCATCGGAGACGCTGTGAACCTTCCTCGCCAGACGGGATTTTTTGGTCATCCCGCCGGACTACGTACGCTCTTTTTTGTGGAGTTGTGGGAGCGCTTTTCGTACTACGGCATGCGCGCGCTGCTCATTCTGTTCATGACCGCGCCCATTGTTTCGGGCGGATTGGGTATGCCCGCTTCGGAGGCGGGCCCGATTTATGGCATGTACACGGCCTTGGCGTATCTGACCTGCTTGCCTGGCGGATGGATCGCCGACCGCATCATTGGCCAGCGCCGGGCCGTGCTGTATGGCGGCATCATTATCATGATTGGCCATATCATTCTTGCGTTTCCAGGCGTAGGCACCTTCTTCGCCGGCCTTGCTTTTGTGGTGACCGGCACGGGACTGCTCAAGCCGAATATCTCGACAATTGTCGGCAAACTGTACGCGCCGGACGATGAACGGCGCGATGCCGGGTTCTCCATTTTCTACATGGGCATCAATCTGGGTGCGTTGCTCGCACCGCTGGTCACGGCATCACTGGCACAGGAACAGTGGTTCAAGGACATGCTGATTGGCTGGGGCATTGCGCCCGAAACCTCGTGGCACTGGGGTTTTGGTGCAACGGCGATTGGCATGTTTATCGGTGTTGTTTGGTACATCATTGACAGTCGAACGCTTGGCGAGGCAGGTGAGGCGCCGGCTGTGAGCGGTCCGGATGAGGCCGCACAGTTGCGTCGCAAACTCTGGAATGGTCTGGGCATTTTTGGTGCGGTGGTTGGACTGGCGGTCGTGTTGCGGATGCTGGGTTACGCCAATTTCACCGTCGAACAGGTGAGCAATACCTTTGGCGTATTGCTCCTGTTGACGGTGCTGGCGTTTTTCATCTGGCTTTTTGCCAGCGGCGGCTGGACTGCGGAAGAGAAGAAGCGCCTGGTCACCATGACGGTGTTGTTTGTTGGCGCGTGCGTGTTCTGGTCAGTGTTCGAGCAGGCGGGCAGTACGCTCAGTCTCTTCGCGGAACGCAGCACGCGCAACGAAATCTTCGGCCTGTCCTTCGCGTCGGGCAAATGGCAGTCGGTGAATTCATTGTGGGTTGTCATTCTTGCTCCAGTCTTTGCGTGGCTCTGGGTGAAGCTGGGTTCGAAGAATCCGTCAAGCGCGGCGAAGTTTTCGCTGGGCCTGCTCTTCGTGTCGCTCGGATTCATGCTGATGGTGCCAGCGGCACAACTGGCCGCGAGCGGCAATCGGGTGGGTTGGTGGTGGCTGCTGGGCGTGTACTTCCTCCACACGGTTGGGGAAATGTGCCTGAGCCCAGTCGGGCTTTCGGCCATGAGCCGCCTCGCGCCGGCCCGTGTCGGTTCGCTGATGATGGGCGTGTGGTTCATGGCGACATCCGTGGGCAGCTTTATTGGTGGCAGCGTGGCGGGGCTATATGAGTCGTTTTCGTTGCCGCAGTTGTTCGGTGTGGTCGCGCTGTATGCGTTGGTATTTGCCGGCGTGCTGGCGATGCTGGTGAAGCCGATTAAGCGGATGCTGGCGAGGGCGTAACATTGCGCGGGTGCTGAAAACGGAACGCCCCGGCAATTGCCGGGGCGTTTTTGTTGGTGTGAACGGAATGGCGACGGCAACAACAACTCACGGCGCCAGCTTTGTGCTTTCCAACTGGTAGCTGTCAGACCTCACCCGCTCTCGGCGCGCTGTTTGCGCAATAAAGTTGGGGAACTTCGCCGAAGTTTTTTCGGCGTTCTGAGTCGAGTCGCTCCGCGTTACCACTTCACGTTGTATGTCCAGAACACCGCCGATCCACACGGGTCTCTTTGCGGATGCGTGTCAATCCATTGCTGCGGCACCTTGCGCCAATCGGGATACACCTCGATGGCGCGATACATGTTGGGGGTGCGCATGTGAATGATTTCCCACGTGCTGGGGTGCCCGTCGAGGAAAACGGCCATCGCGCAGAACTGCGTCACGGCACCTGGAATTTCTGCGTGCATGCCGTTTGGTTGGCGACGAATGGTGACGTTGGGTGCGAGATCGAGAATGGTGCCGAGGTCTCCTTTACCGGGAATGTTTCTGGGCTCGAAGAAATAGCCGTACCCGAGTCGGCGACGCTGGTCGTATGCGGAACGCAACGTGCTCTTGCCGAGATCGGCGCGCACATTCACCGGAGTGAGCATCGCGACATCCGGCATTTGCACACGAACGTCGTGCAGGGAGTCTGGCTGCAAGTGTACCAGGGCGTGATAGGGTGCGTATCCGACACGCCGCCCTCCCAGCTCGTGCGTGCCCGATGGTAAACCGGCAAGCACGAACTGTCCGTTTCTTCCTGTGCGCACCACGGTGTCCGCGCTCGCAATCCAAACCGTGGCGTTGGCCATCGACTTCTGGCGGTAGTCCAATACGAGGCCGCGCACACTCGCCGTTCCGCGGGGACGCTGCGCGGCCAGCGAGTCGGCTTTCGATGTGAAGTGCATACGGTCCGGAATGACCATGTCGGTGCTGACCAACAGGTCCATGCGATGCAGTCGAAGCACGTTCAGTTCGAAGTCAAATTGACCGCTGGCCGATGTTGCACTGCGGCCGGAGGTGGTAATCCGCACTTCGGCTGGTATACCGCACGCCACGTAGGCACCGGATTTGTCCGCGATCGATTCCTTCACGACATCGCGCACCAGCGACGCAGCCGTCAGCGTGGTATCAAAATCATACCAGGAAAAGTTCACGCCCCCGCCAGAGACCGGCGCCATCGTCGCGGCGTCGCGCAGGGTGCCGTATGAAATGCCGCTGTCGCTACTCAATTTTGGAGCGTTTCCGCAATGATGCGACCACACCGTGCGAAACGAAGGCGATGCAAGATTCGCTTTGACCGTCGCGCCAGCCTCGACCACCACTTCCTTACCCAGTGTGCCTATTCCGAGTGAGGCGAGATTGGGCCAGGAAAATGCGATGATCTGTTTGCCAGGGACGACGTCCTTGAATGCGTAGCGGCCGAACTTGTCGGTCGTATCCAGGTGCGTGTGTCCCACGAGCAACACGGTCGCCCCTTTCGCGACAACCATGCGCAAACTGTCAAACACGACCCCTTGAATGCGGCCGGGCGCATTGGACCGCAAGAGAATTTCCTGGGCGAGCAATTGTGGTGCCGCGAACAGCGACGGCTACAAGCAGTGCGACAACGGGGCCAGCGCGGACCTGCTCGACCCATGTGGTCCCTTCCTACGCGCGAACGCCGTCCTGCAACAGCGGCAAGTATCGCTCGGGAGGTTTGGTGCCACCGGCCGCACGTTGCACGTCCCAGGCTACGCGGGTGGGCGTTTGTTTGATGCACGCCACGAAATGTCCAGGCGCTTTTTCCTCCAGCGGTGGAACGATCGCGGCGCACGCCGCGTCTTTCGCCGGATGGGGACAGCGAGGATGAAACACACATCCGGACGGCGGATTGGCCGGTGACGGCGGTTCGCCGGGCAGCAGCAACCGCTGCCGCTTGATACGCGGGTCGGGGACAGGTACGGCTGACAACAAGGCTTGCGTATATGGCATCAAGGGCGTGCTGAACAAGCTGCTGCGCGGCGCACTTTCGACAATGCGGCCCAGGTACATGACGGCAACGCGATTGGCCATGTGTGCAACGACGGCGAGGTCGTGCGCGATGAACAAGTAGGCAAGCCCACGGTCGCGCTGCAAGTCGCGCAACAAATTCACCACTTGCGCCTGCACACTGACGTCGAGCGCTGACACGGGTTCGTCGCACACAAGAAAGCGCGGCTCGACGGCGAGCGCGCGCGCAATCCCAACACGTTGGCGCTGACCGCCGCTGAATTCGTGCGGATACCGCGTCGCATACTCGGCGCGCAGCCCCACTTCGTCCAACAACGCCTTCACCCGCGCATCAGCGGCGGCGCCTTCGGCCAACTTGTGGACAATCAGCCCTTCGCGAATGGCGGCACCGATGGTCATGCGCGGGTTGAGCGATCCGTACGGGTCTTGAAAGACAATCTGCATTCGGCGCCGCATTTTTCGCAGCGCTTCGCCCCGCAGCGCCAGCAGGTTGACGCCGTCAAACTCCACGGTACCCGCCGTGGGTTCAATGAGTCGCAACAGCGCGCGACCGGTCGTGGTCTTGCCACATCCCGACTCGCCCACCAGCGCCAGCGTTTCCCCTGCGTTGACGGTAAACGAAACACCGTCTACAGCTTTGACCTGCCCGGTGACGCGGCGGAATAGCCCACTGCGAATGGGAAAATGCTTCGCCAGCCCCGAAACGGTGAGCAGGGGTTTGAGGTCTGGCGCGGTGACGAGCGAAGGGGCGGTCGCGTCCAAAACCTCACTCACAATGCCACTCCCGTCGGCGGCACATTCGCGTGTGCGGCGTGTGCGGCGGGTGCGGCGTGTGCGTTTACGCCGGCCAGGCGGCGGTGTGGCTCTTGAATGAGATGACACCGCGCGCGATGGCCCGGGGCCACTGGCAGCAGTTGTGGTGCTTCG
>Ga0209181_10000465_pt1 | contig 75124 bp, 59 predicted proteins | sample MAT05_FD_187208 | JGI IMG/M metagenome (GOLD analysis project Ga0209181, IMG submission 187208) | Freshwater microbial communities from Lake Fryxell liftoff mats and glacier meltwater in Antarctica - MAT-05 (SPAdes) (version 2) | ecosystem: Environmental > Aquatic > Freshwater > Ice > Liftoff... | reverse complement strand
TTTCGGCTCAACGATCACTGGTGGACCAGGGCGAACAAGCCGTTTGCGGCGGTCGCCTTCACCGCTTCCGAAGGAAAAGACCGCTGCCGCCCGCGCGTCTCGGTGGTGCTCTTCGACAAGGCCGGCATCGCCCGCGTCCGCCTGCACGCCGACTACAACGCCGCCGCTTCCCTCTCGCTCCTCGGAGACAAGTGTGTCGGCCTGGACTTCAACTTCGACGAGGGTGCCCAGGCCTTCGTCCCTACGTGGAGACCCACGAAAAGCTGCAAACCGTAACCATGGCCACCATTGCTCCGATCATCGAAGTCGACGCCGTTCATCCCCAGCCGCGGCACGTCGAACGCGCGGCAGAAGTCCTCGAGGCCGGCGGGCTGATCGCGTACCCCACTGACACGTACTACGGCATCGGCTGCGACCTGATGTCGAGGAAGGGCATCGACCGCCTCTACGCGCTCAAAGATCGCGATCGGAAGAAGCCGCTGTCGTTTCTGTGCGCCGACCTGTCGGACGTCTCGCAGTACGCGCTCGTCAGCAACTTCGCCTACCGGACGATGAAGCAGCTGACGCCCGGGCCTTTTACCTTCGTGCTCGAGGCGACCAAGCTCGTGCCGCAGATCATGCAGACCAAGCAGCACCAGGTCGGCATTCGCGTGCCCCAGGCGCCGCTGATGCTGGCGATCGTCGCGCGCCTGGGCCGCCCACTGGTCACCACCTCTGCCTGCGATGCCGACCACAACCCCCTCATCGACGCGAAGGCGATCAAGGACGAGCTGGGCAGCCGGGTCGACCTGATCCTCGATGGCGGCGTTCAGCCCAGCGAGCCGTCGACCGTGGTGTCGCTGATCGGCGACCAAATAGATGTTTTGCGGCAGGGCAAGGGCATCATCGTCGGGTGACGTCTTTCGATTCGCTTCTCGACGCGTGGGTCGGCTTCCTGAGGGCCGAACGAAATGCGTCGCCGAAGACGGTCGAGGCCTACGCCAACGACGTGCGGCTGTGGCTCGAAGACGCCACTGTAAAGAAGCTCGACGTCATCGCGGTCAATCGCGACGACGTGCTCGAGCACCTGGCGACGTTGCAGGGCAGGGGCCTTGGGCCGCGAAGCCGGGCGCGCCACCTCGCGGCGCTGCGTGGTTTTCACCGGTTCCTCTTCGACGAGAAGCTGTCGCCGAAGAACCCGACCGAGGATCTCGACACACCCCGGCACTCGCGGAAGCTGCCGATCTATCTGACGCTGCCGGAAGTGCTCGCGCTGCTCAGCGCTCCCGACGGGAAGTCGATGGCGGGCCTGCGTGACCGGGCGATGCTCGAGGTGCTCTACGCCACGGGCCTTCGCGTGTCCGAGCTGATTGCCTTGAGCCTCGCCGACGTCAACCTGCGCGATGGGTTTCTGATCGCCTTCGGCAAGGGCCGCAAAGAGCGCGTGGTGCCGCTGGGGAAGAAGGCGATCGAAGCGGTGCAGACGTACCTCGCTACCGCGCGGGCAGGGCTCTTGAAGGGCCGCCAGACCCAGGCGCTGTTCGTCACGCCCCGCGGGGCCGGGTTCTCGCGCATGGGCTTCTGGAAGCTGATTCGCCGCCACGCCTTCACTGCCGGCATCACCAAGCCGCTGTCGCCCCACAAGCTGCGGCACTCGTTCGCCACCCACCTCGTCGAGCGCGGGGCCGACCTTCGCGCCGTGCAGCAGATGCTCGGCCACGCGGACCTGGCGACCACGCAGATCTACACCCACGTGAACGCGACCCGGCTGCGCGGCGTGTACGACGCGGCGCACCCGCGGGGCCGGAAGACGAAGTAGAAGACGAAGCGCGATGAGAATCCTTTCGGGCGTCCAGTCTTCGGGCCAGCTTCACCTCGGCAACTACTACGGAGCGATTCGCCAGTTCGTTTCGCTGCAAGAGCAGGGCGAGGCGCTGTACTTCATCGCCAACCTCCACGCGCTGACCAGCCTTCGCGACCCGGTGCTGGCGCGGAAGTACACGTTCGAGACCGCGGTCGCCTTCCTCGCCCTTGGCGTCGACCCCGCGCGGGCGACGCTCTTCCGCCACAGCGACATCGCCGAGCTCACCGAGCTGTACTGGATCCTCGGCACCGTCGTGCCCGTGCCGGATCTCGAGAACGCGACCAGCTACAAAGACAAGACGGTGAACCAGAACATGTCGGCCGAGTTCGGGCTGATGTCCTACCCGGTGCTGATGGCCGCCGACATTCTGCTCTACGACACCGACGTGGTGCCGGTGGGAAAGGATCAGAACCAGCACCTCGAGCTCACGCGCGACTGGGCGGTGAAGTTCAACCTCGCCTACAGCGGCAAGGGCTACGACCGGGCGAAGGGCACCGGCGGCATCTTCAAGCTCCCGAAGGCGATGGTGCAGGCCGAGACCGCGGTCGTCCCTGGCACCAACGGCGGCAAGATGTCGAAGACGCAGAACAACACCATCACGCTCTTCGGCGACTTCAAGGGCGTCGAGAAGGCGATCAAGGGAATCAAGACGGACTCGACGCCGCCGGACGCTCCGAAGCCCGTCGAGAACGCCCCCCTGTACGACCTGCTGAAGCTCGTCGCCCCCGCGTCCGACTGGCCGACCCTGGACGCGCAATGGCGGGCGGGCGGGCAGGGCTACGGGCACTTCAAGGGAACGCTGATCGAGGCCTACCACCAGGCGTTCGACGAGCCTCGGAAGCGGTACCTGGACCTGGTTTCGGCGCCCGACGAGGTCGAACGGATCCTGCAAAAAGGCGCTGAAAAAGCGCGGGCCTACGCGGCGCCGGTGATCAAGCGCGTGCGCGAAGCGGTCGGCCTGTAAGTTGTGGTAGTCGTCGTTTCTTCCAGTGAAAGTCGAGGCTCCCACCCCACCAGAAGAGGCAAGCGACGGGCTCACCCCGACTGATGCGTTTCGCATCGCGCTGCCGAACTTCGAAGGGCCGCTGGACCTGCTGCTGCACCTGATTCGCGAGCACCAGGTCGACATTCTCGACATCCCGATCTCGCTGATCACCGAGAAGTACCTCTCGCACCTGGACCTGATGCGCGAGATCAACCTCGACATCGCGGGCGAGTTCCTGGTGATGGCGGCGACGCTGCTGCACCTGAAGTCGCGCATGTTGCTGCCGAAGGAAGAAGTGCCGGCGCTCGAGGGCGAGCTCGCGGTCGACACCAGCGACCCCCGCGCCGAGCTGGTGCGCCGGCTGCTCGAGTACCAGAAGTACAAGCACGCCGCGGATCAGTTCATGACCGCCGACCTGCTCGACCGCGACGTCTTCGCGCGAAAGGTGTCGGTCGAACGCCTCGGCCTCGACGCAGAAGACATCGGCTTCAAGGAAATCTCGGTGTTCAAGCTGATCGAGGCGCTCGATCGCGTGCTGAAGGAGCTCGAGCCGAAGTTTCAGCACCAGGTGGTGATCGATCGCCTGAGCCTGTCGGACGCGATCCACGCGATCGCCGCGAAGCTGGTGGCGTCGGGCCCGACGAAGTTCCTCGAGCTCTTCGAGGGGGTGCGCACGCGCTCGGCGGTGGTGATTACTTTTCTGGCCCTGCTCGAGATGGCAAAGCTCAGGTTGATCCGCATCTTCCAGGCCGAGGGCGAGAGCGAGATCCTCGTCCAGGCGAAGGGCGATGCGCTGGGTGATCTCGAACAGAAGGTCCCTGAAGGAACCGATGAATACCAATGAGCCGAAGCAGTTCACCGAGGAAGAGGTCGCCTCGGTCACCACCCCGCCCGAGGGCGACCCCGAGCTCGACGAGCTGGATCCAGCCGAGATCGACGCCGTCAACGAAGAGCCCGAGACGTCTTTCGAGAAGCTCGTCGGCAAGGGCAAGCGCTTGTCAGACGAGCGCGTGCGCACGGTGATCGAAAGCCTGCTCTTCGTGACGGAAAAGCCGCTGGCGCTCGAACAGCTTCACGAGGCGACGGGCATCGCGCCTGAACGGATCATCAAGGCGCTGACGAAGCTGCAGGGCACGCGGCGCGAAGGCATCTCTGGGGTGGTGCTTCACGAGGTCGGTGGCGGCTGGCAGCTGCGCACGGATCCGGGCTCGGCCGAGTACATTCGCCGGTACCTGAAGGTGAAGCCGCAGCGGCTCACGCGCGCGGCGGTCGAGACGATGGCGATCATCGCCTACCGGCAGCCCGTCACCCGGCCCGAGATCGAAGACATTCGCGGCGTCGACACGGGCGCGGTGCTCAAGGCGCTGCTCGAGCGCCGCCTGATCAAGATCCTCGGCAAGAAGGAAGAAGTGGGCCGCCCGATTCTCTACGGCACCACGCGCGACTTCCTCGAGTTCTTCGCGATCAAAGATCTGTCGTCGCTGCCGACCCTGCGCGAGTTCCAGGAGCTGTCGGAAGAGCACCAGGAGATCGTCGAGAAGGAAGCGCCTCCGAAGATTGACGACACGATTGAGACGCTGGCCGACCCAAACTTCAAGGCGAGGCTCGAAGAACAGACCGCCGCCTCGGAAGCCGCGCTGCTCGAGCTCGAGGCCGCGATCGACGGCGCCGATGTCACCACCAAGGCCGCGCAGCAGCTGCTGGGCACCACTTCGCCCGACGGCTCGCCTCTGCCCACGGCTCCTCCGTCGAACGAGCCAATGCCATGACGCCTGAACGGTTGCAGAAGTACCTCTCGCGCGCCGGAGTCGCCTCCCGCCGACACGCCGAGCTGATGATCACCGAAGGCCGCGTCTACGTGAACGGCAAGAAGGTGACCGTGCTCGGCAGCAAGGTCGACCCCGAGATCGATCAGGTCACCGTCGACGGCCACAAGGTCGAGATCGCCGATGAACGCACGTACCTGCTGCTCTACAAGCCGCCGAACGTCGTCACCACCCTTCAGGATCCACAAGGCCGCCCGACCGTCGCCGACTTCTTCACCCCCGGCGAGAGCCGCGTGTTCCCCATCGGCCGGCTCGACTACGACGCCGAAGGCGCGCTGCTGCTCACCGACGACGGCGATCTCGCCAACAAGCTGATGCACCCGAAGTTCGGGGTCGAGCGCACGTACCTGGTCAAGGTCAAAGGGCTGCCTTCCGACTCGTCGCTCGAGAAGCTCAAGGGCGGCGTGCGCCTCGAAGACGGCATGGCGACCCCCAAGTCGGTCGACCGCTACGAGACGGCCGAGAAGAACACCTGGCTGCAGATCGTCGTCACCGAAGGCCGGCCCCACCTGATCAAGCGCCTCTGCGCCGCCATCGGTCACCCCGTGCAGCGCCTCTTCCGGCCGTCGCACGCGGGCATCAACTTAGGCAACCTGCGCCCGGGCCAGATTCGCCGCCTGACGAAGGACGAGGTCGAGGTGCTGATGGGGGTGGCGAGCGGCGAGGCTGCCCCGCGCACCGAGCTCAAGCTTCCGGGCCGCCGGCACCGCGCCAATGGCGAGCCGGCCACCGAGGACGAGGGGGGGGAGGCACCACCGCCGCCGCCTCGGCAACAAGGTCGCGGGTTCAAGCAGCGTTGATATAAGCCAACCCCATGTACAGGCGACGCTTTCTGGCCGTGGCACTGCTGCTGGCAAGCGCCTGCAATGGGGGCCGCGACAAGCTGATCGCGGACCTTCAGAGCACCCGCCCCGACGAACGCGCGACGGCGGTGAAGAAGCTGGCCGACCAGGGCCGCAGCGAAGACCTGGTGCTCTTCACCCAGGCCGCGAAAGATCCTGTCTCGATCGTCCGCGCCGAAGCGATCACCGCGCTCGGCAAGAGCCAGGACGCGCGGGTGGTCGATCTGCTCGGGGAAGCGCTGGGCGACCCCAGTGAAGAAGTGCAGGCGAAGGCCGCGATGGCGCTGGCTGGCATTCGCAGCGACAAGGCGAAGGCGTACCTGACGCTGCAGTACAGCCGCCGTGGCCGCAGCACCCGGCTCGTCATCGTCCAGGCGCTGAAGTCGTCGAACGTGCCCGGCGCGATGGCCGGGGTCGTCGCCGCCGAAGCCAAGTCGATCTGGGACGGGAACTTTCAGACCCTGCAAGACGGCTCGCTGCCCGAGCGCGTCGGAGCGGCCGAGCAGCTGGGCAAGTCGGGCCGCCCCGAGGCGGTGAACCGGCTGGTGGCGTTGATCAAAGACTCGCAGGTGATGCTGGCGGCGGCAGCGGTGCGGGGCCTCGGCAACGCGGGCGATCGCCGCGCGGTCGAGCCGATCACCAAGCTGCTCAAAGAGAACTTCTCTGAGCTTCGCGAGGCGGCGTGCGAGGCGCTGCTGCAGCTCAAAGATCCGGCGGCGTTGCCGGCGCTGCTCGAGGTGGCGCTCGAGAAGTCGACCACCAGCCCGCTGGCCACCGCCGCGATCGCCGGCCTGCCGCGCTCGCCCGAGACGGACAAGGCGCTGTGCGACATCACGATCAACGGCGGGGGCGCAGAGGTCAGCACGGCCGGCCGCGAGATCCAGAACCGCACGGGCTGCCCGCTGGACATGGTGGTCGACAAGCTGAAGAACACCGCCACCATGCCGGCAGCGTTGGCGGCGATCGCGGCGCTGGGCCCCACCGCGAAGGAAGCGGTGCCGAAGGTGTTGCCCCTGCTGACCCACGCGGATCCGTCGGTGCGGAAGCTGGCCGTCGATGCGCTGGTCGAGCTCGGCGACAAGGGCGTCGGGCCCGCGTTGCTCAAGGTCTACGAGGCCGAGGTGAAGGCGCTGGAGGTTCAGCGGTCGGACTGGGTGCCGCAGCAGCTGCCGCTGAAGTACGGCACGTGGTTCGACCCCAGCGCTCCGGCCGATGCCCGCGACCCCGACGCCGCGACCAAGGCGAAGCAGAGCGACCTCTTCAAGAAAGTCCGCGCCCTCGCCGAGGCCCGCGCAAAAGAGCAGGGGCGGGTGATTCTCGAGGCCCGGGCGCCGCGCGAGATTGTCGACGACGCGACGGAGCCGCAGCTCAAAGTCCTCGCTGCGCTGGTTCGGGCGCTCGGAATGTTGGGAGCCGATGGCGCGCGCGCGATTGCCGAGAAGTACGTCGACGAGTCGAGCGCTTCGCTTCGCGCGGCGGCCTTCGTCTCGCTGGCCGCGCAGGGCGAAGACGGGCTGAAGGCGGCCCAGCTTGGTTTGCTCGACACGGAGCGCGAAGTGCAAGCCGCCACGGCCCACGCTTTCGCTGAAGCGGGGGAGGCGGGGCAGACGACGCTGCTCAACACGCTCGCGCAGCTCACCGGCGACAGGTCACGGCTGCTCGAGCCTTTCAAGATGGTGATTCCCGCGAAGACGGGAGTGCCGGTGCTGCTGCAGCTGGTGAAAGAGGGCGGGGCCGAGGCAGGAACCGCCGCGCTGCTGTTGGGCGACATGGGCGCGACCGAGGCCGTGGACCCGCTGCTCAAGACCCTCGAAGATCCGACCTGCGTCGTTCGCCGCGAGGTGATCGCGTCACTCGGGAAGCTTGCAGATCCGCGCGCCGCCGCGAGCGTCGGAAAAGATCTCTACAACGACAGCGCCGACGTCCGCGCCGCGGCGGCCGAAGCGCTGGCCTCACTGGGCGCCGGCGATCACGCCGATGCGCTCGACGCGCTCAAGGGCGACTACTACCGGAAGGTGCGCGAGGCGGCCTCGGCGACGCAGGCCAGGCTCACCCCCGCGGCCAAACCCTGATGGCCGACCCCCGGAAGCTGAAGGAAAAGGCCACCGAAGCCTTCCAGAAGGGGAAGTTCGTCAAGGCGGCCGAGGCGTACGCGGAGTACTGCGAGGCCGACCCGAAGGATCTTCAGGCCCGCCTGCGCATGGGTGACGCGTGGTCGAAGGGGGGCAAGAAAGAGAAGGCGATCGAGGCGTACACCTGGGCCGCCGAAGGCTTCGCGAAAGACGGGTTTCTTCCCCGCGCGATCGCCGCCAGCAAGCTCATCCTCGAACTCGACCCGTCGCACCAGGGCGTGCAGAAGATGCTCGCCGGGCTCTACGCGCGGAAGACGACGGCGCCCTTGGCGAGTGGCGCGGCCCGGCCCCTGTCGCTGAAGGTAGAGACGAAGGTCGACGTGCAAACAACGGCCGCGGGGTTCTCGAACCGGGCCGATGCGATCGACCTCGAGGCGCCCGTGGCCACGAAGCCCGCACCAGGTCCCGTTCAGCCCGAGCCGCCCAGCCCGTTCAACCGCAAAGACGCGATCGATCTGCCCGAGTACGAGGTTCCGGGCATGGAAGTGGGCCCGGCGTCTGGCTCGGCGTCGGTGCCGATGGCGGCGAAGGGGCCGAGCCCGATGCGCCGCGAAGACGCGATCGAGATCGTGGAAGAGGACACGGGCCGCAAGGGCCCCGCCGCGCTGGCCGAGACCGTGATTGAGCTCGATGTCTCGGTGACGGGATCGCAGCCCGAGGCCCCGCCGCCTGCGGCACGGCCTTCTGCGCCCGAGATCTCGCTGGAGATCGAGGTGCCGATAATGGCGCCTGGAGCCGCGGTCACCGTCTACGAGCTCGACGCGGACGACATCGTCGAGAGCACCACCTCAGGGGAACTCGAGCTCACCGACGTCGCCGAGCCCGAGCCGCCGGCGAAGCCTAGGCTCGAGGTGATTTCCGACCAGCCGCCTCCCGCGCCGAAGCCGGTGCTCGAGGTGATCGAAGAGCCGAAGCAGGCCGAGCCGTCTTTCGAGCTGACCATCGAGCAGTCGGGCTCCTTCAAGAAGCTCGAGAGAAAAGAGCCGCCGCCAGGCGAAGTGTCGGCGTCCTTCGAGCTCACCGAAGTGGTCGAACCCTCGGCCTTCACGCCCGACCCCGCGCCTTCCGCGCCGCCGATGTTCACGATGTCGCCACTGCCGGAAGCGCCGGGCGAGAAGTCGGGCGCTTTCAACACCCCGCCGGGGATGAAGCCGCGCAAGGCTGCCACCGAAGCCGCGACACCTCCGGCCGAGCCGCGCATCTGGCTGCCGGGGAACTTCGCGCCGCCGGCGATCGCCGAAGCGGTCGCACCGCCCGCACCCGTCGCGGTGGCTCCCGCAGCGCCGGTCGCGGCCAACCTCACCGACCTCGAGCGCGGCCTGCAGATCTTCTCGAGCTTCGACGCGGACGACTTCAAGCCGGTGAAGGCCGCGGCGCCTCTTCCTGCTCCCGAGCTCAAGCCAACGCGCCGCACCTTCACCGAGCTCGAGCTCGAGGGCGACTCGCTGCTCCACGCGGTCGAGACTGCGGCCGCGGTGGGCGTCGAGCAGCGGGGCGAGACCGCAGGGCAGGGCGGGGAAGAAGCGATGGACATGCCGGACGACGCGAAGCCCGAGCCGGGTGAGCTTCCGAAGATCCCCCTGTTCTCCGACCTTCCGCCCGACGCCTTCATCGCGCTGTTCGAGCGTTGCCCGCTGAAGCGCGTCGAGCCGGGCGAGATCGTGATCCAGCAGGGCTCGCTGGGCGACAGCTTCTACGTCATCTGCGCTGGCAGCGTTCGCGTCTTCCGAATGGACGGCGAGCAGCGGCGCGAGATCGCCACCCTCGAAGAAGGCGCCTTCTTCGGCGAGATGGCGCTGTTGTCAGGCGCCGCCCGCACCGCCTCCGTCGAGGCCGCCACCGAAGACACGCAGCTGCTCGAGATCTCGGCGCCGATTCTCACCGACCTCTCGCACCGGTACCCCCAGGTGGCTTCCGCGCTGAAGAAGTTCTGCCGCCAGCGCCTGCTGTCGAACCTGATGGGCAGCGCGACCCTTTTCCAGCCTTTCAGCCGGCAGGATCGCCGTGAGCTCGTGCAGCGGTTCAAGGCGCGCGACGTGTCGAAGGGCGACGTGCTGATTCGCGAAGGCCAGCGCAGCGACGGCATGTACGTCATCCTCTCGGGCGAGGTCGAGGTGCGGGTCGGCCAGAGCCAGGTCGCGAGCCTCAAGGAAGGCGACGTCTTCGGCGAGATGTCGCTGCTGACCAAGTCGAACGCGACGGCGACGGTGGCCGCGAGCAAGCGCACCTCGCTGCTGCGCCTGCCGCGCGAAGACTTCGACCACCTGATCATGAGCCACCCGCAGGTGTTGGTGCTGGTGTCCGAGCTCACCGATTCCCGCGCGAAGCAGAACGCCGCGCTCGCCTCGCACCGCCCGCCCTCGGGCGACGCGGCGCCGATGGTCTGACGCGTGGCGCCTCGTCCGGGCTGGCCTGCGATCGGCATCGGGGCCGCAGCGATGGCGCCGATCTTCGCCTTTGGGCTCGGCCGCAACCTGTCGGCCGATGGGCCGGGGCTGCTGCTCGCTCCGACGGCGCTGCGAACCGTCGAGGCGTGCGCGCTGGCGTTGCCGCTTGGCGCCGCGGCGGTGCTCGTCTACCTCGTGGTAACGCGCAGCTGGTGGTGGGGGGTGGGCATGGCGGGCATCGGCCTGCTGCTGGCCTCGATCGTCGGCGCCGCCGCGTTGGTCATCACCAGCCCGATGTTCCTTTTTACTCCGGCCTTCACGAAGTCGGAGCTCGCGCCATCGAAGCACCTCGAGGCGTACCTGTTCCGCAGCGAGTTCCTGGTGTGCGCGTGGGAGCTCTACGCCGCGGCGCCAGGCGACCCGGTGATTCACAAGGTCGACTCGAGCAGGTGCGACGATGGGTCCGCGCCCAGCATCGAGTTCCCCGAGGACGGGGGCACCCAGCTCAGTCGGCCTTCTTCACCTTGACCAGGTACTCGTCGCGCGAGACGAGGCCCGACTCGATCAGCAGCTCGATCAGCCCGCGCATCGCCCGCACCTGACTGGCGGTCACCTTCTCGAGGCTGTCGACCTGTTCGCGCAGCAGCGCCATTTCCTTCTTCATCGCCGCTTCGTCGAAGGTGGGGGCCGCAGGCAGCAGCGGCGCAGGCGGAAGCGGTGCGGTCATCGACGGCTGGCGCGGGTTCGTGCGCGGAGGCGCGTTGCCGAGCAGCTCGTCGAGATCGAGGCTGGCCGACTCAGCCGGCGCGTCAACCGGAGTCGCCGTGCGCGGCGCAATCACCGTCGCGGGAACGCCGGCGGCCGCGCGGGGAGCCGGACCCTCGCCGTAGTAGTAGCGCCGCACCGCACGATCGATCGCCGAGCCGGTGGCGACGACGTTGATGATCCGCGAATTGGTCGCGATGCCGAGCTCCTGCATCGCTTCGGTGTTGGTGGGGTCCGACGTGGCGAGCTGCAAGGTGCGCGACTTCGGGTCGCCGCCCACCGGAAACACGCCGTAGCGTTCGCAGAGGTCGACGCGCAGCAGCTGGACGATGCTCGAGGGCAGTGACACCGTATCGAGATCCAGCGCCTGGAGGTTCAGCTGCCGCGAGAGGGCGCGCATCATCGAGTCTTCGTCGACGAAGCCCATCTCGACCAGGGTGCGGCCGAGCTTGCCTCCCCACCTCTTCTGCTCGCCAAGCGCGGCCTTGAGGCGCGACTCATCGAGCACCCCGGCGTCAATGAGCAGCTCGCCGAGTCTTCGGCGTCGCGCGGGCTGGGTGGCAGTCACGCGGCGACCGTAACCGGGGGTAGGGGCCCGGTCAAAAATCGTTCAACCGGGCTCGCGGCCGAACCGCAGTCGCCCTTTCGGCTCCTCGTGCCGATCTCTGCGGAGGCTCATCCCTCGACTGCTCTCGGGATGAACGGAACCCGCGCTCGCTACTTCCCGGGAGGCGGGGTGCCTTCGGGCTGCTCCGCCGTGGGCGCGGGCTCGAGCTTCTTCGCCTCGGCCTTCTCGGCCGCGGTGAACGCCTTGAGGCGGAAGTTCTTGAACGACGCCTGGCCTTCCTTGATTGACAGGAGGCCGGCCATGCCGACGCTCTTGGTGCCGTCGTTGAGCTCCCAGCCGAAGGTGTCGGCGGGGCCAGCGGCGTAGAAGAGGGTCTTCGAGGCGGTGCCTTCCTTCACGAGGGTGGCGCCGGCTGGGTCTGCCGCGCCGCGGCCGCCCGCCTCCTTGATGTTCGAGAACACGCCGAACGCGATCGCGCCTTCGCCGATCGCCTTGTTGATGTTCTCGTCGCCGACGTTTCCGCCGGCCGAGGCGAAGTCGAGCGCCTGGTTGCTCGCGCCGCGCGGAGGGCCGTGCGAGACGAGCAGAATGGGGACCTTCGAGTCCTTCGCGACGCGGACGACTTCGTCCAACGTGCTCTTGAAGTAGCGGCAGCCCGTCGCGCACTGGATGTAGTCGGGGGCGTGGTAGCCGGGCAGCGAGACCAGGGTGAGCTCGGGGAACTCGACTGCGCGAACTTCGTTGAGGTTGACCACGTTCGAGAACGCCTTCTTCGAGGCGGCGACGCCGTCGGTGAACTCGGCGCGGCACTCGCGGTTGCCGATCAGCACGAACACCGGCAGCTTCGTCTCTGCGAGCGCGTTCAGCACCCGGGTGATGCTCGACGCCTTCTCGCCCACGTCGCCGGTGACGATGATGGCGTCGGCCTTCTCGTCGACGAAGAACCTGGCGTACTTCTTCAGCGCCACCATGTTCTCGCCGAGGTCCTCGTTGACCGGGCCGAGCACGCCAAGGTTCAGCGCGTCTGCGTCCTTGTCGCCGAAGGTCAGCTTGTAGCCAGCGAGCTTGCCATTGCGTTCTCCGACCTTCACGTCGGTTGAGGCCGCAGGCTCGAGCGCGGCGGCGCATTCTTTCAGGGCCTGCGGCTCGTCAGCCGCCTGCGGCTTCGGCTTCGGTGCCTCGACCTTTGGCTCGACCGGCTTCGGCGGTTCAACGGGCTTCTTGTCGGGACAACCGAGGAGAGCGAGCGAGGAGAGCGACAGGGCCAGCACGAAACGACGCGGAGTCATTTATCTAAAACCCCCAAGGGTGCAAAAAGACGACGGGGAGTTACCGGAAACATGTTCGCGGGTCCAGCAGCTTCGCGGTACACCGTTGCCATGCTTCGCCTCGTGCTGGTGGGGATGTTGGGGCTGGTCGGATGTGCGCATCAGCCGCTCGCGGGCTCTGACCTCGATCGCGCGCAGCGGCCGGCTTTCATCTCGCGCATCGAAGAAAAGGCCGGGCCGCGCAGCCTGGTCTTCCGCGACGACAGCTCTTACGGCGGGAAGCTGAAGAAGCTCGAGCCGAAGGAAGCCGACCGCCGCTTGCAGCTGAAGCTCGAGAAGGGCATTCCGGACAAGGCGATTCCTTCGATCACCCGCTTCGAGGTCGCCGACCAGCTGCGCAGCTCGACGCTCGGCCTGCTTCCCCGCGAGCGCCCGTGGACCTCTGTCCTCAATCCGGCCGCCGTCGCCAGCGCGCTGGAAAGCTTCCTCGTCGAAGAGGTGCCGGCGAACGCGCCGGACTACGAGCTGTTGAAGCCGCTGGGCGCCGACCTGGTGGTTGAGTTCGTGATCGAGGACTACGGCATGCGCAGCGACAACGGTCACGCGGGCGCGTACCTGGTCGGCTACGGGCGAATGTTCTACCTCGAGGGCGGCGGCAACGTCTGGTACCGCAGCTTCCGCGCGGACGAGGTCGAGTCGGGCCAGCCGCACGTCGACCCGTTCAAGGTGGCGAAGGATCCCGGCATCTTCCGCGAGCACCTGACCGCGCTGATCAAGGCCGTGGCCGAGCAGTTCGCGAAGGACCTTCAGCCGGCCGACCGCCGCGGGGGCCCGTCACTGCAAGAAGGCAAGGACATCTCGGAAGGGTCAGATGTCTCGACGCCCCGGAAGAACGAGCGGAAGCAGGAAGAGTCGGAAGACCTGCCCTCGCCCGACTGACCTTCGACCTTCAGTCGTCGCGGCCGCGATTGATGCCAACGGCTTCGGCGCTGTCGGCGATCTCTTTGCTCGTCGAGCGGAAGGAGCGCAGCGCGAAAGGCGTGGCGACGAGGAAGCTGATTCCGATCAGCCCAATCATCATCCACGGAATGTCCTTCGGCTTCTCCGACTGCTTCTCGTCGAACCCGTTGAGCTTGTTCTTGCTGCGCGCCTTTGCCTCGGCGAGCTCTTCGTCGGTCATCTGGGCCGGGGCCTGGAAATCACCGGGCTTCTTGCCAGCGGCAAAAGCGGAGCCCGCCAGAAAGAGGGCTACCACCAACGAGTAACGGAAGGTGCGCATGGGGGCGGAGTCTACCCACGCTCTACGCCCCAGCCAACTGCACTGTCTCGAGATGACGCGGAATCGCGACTTTCCACCCCTTCGCCTCGACGCGGGCTTTCAGCGCCTCGAGCGCCTTCTCTTCTCCGTGCACCAGCAGCGTCTGCCTGGGCGGGGCGGTGAACCCGTCCATCCAGCGCAGCATCTCGACCCAGTCTGCGTGTGCCGAGAATCCCGACACCTGCAGCAGCTGCGCGCGCACGGGAATCAGCTGGCCGTGGATCTTGATCTCTTTTTCGCCGTCGATCATGCGCCGGCCGCGGGTGCCCACCGACTGGTAGCCGACGAAGAGAATGGTGTTCTTCGGATCTGGCAGGCGGTGCTTCAAGTGATGAAGGATTCGCCCGCCCGTCGCCATGCCGCTGGCCGAGATGATCACGGCCGGCTTGTTCCACGCGTTGACCTGCCGGCTCTGCTCGATGGTGCGCATGAACTGGGTCTGAAGGGTGGCCAGCGGGCTGCCCGCGCGCGTCTGGATCGATCGCATCACCAGGTCGTGATCTTCCGGGTGCGCCAGGTAGATGGCCGTCGCGTCGCAGGCCATCGGCGAGTCGACGAACACGGGCAACGACGCAATTGCCTTCGTCTCTTCCAGGTGGCGCAGGTGGTAGAGAATTTCCTGGGTGCGGCCGACCGCGAAGGCCGGAATCACCACCACGCCGCCGCGCGCGACCGTCTCATTGACCGCGCGGGCCAGCGTCTCCATCGGGGCCTGCTCGCCGTGAGAGCGATCGCCGTAGGTGCTCTCGGCGATCACCGTCGTCGCGTACTCGATGCGGTCGGGATCTTTCAGAATCGGAGCGGCGTACCGGCCGAGATCCCCCGTGAACACGACGCGCTGCTTCGTCGACAGCAGCTCGAACTCACAGATCGCCGACCCGAGAATGTGGCCCGCGCGTGCGAACCGCAGGCGGATGCCGGGCACGATTTCCTTCGGGCGGTCGTACGGAAAAGTCTCGAAGAGCTTGAGCGCCTCGAACGCGTCGGACTCGGTGTAAAGCGGCAGCGCGGGCGAGTGGCGCGTGTAGCCTTCCTTGTTCGCGTACCGGGCCTCTTCCTCTTGCAGCCGGGCAGAGTCGGGCAGCATCAGCGCCGACAGATCGCGCGTGCCGCTGGTCGAGTACACGGGCCCGCGGTAGCCCTCGCGCACCAGCCGCGGCAGGGTGCCGGTGTGATCGATGTGCGCGTGCGTGAGCACCACCGCGTTGATCGACCTGGGGTCGAACGGAATCGGTTCCCAGTTCCGTTCGCGCAGGTGCTTGAGGCCTTGAAAAAGGCCGCAGTCGATCAGCACGCGCTGGCCCTCGTGCTCGAGCAGAAAGCGGGAACCGGTGACCGTGCCTGCAGCGCCATAGAAAGAGATCGAGCCCATGGCGCAGGGAAGCTACTCGAATGCGAAGCCCACCGAGTACAACGGACGCAGCCGTTCATCCATGCGCCACGCCCACCGCGCGTAGATCGAGATCGGCAGCGCGCCGCCGAGGGTGAAGCGGGCGCTGACTCCGGCGCCGACCGAACGCAGCCAGGGGTGGGTGGCGGAATCGGTGAGGGCGGCCGCCGCGAAGGCGTCGAGGTCGACCTGCCGGAAGAAGAGAGAAGGGAAGAGGTAGAAGATCGACGCGAAGCCGCGATCGATCACGAAGGGGTAGCGGTAGCGCGCGATGGCCACCGCGGCACGATTCGCGCGCACGCTGTAGTCCTCATAGCCGCGCACCGGAATCGAGAAGCTGCGCGGCAGCGGCACGCCGGGGCCGGGCTCGCCCTGCGAGGCGTTGAACCTCAAGAGATCCGTTCCTCGCGCGAGTCCGCCGACCTGCAACGCGCCTTCAGGAGCGCCTTCCACCGCGCGGCCGTCGATCGTCACGATCAGTGAGTGGCGTTTGAGAAAGGGCAGCGGGATGCCGAGCGTCACCGTGCCGCTGACGTCGACCACCGTGTACGAAGACAGCACCTGTGGATACAGCGCGACGTTGGCGCTGACGCCGAGCCCGCGCCGCAAGCCGCCGTACACGGTCGATTCCCCAGCGAAGTAATCGAAGCCCACGCTGGGGCCGAAGAAGTGGCTCACGCCCCGCGAGCTGTCCCACTGGCGGAAGCCACCCAGCGAGAGGCCGAAGGGCGTGCTCCAGAAAGATCGGCTGAGGGTGAGGTCGCCCGAGAGGTCTTCGATGCGGCCGTCTGGCTCGCCTTCCTCATGGGTCGCGTACGCGCTGAAGCCCAACGACGTGCTCGCCGACCACGGGGCCTGCGTCTGGTTCGTGTAGTAGCCGGCCACCGAGAAATCGGCGTCGGGCAGGGCCAGCGTCGCCGCGATCGCCCAGTTGTGGAAGCTCAGGCGATCCTTCCCCGCGAGCAGCAAAGCGTACGAGTGGGCGATGTGGCAGTTGTTGTTGCGATCGCAGTCGTTGAACAGGTTCACCAGCGACGGCATGCGCAGCAGCGGGACGAAGAAGCCTTCCAGCGGTTGGTACGGCTGGTCGGCCACGACCGCAATTGGCGACGGCGGTGGCGCGGGCACAGCGGTGCTCACGGTGGTCAGCGCTACCATCTGCCGCACCTTCAACGGAGCCGAAGCGAGCGACCAGTTCCAGCCTTCGCGATCAAGGAACGCGAGCTGACCACCGGGAAGCGGAGCGACGTCGAAGGCCGCAAATGGCGCGTCCGTCACCACCGACAACAGCCCCGTCTGCAGATCCAGCTGGTGTCCCTGCGCGCGGCCGTCTTCGGTGCGCATGAAGACGAGGTGCTGATCGTCGACCCACCGCGCGCCGTAGTTGAACTGGCCATCGGCGGTGAGCGCGTGGCTTTTGCCATCGGCCTCGCGAAGGAACAGATCCCACCCGCGCGTGCTGAAGCGCGAGTACGCGATGCGCTGGCCCTTCGGATCCCACGCGGGCGCGGCGTAGGTGACGCCTTCGCCGTGGGTGGTGAGGACGCGCTTCTCGCCGGTGCGCAGGTCGAACTCGGCCAGCTCAGATCGGTTGGGGCTCAAGTCGACGAAGAGGTAGCGATCTCCCGACGGGTGAACCGCGCCGCCCAGGCCGCCGACGTCGGGCCACACGGTGACGACGTCGCCCGTCTGCGCGTCGACCTTCCAGAGCTGCGCGCGCGCATCGCCGATGATCGTGACGTCGTCGTTCATCAGGTACAGCCACTTCGAGTCGGCAGTGAAAGAAAGGCCCGACATCTGGCTCGGGTGGGCGCTGACCCAATCGCGCACCGGCAGGAAGAGGGTCAGGCTTCGTTCGGCCCGCGTCGTGCCGTCCTTCTCGAGGATCCGCAGCAGGGGCACTTCGTCGCGGCCGGCGGTGAGCAGCGCCATCGAGCCGTCGTTCGCGGTGGCGAGGCGGGCGACGTAGCCGACGGCGTCGCGCAGCATGATCTGGTCGGCGGGGCGAAGGCGGGTGCGGGGCAGGGCCTGGTTCTCTTCGCTGAAGGCGTCGATGAGGGCGCCCAGCGAGAGCCCGTAGACGGCCTTGAAGCGCAGCGCGACGCCGAAGGGCGAGAAGATCGAATGGCCCTGCATGTCGATCAGCTCCCAGAGCTTTTCTTCGCCGTGCGTCTTCGCCAGGTACTCGATGAAGTGAAGGCCGGTGAGGTACGCGCCGCTGGAAGGCACGAGCTCGCGCTGCCCGAGGTTGAGATCGCCGGCGCCGACCCACCCCCCGCGCGCCGCGAGCCCCGAGGCGAGCTCGGCGCGGTACAGCGGGCTGAACGGGCGGCCGACCTGCCGGCCGAGGCGGCCCTCGTAATACTGGGCGAGGCCTTCGGTGAACCACCGCTCGAGGAAGGCCTGCGGCGGCATCACGTCGCCGAAGACCGCGTTCACCAGGCGCCAGAAGCCTTCGACCTGCTCGTAGTGAACGTAGTGCAAGAGCTCGTGGCAGCCGATGTCGGCGATCGCCGCGGTGCCGAGGTTGTCGAGGTGGAAGGCTTCGGTGGTGGCGTAGAGCGGGTCGATGGTGTGCAGCGGCTCGCCGTCGCTCTGGCCGCTGAGGTACGCGTTGTTGAAGTTCGCGTCGGTCAAATAGACGAGCGCGCGATCGCGGGGGCGCTGGGTCTTCGACTTCGCTCGCAGGATGACCAGGCACTCGCCCATTCGGGCCGCGACGGCGTGGGCGGCCTCGGCGGCGGGGGCCGGGTAATAGACCTCGAGATCCTTCGTGGTGAGCTTGCGCATCGGGCTGCGGGCGAACGACGTGGCGACGTCCTGGCCGAAGCGCGGGCCGGGCACCGAGGCACACGAAATGAGGAGGGCCGCGAGCGCGAACGGGAGGAAGCGGAGCAAGGCTATGGCTTCATAGCCGACAGAAAGGTGCGTGCTATGAGCGTCGAAAATGGAAACCCCTCAGCCGCCGCAACTCGCCGCCGCCCGCACCCAGCTCGAACAGGTGCTCGAGCAGGTCGAGAAGAAGAAGGTCGATCTGCTCACCACGCCTTGGGCCGAGGTCGAGAAGTCCGTGATCAAGGTCCTGGGTGGGCCGTTTCAGATCGACCAGCCCGAGCACCAGATGATCGCGCTGGGCCTCGCTGCCTCGTTTGGTGCGCGCCTGGCCGTCGAGCACAAGGCGTTCTGGTTCCCGAGCCGCGAGTCGCCCGAAGGCGCCGCGATTGGGTTTCCTGATGCGTTGATCATGTTGTCCCCGTTTGGCGCGGTGTTGGACGCGCTGATGTCGTCGAAGCTCGAAAAGTTGGAAGACGTGGCGAAGGACATCCGCACGTCGCTGGCGCAGGTGAAGTTCGGCGCGGCCGGTGGTGGGCTCGGCCAGCAGAAGTTGGGTGTGGGCGACTACCAGCGGCTGTTCGACCCGGGGTTCGTGCAGGTGCTCGCGATCGATGGGGCGAAGGCGCTGACGGCGTGGGGCACTGCGCCGAACCGGCTGGCGCTCGACATCAAGGACTCACTGGGCCGCGTGGGAAGCAAGCTGCCGGACCAGGTGAAGCAGCAGCTTGAAGCGCAGCTGGTGCAGGCGCTGCAGCGAATGGAGCCTGGGAAGCCGCTGATCGAGCAGCTCGCGCGTGGGCCGCGGGTCGCCGAATTGGTGGGCTCGCTGTGGGGCTCGTCGGCTTCGACGGGCTCTGCGCCGGAAGAGTTCTGGCAGGACGTGGTGATGCCGCTCGCGTACATCGGCGTGCCTGAGAAGTTCCCCGAGCTGGATGAAGAGTCGGCGCAGGCGGCGAAGCAGGGCGTGCACCCGTTCTTCCTGTTCCTCGACGTGGTGCCCTTCTCGACCCCGGCGCCAGAAGACGAAGGGCTGCTGGGTGCGTTCCCGGCGAACACGCTGGCGTTGCCGCACAAGGCGTTCGAGGCGGTGGGCAACGTGCGGTTGATCAAGGTGGGCACGGACGCGGTGAAGGGCCCGCTGGAAAAGTTCGACGCGGCGAAGACGCGCGACGCCGTGAAGCGGTTCGGCGAGTACCTGAAGACGCAAGGCGGAGCGGCCGTCGCGGATCAGGGCAAGGAGGAAGCCGAGCAGATGCTGAACGCAGCGATAAGCCTTCTGGAAGAGCTGAAGAAGATCGTCACGTCGGGGAAGGACGTCTACGTGCGCCGGCTCACCGAGGCCGAAGCCGGAGCGGAAGGCGCGATGGCCGTCTTGCGCGGCGCGCTGCAGGGCCCGCGGATCATCCTCGCCTGAGCGAAGCCCGTTCATCCGGAAGAGCAGTCGAGGGATGAGCCTCGGCGGCGCCCCTTCTTAAAGGACGAGATCGAACCGAACCCCGGCGATGAACGCGTCGGGGTTCACGGCGCCGGGCGATCGGTAGAGCTGCACGGTGGGCTGCAGGTTGATGAAGGGCGTGACGCGCATCTTGTAGAAGAGCTCGAGGTGAAGCTCTGAGCCGGGCAGGGGGTCGGTGAGGCCGAGGTAGCCGACGCCGATGCCGACCGAATCGGACGCGCGCGGGCCGATGCCGATCCACGTGAGGCCGAAGCCCGCGTAGAGCGAGACGGCGTTGCGATCGGGGGGGGCCCACGAGAAGCGCGCGGTGGCGACGAGGCCTCCTTCGTCGTCCGGGCTCGAGCGCAGGTGCTCGTCGTGTTGAACGAAGAAGCCCCAATTGGAGTGCTCGGGAAAGTCATCGCGGGTCTGGCGCCAGATGCTGGCGGAGGTGGTGCCCTGGGCTCGGGAAAGCGTGTGCTCGACGGCGGCGCCGGCGACGAGGGTGAAGCCGGCGCCGTCGCGGAAGGCGGTGTCGAAGCCGAGGCTTCCGACCTCGGGGCTGCCTTCGAAGATCGCCGCGCGGGTGATGAGCCAGTCGAGGGGCGAGACGACGAGCACGGCGCCGAGACCAGTGGCGGCGTAGTTGGGAAGGGGAGAGGTCGGAAACATTCCGAAGTTGTTGTTGATGAAGTCGCTGCCGTACGGAGAGAGCGCGAAGTCGCGGCTGGCGTCCTGCTTTCCAAGGCGCAGCAGGATTCTCTCGTCGAGCCAGGTCTGCTCGAAGAAGAGCTCGGTGAACTGGGTGAAGTCGGAGTCTTCGAGGTTCGAGATCGTGTTGGCGGAACCGACGCGCGTGTTGATGCCGGTGCCGTGATCGTTCTGGCCGAGGACGAAGAGCTTGCCGTTGCTCCAGAGCCCGAGCTTGCCGGTGTCGAGCTCGAGCGACAGGTCGATGTGCCCGAGCAGCGTGGGTGCTTTGTCGCGGCCGATGAAGTTCGCGAACCCTTCCGCCGAGTACCCGAGCCCCAGCGTGAACCCGTGCTCCTCGAGCGTGGTGCGGCGGCCTTCCCAATGTCCCGTCAGGTGCGGACCTGCCAACCACTCAGGCCTTTCGGCTTCGGCGCCGAGCACGAGCATCACCAGCGCCAGTGAGATCATCCGCCCCGCAGCATGCTTGACCTCGCGCGCGCTTGCGGGCAATTTCTCGCGCCACGCGGTGGTAGCTCAGTTGGTAGAGCATGAGCTTCCCAAGCTCAGGGTCGAGGGTTCGAATCCCTTCCGCCGCTCTCAGATGGCCCGGTCTTCCAGAGGGTTGGAGGGCCGGGCCTTCGAGTTTGGGGCCGAAAAGGAATCAGCTTGCCTGCCGCGAGAATGCTTCTCTGTGCAGCCGAAGCAGGTCGAGCGCCAAGGCATGTCTCATCGGCGCCGGTAGGCGCTGGCCCTCGTGACGGAGGAAGAGGTGTTGGAAGTCATCCGCCGGCACACGGTCGCGTCCAACGCAAGCCACTCGCCATCGCGCACGCTCCCCAGGGCAGAATGCCAGGCTCTTTCCGGATGCGTTTTCGTGCCCGCGCATTCGGTTGGAATTCGCAGCCGGTTGGCCGATGAACGTCGAGTCAGCGCGAGATGACAAGGAAGGCTGCTGCAGCGTCACGCTCGAAGGCCTCGATGTCGATCAGTCGCGCGCGCGCGTCGTCGGCAGACGAGAGCCCGATTTCGCTGACATGTCGGCTCCCAGGAAACAGGTCAGCGAGTCGGGCCACCAGACACGTGATGAACGTTAGTTGCCCCGTCTGGACCGGGCAACCGCACTGGTCACCGCTCTCCTGCATCAGCCCCGCATCACTGATGCGGGAAACCTGCTCGCCACTGCGCGTAGTGCTCGCCATGCTCGTAGTGCTCGTCGTGAATCCGCCAAGTTGCTGATCTCACTCGCCCGCTGATGAGCTTCCCAAGCTCAGGGTCGAGGGTTCGAATCCCTTCCGCCGCTCAATAGGAAGGCCCGGTTTCGCGAGGATGCGAGGCCGGGCCTTCGAGTTTTGGGGCATCGGGAGGGAGCCATGAGTAAATCGGAAGAGGTGGTCGCGGAGTTGAAGCGGCGCGCGATGCGAGGGCAGCCGCTGAACTCCGGTGCGAATCGGTGAGACTGGTTGTACGCGGCAGCGCTGCTCGCGTTCGGCTCGTGGGAGCAGGCCCTCGAAGCTTCTGGCTTCTCGTACGACGCGATCAAGGGAGGCGGCGCTCACGGCGGCGTTTGGTTCCGGCGTGCTGACGCCTGCTCGCGGTCGGCGGAAGCGGTAATCGGCTGGAGGAAACATGACTTTCGACATTCGCAGGAAAGTCAGCGCCGAGGACGCCGGCGAGGATGCGGTCGAGGAGTACACGGAAGAACTGTTCGCCTTGTTCGTCGCGTCACCTGAAGCCAGGGCGCTGGACGATCAGGAGGACGACTTCGACGGATTCCACTGGGCTCACGTATTGATCGGCTTCGGCATCTTTCGGTACCTGTGCACGCGACGCCGAGCGCGATGATCAAGTTCGTGCGCTCGGTGAAGTGGCCGACGCCCGTGGTTTCTTGTTCGCCGCGCGACATCGCCGCGCGACATCGCCGCGCGACATCGCCGCGCGCCAAGCTTGACGCGGAGCGCGGGTGGAGGAACCTCTGGTCATGACCGGGACTCCCCCGGCCACCGAGCACGCCCTCGCCCCCTGTGCCCACGAGGTGATGCGCCGCCTCGTCCCCGAGTTCGACCGCGCGGTCGCCGACACGGCCCGCCAGTCGCGCTCCTCGAGCGACTGGGTCGAGACCCGGACCATCCGCCGTGATCGAACGGGAGTACCAGCTCAAGCCGTAGGTTGAGCCAGCCCACGGCGGACAACGACGGCCGCGGCTAAGCCTTGTGCATTTCCGGGAACATCTTTCGGTGGCGGTCGATCATTTGTGCCGCGACGGCAAGGAACTCGCTCGCTTCGCCCTCGAACTTCTCCTTGACGATCTCCTTCAGCATTTCCTCGCGGAGCAAGTCGTCTTCACAGATGGCGAGGTTCCAGAACAACATGCCCATGCTCAGCGCATTCTGTAGAGAAGCGACGTCCTTCGCAGCGTCGATGAGAGGCTGCGAGAAGTCGGAGATTTGCTGCGCCGGCCCCCGGCCTCTCGGGTTTCTCTCGAAGAATGTTGAGGCTGCGTCGAGATCGGCGTCCGTGATGCCCTTCGAGGCGACGAAACTCTGGCCTCGGTGATGAACGGTGCGGGTTCCCGCCGGGATCTTGCTCAGGCAGCACTTCTTGAATTTCAACCCAGAGCCGCAGGGACAGGGATCGTTCCGTCCGACTTTGTCAGCGATCTGCGGCGAGGGCTGGGTGAGTGCGAGTCGGTGATTCTTGAATGCCTCGAACTGTCCTTCCGCGCGTCGGCGGAGCGCGGGTGGCAGAGAACCGCCGAGCCGCTCGTGCGCGTCAAGGAGATCGGTAAGACCCATTGCCCCCACTGGGCTGTCAAAGGCCGGCTCGAAATCCTCGATGGCACCTTCGATGATGGGGAGGGCGGCTGGATCGCCATAGTCGGCCAGGCAGGCCGAGCCCATCACCTCGTGTTCGTCGAACAGCTTGCAGAGCTCGGCATAGATGCGCGGGTCGCGCACGCCTGATTTCGCGAGCACGCAGCACACCGCACGGTGAACGTCTTCGTCGGTGGCGGGCCGGAGCGCGGCGAGCGCGGGCTCGAGAACGGCGGCGCCGAACTCTGGCAGCCGGCCCACCAAACGGTCGTGGATGATGTCGTCCCAGGTCGTCTCGCACAGCGCGCGCACCATCGGCAGTACGGCCGCGGGCGCCTTCAGGTCGGCGAGGAGATCCACCGCGTGAATGGGCGGCCACCCGGAGCCAGGGCTCTCGTCCAACCACAGCTCTTCGTCTTCGAGGTAGCGGAGGAGGGCGGGGACGGTGGTTGATCCCAGAGCAAGAATCTCCTTGCGGAGGCCCTTGTCCAGGTGCTCCCCAACAACTGCGAAGCGGGCCATCGGATCTTTCGTGGAGACGGTCACCTGCAATATGTACACGACCCTCGCACCAGGCCGTCAACCCCAGCGCCGGCCAGAGATTCATCGCCGCCTTCGTGCCGAACAGCCCGAGACGATCCTCGCGGTTACAGGGCTGCTGAGATGATCTCGCTGCTGGCAGCCGGCTGCGCAGCCAGTCGGTTCATCGACGTCCATCATGCCCGCGCGTGGAAGATCGTCCTGCGCGACACGCTCGCTTTTCGTATGGTGAACGCCGCGATGACGCGCGCCAACCAGAAGATGCTCGTCGCTTACGTCTCAGCCGCAGAACTGACCCTGCTCAAGAAGCTCGACTTCCCGTGCTCGCAACGTGTGCTGGCAACATGCGCGCGCAGCTGACGTTGTTCGGGGACGCCGAACCCATTCCCGACCCCTTGGTGCCCGAGCCGTTGGAGCTACTGCCGACCGCGGAACCCGATTCCCGTCAGCACAGTCTCTTCGAGGGGTCGCTCACTGAGCTCCACGCCCTGTCCGCGGCGTTCGAGCAGCTCGACCTGTCTGCCGCGCGGGTGGCGTGGGCCCGAGCGGAAGATCGTTTTCCCGAGTGGGCGCGATTACAGGGCTGGGGCCGCTGGATCGAGGACCTCGCGTGGCTTAGGTCCGCGGAGCAAACGTGGGCGAGGGGGGAGGGTGTCGAAGAATTACTCGCGCTTCTGAAGCACTCGGCTGAAGGTCGCTTCTCGGGCATGAAAGCCGAGCTCCGCGAGCAGGTCGTGAGCGAGCAGATCTCGCGCACCGCCCGACAGCTCGTCGAGGCGCATGGGCCAAAGGCCCGACTGCAGGACGGGCGGCCGGTGGGCTGCCTGGCTCTGCTCGCTGGCCGCCCGGTCGAAGCGGCCAACCTCCTGGGCGACGCGGCGGCAGCCGAGCCGGGAGACGGACAAGTCCTTGGCTACCTCGGTGAGGCGCTGTGGTGTGAGGGCCGGACGGCCGAAGCCCTTGCGGCCTACCGTGATGCGTACCTGCTGGCTCCCAACGCGGTCGACGAGGCGATCTCGACTTGTGGGCCGATCCACGACCTGCTCGATCACGTTTCTGATCTCGCGCTGCCCGGCGCTCCTGGCAACTGGGTGCCGATTCTGGCCGACCTGGAGGGCCTCGTCTTCCTGGATGGGACGAAGGTCCAGCTTCCTGAGGAAGGTCCTGCGCGAGCGCTGGCCTCATACCGGCGACAACGACAGGCCGGCGTTCTCTCGGAGGTCGAGCGCATCGCGCTCAAGCGCGCGATCCTGAGCCAGGCCCCGCAACTAAAGGAACTCGTGCGGCGGCTCTGATCCGCACCCGCCCACTCGCGTGGTCTCGCACGCGATCGCGCACGGCAGTTGCGCGTCACCACGCTGTTCCCTTATTGCCCGCCCTGAATCCACGGTGTCAGTACGCGTTGTTGTTGAGGAAGTTCCTTCGGTACTCGGGCCGGCGAACGACGGTGCGCGACACGACCTTGCCGTTCTCGGCTGCCCGGCAGCTGCGCCGTGATCATCTGCCTGCCACCGATTCGATACGTCGAAGCTCCAAGGTCGTCACATCCGCGCCATCGGGTCGCCAAGTCGGTGTTCGACGCTGCGCGCATGGTTCAAACGTTGGCCCACCTGTCGGATCTTCACCTCGGCCGCCGCCGCTCGGACGCCGTCATCGCTCGAAAGCTGGTCGGGCAATTGCTCGAGCGTGGCATCGATCAGGTGGTGGTGACGGGTGACCTTACCGCGCACGGGCGGCTCGACGAATGGGATGAGTTCGGCAGGATCTTCGAGCCGCTCACGCGCAGCGGCCGGCTCACCGTCGTCCCAGGCAACCACGATCGCGGCACGGACGACGCCGCGTCGCTGATGATGAAGGGGCAGCGCGTCCGCGTTCGGCAGAGCGAAGGGCTGTACCTCGTTCGCGTTGACTCGACGGCCCCTCACAACCGGGTGCCTTTCCGGTCACACGGAACTGTCTGTGCTGCCACGCTCGCTTCGGTCGATGAAGCGCTCGCTCGCGCCCCGGCTGGCTGTCTGGTGGCGCTCGCGCTTCACCACCACCTCACGCCCTTGCCCGTCGAGGGAATCGGGGAGTGGTTCGCCCACTCGTTTGGCTTTCCCCACGCGTCGGAGCTTCAGCTTGGGCGGCAGCTGCTCGCGTTGGCGCTCGGCCGTTGCGATCTGGTGCTTCACGGACACCGGCATGTGCCTCGGCACTTCGAGGCCGTGTCTCCCAATGGGCGCCGCCTCGCTGTCTACAACGCGGGCAGCTCGAGTGAGCTCGAGGCGATGCGCGTCTTCGAGCACGCCGATGGGCGTCTGCTGGAAGCACCCAGCTGGGTTCACCTGTCTGCCCGGCGTGAACATTGGGCGAGCGCCGCGCCCACACCGCTGCCCGCGCTCAGCTGACCTCGGACAGTCGCGCTTCGAGATCCTCCACAGGCTGAAACACCAGCTTTCGGCCCTGCAACTTCTGGCGGAAGAGCCCACGTTTGACGAGGTCCAGAAGGTCGGTGCGCGCCGTTTGGTAGACGACGTTGTGGCTCCGTCGATGTCCTTCGATCGTGTAGCGGGCAGTCAGGTGTTTCAGGGCATGAATCAGAATCGCCTGCTGCCGGTGGCCCAGGGACGCCATTCCCCGAAGCTGCTGCTCGACCCGCTTCAGCACCTTCGCTTTGCGATTCACACGTGCGCGCAGCTCGCGGAAAGCTTGCTCGAGAACTCCACAGTGATGGAGCATGAAGTAGGTGAGATCGTTGTTGTCGGTCTCGGCGTGCAGGAAGGCGCGGTAGTACGCCGCCGGGCTCTTCAGGATGACCTGAGAGATCGAGACGAATCGCAGGACGTCGTAACCCGCGCGCATGGACGCCCAGTAGAAGAGGGCGCGCGCGGTTCGCCCGTTTCCGTCGACGAACGGGTGGTCGTAGGCAAGCCAGAAGTGCAGGACGATCGCGCGGATCAGAGGGTGGGTGAATGCTTCGCGATCCTCCTCGTTCGCGAATGCGCACATTCCCTCGAGGCGGTCAGAGAGTCCGTCGGCCGGAGGCGGCCGATGAAAGACGGTGCCGTACTCATCACGGACGACGATGTCTTCGTCCGGGCGCCTGAGGCGACCGGCGGCCTCCGCATCGTCGAGCGTCGAATCGGTCACGTGCAGATGCAGATCGAAGAGCATTTGCGGCGTCAGCGGTTCACTCGCCAACTCTCGGATTCGCTGCATCGTTCGATAGTTGTTCAGGATCATTTTCTCGCTGCGATCCCTGGGCTTTCGGCCGCTCACGAGCATTTCGGTTGCGACCCTGTGGGTGGTGGCCGCGCCCTCGAGCTGGCTGGAAGTGATGGCCTCCTCGATCAACCCGTTGACGTAATAGACCTCGCGTTGTTCCTCGGAGACCGACGAGGCGACTTCCAACGTGCCGCCTCCTGACCGATCGATCTCGTGCAGGAGCCGCTGGAGCTCAGCAGGAAGGACGTAGGAGAACCGCGCGCCACTCTCCGTCGTAAGCGGCAGGGTCTGCCGCCCAAACGAACGCTGAAGGCGCATGAGTGCCCACCAGTTTCGATGGGTGAGCCCAGCCGGAGGCGTGCGACGAATCACTTCCTCCCAATGGAGGTACGTCGAGTCCGTGACCCGCGACGGAACGTCCCCAGGAAGCTCCCTGAAGACTTCGCTGTCTGGCGGTGGGGAAGGCGGGCCTTTCAAGGCATTGCCAGCGATATACTAACTGGCGCCAAATTAGTAGATAAGCCGGCTGCTGAAGATCTACCAATTGGTACTGAATCAGTAGGTGGCGACTGAACTTCGTCTAAAAATCAACCCGTTACCTCACGTGATGACGGGCAGCTTCTCGCTCATCTCGGACACCTGCAGCGGCGAGTACGGGACCATGTTGTCGCCGCCTTCGACGTACGGGTCGCCGTAGCCGGGCACCTTGCCGCCGCGGGCGGGGAACTTGGTCGCGTACGCCGCGTCGGAAAGCTCGTAGTCGGCGGGAGCCAGGCCCATCGCCTGGGCGATGTTCGCGAGCAGGCGGTTCTGCGGCACGCCGGCGTACCACTTGTTCCCATACATCGCGGTGATCTGCCGGTTGCGGTGGGTGTAGTCGACGTAGTTGCCGGTCTTGAAGTAGCCGCCGCCCCCACCGGCGAGGATCGCGGGAATCGACTTCGCGCTGTGCGTCTCCGGGCCCGACTCGGAAGACCAGTACACCAACGCCTGATCGAGCATCGAGACGCCCGGCACCACCTGCGCCGCGTCCAGGCGCTTGATCAGATCCGCGTAGCCGAACTCGAACATGAACCGCTGGCTGCGCACGATGTGGCGCTGGCGATCGCCAAGCTCGTGGTTGTGGAACACCATGCCGTGCGCGTCCGTGCGGCTCACCTCGTTCTGGCTCGGCGTGTTGAACGTCGCCGGATCCCACTGATCCTTCAGCGCGCTCAGCTGCCGAACCACTGCCCGCGTCGTGCCGCACTGGAAGGCGTTGACGATCATCATGTTGACGAGCTCCAGCGCCGCCCGCTGGTTCGCCTGCCGCAGCGGAAGATCTGCGGCGACTCCCGTCCACTCCCAGTCGGCCTCGCCTTCGCGCGTCATCAACGGCCGCTGCGCCGCGGTCACCGTCGGCAGCATGCAGCCCGCGGTGACCATCGACTTCATCCGGTCGCCGATCGTCTTCACCCCGTCCATGTACTCGTCGAGCCGCACGCGATCCGCCTGGCCAATGCGACGGCCCGGGCCGAACGCCCCCTTCGACAGCCGCGCGTAGTCCGCCTGCACCCGATCGACCACGCTCACCCGCGGATCCGTCTGGCCCGGCGTCGTCATCACGCCGTTGAACAACAGGTCGTAGATCTGCCCGACGGTGCGGCAGTTGAAGGGGTTGTTCGCCACGCCGCTGCCCGACTTGAAGGACGACAGCTGCGTCCACGTCGCCGACAGCACGGGCGCTTTCACCAGGGGCCTTTCAGCCGCCGAGTAGAACTTCGACGACTGCGAGATCGCGTAGTCGATGGTCGGAATCGCCGCGTTCGCCAGCCCGTTGTCGTTGCCGCCGTCGCGGTTGGTGTAGTTGCCGAGGTAGCCGCGCGTGTGGCCGCCCCAGTGCAACATGTCGACGCCCTGCAGCACGTTCATCTTTTCCAGAAGCGCGTCGCTCAAGAAGCTCCCCAGCAGCGGAGACACCCGCGCGATGCCCGGCTCGAAGTCTTCCATCGGCTGCGAACGGGCCGCCGCCGTCTGCGCGTACGTGCGCTTCATCTCGACGAGGCGGCCGCTCTGGAGCTTGTGCGCCACGAACCCGGTGGTCGCCGGAAACAGATCGCGCGTGGTGAGGCCCACCGTCGACGGAATCGGAAACACGTTGTCGCGGTGAAGCCCGCCGTGGCTGACCCAGGAGCTGACGAAGAAGCGGGGCAGGGCGGCGGTCTGCGCCTCGGCCCTGCCCATCAACGAAGGCAGCAGCGGCAGCGCGAGCGTAAAACCGCCCAGTCCTTGCAGCAGGTGGCGTCGGCTCAGTCGATTGTATTTCATGGCGTCAGTTCTCGATCTTCCGCAAGCCGAACTCGGGCGACTTGGTCAGGTTCCGGATCACGTCCTGGATGCTGCCCGTCGACGAAGCGGTGGTGAGGCTCTGCAGCACGCAGCCATCTTTCGTCTGCGTTCCCTTCTCGGCGACCTCGGCCCGGCCCGCCGCGTAACGGAAGGCGTGCCGCGCGAAGCACGCGTGGAACTTGTCCGACTGCGAGAGCAGGTTCGACAGGTCGAGGCCATTGGCCGCCGTCTTCTTCGTGCCGTTGCGCTCGAGGTCCGGCATCGTCGTCGTGTTCACCGGCACCCACTGCGCCACGTTGCCCGTGCCGTCGAAGATCGCTTCCTGGTTCCGGAACCGGCCGAACGCGTCGTAGCCCTCGAGCGTGAAGCCCAGCGGGTTGATGCTCGTCGCGTGGCAGCCCTTGCACGACGTGCCATTGATTTCCGTCTTCGCCATCACCAGGTTCCGCACCGACTTCACCGCGGGGGCGACGTAGCCCATCGGAGGCGACGTATCGTCCGGCGGCTGCAGCCCGTCGCACAGGTAGTCGACCCGCAGGCGCGCGCCGCGGATGATCGGGTTCGAGTCGGGGTAGCCCGAGACGAGGTAGCCCGCGCGGGTGAATAGCCCCGACCGTTGGCCGGCCGGGAAGTGCTGAAGCTTCGAGTCGTCGGTCGAGCCATCCCACTGCGGCACGCCGTAGATCTTCGCGAGGTCCGCGCTGGTCGCGAACGAGATGTCGCTGGTCAGCACGTCGCGCATCGAGCCGCCCGGCTTGCTGACCGCGTAATACATCGTCAGCGCCACCATCTCTTCGTACGCGTCGAGCCGCAGCTGGCCGAGGTTCGTCGTCGTGGGCAGCGCGGCGGCCGAGCTGTCGGGGTAGCTCAGCGGCAGCACCGACACCGCTGACGGGTTGAAGGACGCCACGTGGTCCAGCCGCAGCCACTGGCGAAAGAAGTTGTCGAACTGCTTCTTCGCGCGCGCGTTCTGCAAGAGCCGTTCGACCTGCTCGGTCACCGTGTTGCCTGCACCGGTGAAGTTCGCCTCGGCAGCAGTGAACAGCGCTTCGTCCGGCATCGAGTTGGTGATCACGAAGGACAGCCGCGACGCGAGCTCGTACGGGTTCAGGCGGCTCAGGTCGGTGCGCGCGTCGATCGCGAGGCCCTTGAACTCGGTGCGGAAGAGGAAGCCGGGCGACATCAGGAAGGTCGCGATCAGCCCGCGGTAGCCGCCCCACGCCGGCGCGTCGTAGGCCTCGCGGTAGAAGGCCGCGTCGCCGTCGGCCGTGTCCAGCGGCCGGCGCAGGGCGCGAAGTCCGAGGCCCGCAACGACGGCGTCGACGCAAGCGGTGCTGGTGAGGTTCGCGCAAGCCGTCGCGCCGCCGAAGGCGCGGGCAAAGGTCGAGAGGCGCGTCGCATCGGCCGCCACCCAGTCACCGATCTTCGTCGCGAGGTTGAACTGCGGGTCGACGAGCAGCGTGCTGATGCGCTGGTCTTCCGTGTCGTAGACGAGCTTCTTGCCGCCGCTGCCGTCGGTCGGAACCGAGGCGAGCAAGGCCGCGATCTCGGCGCCGTTGAGGAACGTCTGAACCTGCGCCGTCGTGAACGCGCGGCCGAGCAGATCTTCCAGGGCATTGCGGTACTGGCTCTTCGTCAGGCGCAGCACCACCGACGCGCTCGGATCCGCCGCCGGCGCGCACTCGAAGGAAGGGCCGGGGTCGGGCAGGGTGGTTCCTCCACCGCCAACGCCCGACACGCCCCCACCCCCGCCGCCGGTGCCAACCCCGCTGATCTCCGGGTCTGACGGCATCGCGATGCTGCCTTCACACCCAGCGGCACACAGCAGAACAGCGATCCAGGGGCCGAGGCGTCGCGCGAGCACGTCTTAAGGAAGCTTCAGCACAGGCAAATGGCTCAGCCCATTCGAGAAATTGCAGTTCGGCCCGTCTCGAAGATCATCGGCCTGTGCCCAGACGCGTCAAGCAGCTGGCCGATGGTTCGGCGGTCGGGAACATCGGCATCCACGACCCCTTCGAGCTGATTCGCCACCTCGCCCGCAGCCAGTCGGACCCGCGGAAGGCAGTGGCCGAGCTGGTGCAAAACGCGCTCGACGAGCAAGCAAGCCACATCGCGATCGAACGCTTTCGCGAGAACGGCGAGACGATTCTCTCGATCCTCGACGATGGCCTTGGCGTGCTGCCGGATCTCCCGCGCAAGGACGCGCTGACGGCGATCGCGACCAACATCGGGCACTCGCGGAAGAAGCAGATGACCTTCGACGAGAGGATGCGGCAGGCCATGCTCGGCCAGTACGGCATCGGCCTGCTCGGCTTCTGGGCCGTCGGCCACGAGCTGCGAATCCTCTCGCGCATCAACGGGTCCGAGATCTGGGCGCTGACCCTCTTCGAAGACTCGCCCCGCTACGCGATTACCCGAATGCCCGAGGTGATCGACCGGGCTCCCACGTGGACGGAGGTCCAGGTGCGAAGGCTGCACCGGGCAGCGCTGGCTCCGACCGTGGGAGGCAGGCTCGCGACGTACCTCTCGGTCGAGCTGCGCGGTCAGCTGGTGCGGCACGGCGCCGAGCTGCGGCTCGTCGATCGCCTCGCCCGCGGCGCAGCCGACAAGCTGGTCGTGATCACCCCCAGCCTCCTCGCGGGTGAGAGGCTGCCGGGGCTCGAGCCGATTCGACTCGACGGTTTTCAGTACCCGATCGAGCTGACGCTTCACTTCGCTGGCGATGCGGGGCCCGAAGCGGGGCGGGTGCGGCTCGGCTGCGCCGGCGCGGTGGTGCTCGACGATCTGGCTTCGCTGCCCGCGCTCGACCATGCCCCGTGGAATGACGATCGCCTCGTCGGGGTGATCGACTTCCCCCACCTCGAGATTCCCCCCGGGTCTCGCCGCGGCATCGTGCCCAACGCCGCCGCCGATGCGCTGATCGAAGCGCTGTTAGCCGTCGAGCCCCAGGTGACCGCCCGGCTCGAAGAACGCACCCAGGCCGAGGCGGCGACGTTGTCGGACGACATGCACCGCCAGCTCGCGCGGCTCTTCAACAAGGCGACCTCTTTCGTGCCCCACCTGCAGTGGCTGCCCGTCACGCGAAAGTCGGGCTCGCTGGACGAAGGCGGCCTCGAAGGCACTGGCGTGGCCACCGCCCAGACGTCACCGCGCGACGAGGGGCCTTCGCCGCAGCCCGAGCTGTTTCCTCCCGGGCCTCTGCATGCCGTCACCTTCCGTCCGGTGAAGCTCGAGCTCGCCGTGGGCGAGAAGAAGAACCTCAAGGCCGTCGCCCAGGACGAAGAAGGGCGCACGATTGCAGCCGCCGAGGTCGAGCTTCACTGGGTGGCGACGCCGGGTCTGCGCCTCTCGACGGCGCACGAGCTCGCCAGCGTCGAAGGGGTGTCGGTCTCGAACGAAGAGGCGGTGACCGTCACTGCGCGCCAGGGTGACCGCAGCCGCGAAGGCGTGGCGATGGTCCGGGTGCTCAGCGAGGCCGTGCGCCGCGCCGACGCTGGCATTCCCCAGCCCGAAGAAGTCAGCGAGCCGCTGGAGACCTGGCGATCGCGAATGATCGACGAACGCTGGCAGATCAACACCGGCCACCCCGACTACCGCGCCTTTGCGCACGAAGCCCGGCCGCGCTTGCGCTACCTCGCGACGCTGCTGTCGAAAGAGGTGGTCAGCCGCAACTTCCAGCAGCCGGGCGTCGGCGCGATTCTCGAAGAGCTCGTCGGCCTGCTCGCCGCGCTCGAACGATCAGGCGCCTGGAGCCGCAGCCGCGAGCCCTGACGCCTCGAGCTTCCACGGCTTCTCGACGGCGGGGCTTTCAGGGTTCTCGATGCGCTCGCGAAGGAGCTCGAGCGCTCCGGCGGCGTAGAGGCCGTCTTCGATCCGTTCGTCGAACGAGTACTTCACGCTGCAGACCGTGCGATCGCCCACGGTCTTCTTTTTGCCGATCGTCGCGAACAGCGGAATCGAGCCGTACTCGTAGAGGTGGTGGTACGCCGACTCGAGCTTCACGCTGCCCAGGTTCGCGACGAAGAGGCTCGCGTACATCGGGTCGGGGTGAATGAAGCTGCCCGGCAGCAGGTTCCACGAGTCGAGCCACATCATCAGCTTCACGCCGAGCCGCAGCAGCGGAGCCGGCAGCGAGAGAAAGAGCCCGAGCTCTTTGTCGACGTGGCTCTTCTTGTCGCTGCGGCCTTCGCTCAGGTCACCCATCGTCAGCTTCACGATCTCTTCGAAGGGCATCGACGCGTCGAGCTTCCGCTTGAGCACCACCACCGGCGCGTCGGGGCTCATCGCCTTCTTCGCCGAGTACGAAATCCAGATGCCGTCGCGATCGTAGATGCGCGAGCCGACCACGAACCGGTTCAGCCGTGGGCGCGCGTGAAGGGCCTGGACCGCGGCCCAGATGAAGACATGAAAGACGGTGACGCGGATCCCCGGGTGGCTCGAGTTGAACTTCTCGATGAAGGGCAGCGTGCGGGTGAGGTCGATTTCCTGCTCGAAGTAGACGGCGGACTCGTTTCGCGTCCGCATGATGAACGGCATGATCTTCCGCACCGCGGGGACGTCGGCAAGCTTTCCATCAGGGCGCGAGAAGAGGGGCATGGCTATTGGGGCGCTGGGCAGCGTAGAAGAAATACAGGAAGCAGATCCCGACCGCATTCAGCGCGTGCCAGATCGCGTGGCCGGTAATGAAGTGGTTGTCGGGAGCACAGAGGATCTTCGCGGTGTCCGTGATCCAGATCGCGAAGGCCGTCGACACCAGCGCCAGCGACCAGGCGAAGAGCCTGAACTTCGGCCGCCGCGCGCGCAGCTCGAGCACGATCGCGGAAATGAGCTCGAGGGCGAACAGGGGAATCCCCGCGGGCTTGATGAGCAACACGAGCGCCATCGGCAGCAACGTGAACAGCGCCCACAGCGCGACGATGCGCTTCTGCGTGCCGCCCAGCGCGTAGGCCAGCATCAGCCCCGACAGCAGGAACATGCCGAACAGATCGATGAGCTCGCCTGCGAAGGTGCCGCTGGCGTGAAACGCGAAAGAGCCCAGGCCAATCGCCACGTTCGCCAGGGCGACGCCTGCGAGCAGAAAGGTGGCGCGCGTCTCGGGCCGGGTCAGCAGCCAGAGGCCGAGAATGACGTAGCCCATCGACGACCAGGCGTTCGACGGCTCGGCCACGATGGCGCAGAGGCGGGCCTCGCAGAAGGAAACCGAGGCTGGCTCCCAGCCATCCCAGGGACAGGAGATCACAGGGGGTGCTTTTGACGCTTCATCACGCCGCTGTCGCCTCGGGTTCCTTCAGTTACCATCCGCCACCGCATGCCTGACGATTCGGAGTTCTACCGGAAGCTGCCCCGCCAATCGCGGTCGAGGTCGGTGGTCAACGCGATCATCATGGCCACCGACCAGCTGCTCGAGAACAGCGGCGACCCGACGGCCCTCTCTCTGGAAGGCGTGGCGCGCCGGGCGGGCGTGGGCATCGGCTCGCTCTACGACTACTTCGCCAACCGCGAGGGCCTGCTGGGCGCTCTGCTGGCCCGGATCACCGAGGCGAACTTCGAAGAGCTCGCCCGCGAGGTGCAGGACAGCCAGAAGGTGCCTTTCGCGCAGGCCATCCCTCGGATTCTCGAGAAGACGATCGACATCTACCTGGCCCGCCCCGAGCGCACGCGCGGGGTGATCAGCACGGTGTTCCGCGTCGGCTGGCTCAAGCCCACCATTCGTGAGCGCGATCGGTTCGCGGGGCTGCTGGCGAAGCGCCTGCTGGCCGAGCACCCCCTGCTGGACCTCCGAAGTGCTGTGCGACTGCGTGATGGGCGTGGTCGTCAGCGAGCTCTGGCGCGATCGCGCGCCGGCCGAGCGGGCGCTGGCGCGGCAGCAGCTGGTAACGATCGTCGAAGAGCAGGTCGGTTGGCTGATCGCCGGACGCTGACTACTTCGCGACGCAGCAGAACTCGCTGCGGTTGGAAGGCAGGTGGGTCGCCTTCACGTCCTTGAAGCCCATGCGCCCGACGCGCTCGATCAGCGCCGGAATCTCTTCGACGATCTGCTGATCGTTGAGCTTGAGGGTGAAGACCGCCGCGTGAAGCTGCTTCTTCACCCGCGGCAGGAACCGCTGCACCGCGTGAAGCGCGACCTGCGGCGCCAGGTGGACGTCGAGCAACAACCAGTCGATGCGCGGCGGCAGATCTTCCCAGCGCAGCTCGCCGACCTTGATCGGCATGTGGGTCACCATCGCGCCGCCCGGGCCGCGGTACTCGACGACCCCAGGGCCCATCGGGGCCGGGTCCACGCCGATCACATTCACGCCGCGGCGGGCGAGGGCGAGGGCCGCTCCACCGGGGCTGCTGCCGATCTCGAGCGCGGTGTGGCCCACCTTCACGTCGAGCTTCGCCCAGATGATCGCCTCTTCGATCTTCGCGAAGGCGCGCGACGGCGACTCGGGCGGCACGACGACGTTCGGCAGGCCCCCCGGAATCTCCCACCGGCCCACGCGGTGCCGGTGCATGCCGACCAGCCACGGCTCGCCCACTGCCACCACCACGTCGACGACCAGGTCGCCCGGCTTCGGCTTCGTCTCGGGCACGAACTTGCCGGTCGCCATCAGCGCTTCGTGAATGCGCGCCGTCTCGGCCGCAGGCGCCTCGGGATCTCGCGGGAAGACGTGGAGCTTCAGGTTCGCCTTCTGATCCGCGAGCAGCGCGACGACTTCTTCCGGCGTCGACGCCCGGCCCAGCGAGGCGCCCCAGACGCGGGCGAACACCGAGTCGAGCTCGAGCTCGGGCGTCGTGGGCTCGTCGCTGACGAAGGTGACCAGGCCCGGCCGCGCGAACGCCGGCCGCAGCTTCGGGCGCATGCGGCCCACCTCACCTTTGAGCAGCTTCTCAGAACCGATCTGGCAGATCGCAAAGGCATGTTGAGGCATGGCCTTGCGCGTAGCACGGAAGGAAACAACACCGGGGGGGTCCTTCAAGGCCCCCCCGTGCCTCTACAGACCTACGGAATGCAGGCGACGAAGTAGGTGATCGTCAGCGTCTTGCCGGGCTCTGGCACGAACAGCGGCTCGAAGTTCAACGAGTTGCCCGTCGAGTCGTACGTCCACACCTGGGCGCCACGGCTGTCGACCGGATCCAGCACCACGCCGTCAATCTTCACCTGGATGACCTTGCCCGCGGTGAGATCCGGCGTCGAGGTGAGGAAGAAGTTGGTGCGGTACCCGAAGGCGTTCTTGCCGATCTGCTCGAGCGCCTTGCTCCAGTCGGGCGTGCAGATCTCTTCCTTCACGCCGTTCGTCGCGATGACGGCGGCCAGCGTGCGCGGCCCCGTCTGGTCGTACGAGCAGCCCCCAGGAGACGAAGCGAGGAAGGGGCCGATCGCGTTGAACGAGAACATCGTCGCCTGCTGCGCGCCTTTGATGTTGAGCAGCTGGTTGACGTAGAAGCTGACCGGCAGCGGCGACTGATCGTCGGCGTCCGACACCGACACCACCGCGAGCACTGCGTCGGGCCGCACCAGGCCCGCATTGTCGCTGGTGATCAGCGGCGCAGTGAGCGCCGCCACCGCCGGCGCCAACGAAAGCTCGAGGCCGCTGCCGTTGGTGCCCAGGTTCACCTTCGCCTTGAACTTGTTCTCGACGTCCACCGTGGTGGGGGTGAGGATCTTCGGGTTGCTCGCATCACCGATGATGCGGCCGCCCTCGACGCCCATGTCCGTGCTGGTGACGCCAATCTGGTAGTCGACCTGCGCCGACGTCGCGTACTTGATGAAGCTCGCGAAGTTCACCGACAGCGCCATCTGCTTGTCAGACATCGAGCCCGAGTTGTCGATCACCACCAGGATGTCGGCCTTCGGCTTGCTGTCCTGCTTGAAGGTGTCGGTGTTCAGGCCCATCGAGTCGCCCGTGCCGCGCAGGGTGATCACGTAGTCAACCGACGAACCGTTCTGCACGACCTTGATCAAGAAGGCGCCGTTGTCGGGCCCGAAGTTGATCGGGTGGTACTTCATGCTGAAGGTGACCGGGGTCGCTCCGGGCGACAGCACCGTGCTCGGCGAGATGCCGGCGGTGTTGACGGGGATGAACTCAGGGCAGGGCGACGTGCCGGGGCAGTTGATGCCACCCGCCGGCTCACCCGCGGGCGACACCATGCTGTAGCTGGTGACCGTCACTGCGGCCGAGCACGTGTTGTAGATGGTGAAGGTGCGGGTCGCGCTGCTGCAGTCTTTCTGCACCGTGCCGAAGTTCAGATCGTCGGGCGTAATCGTGAGGCAGCTGGCCGCGACCGCCGCGTTCAGTGACACCGCGCCTTCCGGCTTCGTCGGGTTGCTGATGCTGAAGTTCACCTCGCCCGTCGCCGCCGTGACCGCGGTGGGCACCGTGCCCTGCGGCCAGGCGCGAACGCCGACCTGCAGCACTTCACCGGGCTGAAGCTCCTTGTCGAAGATCGGGCCGGCCGGCAGCGAGAAGATCGCGTTGCTGGTCGACTTGAGATCGAGGTTCGAGATGAGGCAGAGGTCGCCCGCGTTCTGGCCCTTGTTGCGAATCGAGAAGCTCAAGTCTTTGTAGTCGGGCGGAGTCACCAGGCCGAAGTTCAGGTTCGTCGGCGTCACCTCGTAGTCGCACGGGGGCAACAAGATGGACTCAGCGGTGATGGTGACCGTGAACTTCGGCTCGTCGGGGTCGTTCGAGAAGATGTCGAGCTCCCACGCCTTGGTGCCGAGGCTGGCCGGGGTGATGCGCACCGGGACGTCGAGCAGCGCCTTCGTGCCCGAGGCCTCGAGGCCCACCGCCTGGTCGTAGGTGCCGATTGCCGGCAGGTTGGTGCAGGTGCCGCTGGCGATCGCTCCGACGCAGAGCTCGGCGAGGGTGGCGGTGTTGCCGGTGACGCTGGTCTTCACGCGCGCTTCCCAGAAGACCGTGCCGGTGCCCATCGCGCCCAGGTGCAGGTTCGCCTTCGGATCCACCGGGGTCGGCTTGGTGCCGACGTTCTGGATGGTGAGCTTCCGGGTGACGTAGCTCGCGGCGCCGGCGAAGTACGCCACGCGGCCGACGGCGAGGTTCGCCGGCTTGAGATCGATGTCCGGCCCGCCGCCGTAGCCCTTGAGCTGCTCGATGCCCGCGGGCTGCTTGAGGAGGTTGGTGGTGAAGTCGAGCCGCGCGTTGCGGGGCCCCAGCAACGTCGGCTTGAAGTTGACCGTCACCTTCGCGGTGCCGGCGACCAGCGCGCTTGAACCATCACGCGTCGCGGCCGGGACTTCGACGGGGCCGGGCGCAGCGACCTTGTAGTCACCGGTGCTCGGCGAGAGGTTCGAGACGACCACCGGCTTGAGGCCGAGGTTGCTGAAGGTCACGTCGCCCGAGACCTGGAGGCCCGGCGTCACGTAGCCCAGGTCCAGCGGGTTCGGCGCCCACGTCAGCACGGCGTCGACGCCGGTGCCGAGGAGCTTGACCACCTTGTCGGGGCAGCCATCGAGGCGGCGCATCGTCACCCGGGCCAGGTAGTCCTTCACTTCCGTCGGAGCAAAGGTCAGCGTCACCGTCTTCTTCTGGCCTGCCTTGAGGCTGACGTCGCCCGTCGGGGAATCGGGGGTGAACTTGAAGGCCGCGTCGTCGCCAGAGTTGCTCGTCACGGCGCCGATGGTGGCGACCGCGTCGATGGGGCGGGTGTTCTCGATCACGGTTGCGATCTCGAAGGTGTCGCCCTTCGAGACGGCGCCGAAGTCGAGCGTGTCGGGCAGCTCGCACTCACCCGAGACCGAGGTCGCCTTGAGGGTGATGATCGCCGTCTCCTCGCCCAACGCGGTGTTGCTCGCGCGCAGCAGCAGCTTGATCTCGTGCGGCACCGTCACCTGTTTGCTGGTGGGCGAGTCGAAGGTCACCACGTACTCGACGGTCTCCCCCGTGCCGACTTCCTTCGTGCTGAAGGCCACGTCGAAGACCACCGGATCCGCGTCGCCGACGCCGCCGATCTTCGTCGCGTCCATGCCTTCGGTCTTCTCGAGCGTCTCGAGGAAGAGGGCGCCCGAGCCGTTGTTCTTCACCACCAGGTTCCTGGTGACCTTCTTCCCCATCGGCACCTGGCCGAAGTCGTAGGTCGCATCGCGGCCCGACATCTGGGTGCCGCCAACGTCGAAGACGACCGAGATTTCACCCGTTCCCGTCTTTGGCGGGGGCGGCTGGCACCGGCACCCGGTGACAGCCATCGAGAAGGCAGCGAGGAAGAGGGTGGCGTGAAGCAGTTGGCGTGAGGGCATGTGAAGTCGTCTCCTGCACACTGAGTGGCCAGCACTTTTCAGATCTGTGGACCCCCTCGAACTTCCGCTGACACAATGCTCCAGGTGTGGCCCCAGGTTGTCCTCGCGCTGGCTTTGTCTCAGTTCGATCAGCGGTTTGCGCTGACGTGGGACGTGCCTTGCGCCCCGATGCCCGACACCGCGGCCCTGCTCGGGGCGGCCGAGGGCGAGGCGGTCGTCACCATCCGCCCCGTCGACGCTCAGTGGCACCTCGAGGTGCGGTTCGTCGCTCCGGCCAGCGGCATTCGCAAGCTCGACGCGCCCACCTGTGAAGACGCCGCGAAGGCCGCGCTCCTCTTCCTCAAGCTCGGAGCGACCGGCCAACCCGACCGCGCCCCCGTCACCCTCAAGCCTCCCGAACCGGAGCCGCCGCCTCTTCCCCGGGCGCCGTTGAACCGCGAGCTCCGCGTCGAGCTGTCGGGCGGCTTCAACGCGGGCGCGCTGCCTTCCGCCACGCCTCGCCTCGCCGCGTCGTTGGGTCTCGGCGCGGGGCCATGGGCAGGGTTTCTCACGCTGCGGGCTGGGCTCACGTCCTCCTATCCCGGCCCAGCTGGAACGCGGTTCGCGGTGCATCCCTTGATCGGCGCCCGGCTCTCGGGCTGCTACCTGGCCCGGCTCGGCCGCCTGCGTGTCGGGCCGTGCGTCGGGGCGGGCGTCGAGGCGTGGCAGGCGACCGGGCTGAACGTCGATCTTCCGCGCGGAGCGCTCGAGGCCTGGGCCGAAGCGGGGGCCGACCTGCGCATGCAGTTCACGATCTTCCGCAGCGCCTATCTCTTTGCCCTGGGCGGCCCGCGGTTCAGCCTTCGGCGTCCGCAGTTGGTGTTCGAAGGCTTCGGCGAAGCGTTCACGGTGCCGATCGTCAGTGGTGAGGCCGCGATCGGGGTAGGCTTCCAGTGGTAGATCTTCGGGCGCGATGCGTCCGCTGCTCCTTCTGCTGCTGATCTCAGCCTGTGTCGCTCCCGTCGATCTGGGCGGCAACGACGCGGGCTGCGGCCCTTCGAACTGCGCGGGCTGTTGCGACGCGGCGGGCGGGTGCCGAACCGATCAGTGCGGCCTGAATGGGGCGGCGTGTCTGTCGTGCGCCACTGGCACCAGCTGCCAGGCCGGAAAGTGCGAGCTGGCTGATCGCTGCACACTGCCGGCGTCGGTCGACTGGGCCGCGGTGGCGATCGGCGGCAGCGCGTTTCGCACCATCGCTTTGAAGAACCCCACCGCGGTGAAGGTGGTGGCGACGGTGCAGGGCATCAGCAGCGCGACGGGCGATGCGGCGCGCTTCACGTCGAGCCGGGTGAGCCAGTCGATCGAGATCGCGCCGAACGCGGCAGAGCCGATCGAGATCCGGTTCACGCCCACCGAGGTGAAGGCGGCGACTGCGCGCGTGATCATCCGCTTGTCCGACAGCTGCCCGGATCAGATCGTCTCGCTCACCGGCAGCGGGGTCGCGAACGTGCTCACCTGGTCGCCCGAGCCACTCGACTGCGGTTACTTGACCCCGGGCGTCGAAAAGATCTTCGAGACGACCTTCGTGAACGCAGGCGCCACGCCGGTGCAGCTCTCGACCCTGCGCACGTCGTCGCCCGGCGAGTACCGCCTCGTGGGCGCGACGTCAGTCACCGTGCCCAGCCTCGGCAGCGCGAAGCTGCAGGTGGGCATGAAGCCGTCGGCGCTCGGCCCGCGCGATGCGCAGCTGTGGTTCGACACGGATCTTCCGCTGCAGGCCACGGGCCTTCAGCAGCTGCGGTGTCACGGCGGCGGGCGCGACATCGACGCCGTCGCCACCACTGACCTCGGCACCATCGCGTACTTCTCGGACGCGCCGACTTTCGTGAAAGGCCGCTTTGCCCTTCGCAACGTCGGCACCGCGCCGGACCCGCGCGCGAACCTGCACCTGGGCACCGACGGCGCGGGCGACATCCTCTGGGACGTGAAGGTGAAGTCGGGCACCGCGACGCTGAACGAGCTGTGCGTCGGTGACTTCGTCGGCGGCGTCTGCACGAAAGCGCCGATCGCCGGCAGCTACGACAAGGTCGTCGGCCTGCTCGCAGGTGGCCAGCTCGAAGTTCCCGTTCAGGTGACGCCGAAGAGCGCGGGCCCCAAAGAGTGGGAAGTCGTGATCCGATCCGATGATCCCGATGAGCCGCTGTTCAGCACCACCATTCGCGCGACCGCCGCAGTGCTTCCAGAGTGCAGCTACGCGGTCGACCCGCTGGCGCTCGACTTCGGCCTCATCGCTTCGGGTTCCACGCGCGAGCTCGAGCTCCACCTGCGGAACACGGGCGCCACGCCGTGTCTCTTCTCGGGCCTCGCGCTCGGCATCGGCGCGCACCCGTTCTTTTCGTTGGTGGGCGGCTCCGTGCCGAGCCAGACGGTCGCGGCGCAGGCGCTGAAGGTGGTGAAGGTGCGCTTCGCTCCGACGGGCGCGCCGCCTGCCACCCTCACCGAGGTCGCCGCCACGCTCGAGTTCAACGCCGCGAGCCGCAGCCAGCCGCAGGCGACCATTGCGCTGGCGGCGACGATCGGGCCCGCGTGCTTGTCGGTCGTGCCGAGCCACTTCGACTTCGGCACCATCGAGAAGACGTGCAACAGCGCGACGCGCACCTTCCTCGTCTACAACACCTGCCCCACGCCGCTGGAAATCGACTCGTGGCTGCTGAACCAGCCAGGCAACGAGTTCGTCGCCGTGAACACCGCGGCGCTCACGCAGGGGACGTTGGTGAACCCCGGCGCCAGCCCACTGACCTTCAGCTTGAAGTATCGGCCCATCGACGACGGCCGCGACGCCGCGCGGTTCGTGATCCGGGTGCGGCAGGAAACCGCGGTCGTCGACACGGTGGTGCCGCTGACGGGCGGGGGCGATTCGCAAGGGCTCAACACCGACGCGCTGCTGCAGGGCGGCAACCTGTTGGCCGACATTCTTCTCGTCATCGACAACAGCTGCTCGATGTCTGACAAGCAGGTGTCGCTGGGCGCGGGCTTTCCGGCGTTCATCGCGAACGCGCGCGCGGTCGGCCTCGACTTTCAGATTGGTGTCACCACCTCGGACATGGCGGCGACAGGCGGGCGGCTGGTCGGCTCGCCGAAGATCCTCAGCTCATCGATGAACAACCTGAACACGCTCTTCTCGCAGCGCGTCGCGCAGGGCACCAGCGGCAGCACCAACGAAGAGCTGCTCGCGCCGGCGACCGCAGCGGTCACCGCTCCGCTTAACACCACCGACAACGCAGGCTTCCTGCGGCCCGGTGCGACCCTCGGCATCGTCTCTGTCTCCGACGCCGAAGATCAAAGCCCGCAGCCGGTGAGCTTCTACGTGAACCAGTTGATGAACGTGAGGCCGCCGGGGCGGCTGACGTTGAGCGCGATTGCGCCGCTGCAGGCGACGTCTCCGACGCCGGGCTGCCAGTACGACGGCCCGGGAGGGGCACCGCGAACGGTCGCCGCCGTCACGGCGCTCAGCGGCCTGCTTCGCGAGATCTGCCCGCCCGACTTCAACCAGGGCCTGCTCGACCTCGGCCCCAGCGTCTTCGGGGCGCTCTTCGGTTCGGCTTCCTTTTCGCTCTCGAACGTGCCGGATCTCACCGGCGGAAAGACGATCACCGTGAAGGTCGACGGCGCGGTGGTGGAGCCGATCACGGCCGGGGGAGTCACCGTCTGGTCCTACGACGCCACCGCCAACCGCATTGTCTTCGAGCTTGCCTACCGGCCCCAGCCTGGAAGCGCGGTGACCGCGACGTACTTCGTCGGCTGCATTCCCTGAAAAGGGCCTTCATCGCCTCCACTCCAAAGGCACCGCGTGCAGGGCGGCTTGCCTCTCGAGCTCATGCAGTTCTGCCTCAGCGGCGAGGCGATCTGGCTCAGTGCGCGCCAGGCGGTCGTGCAGCTGCTGGTACTGCGCGTTGCCTTGCTGGCTCAGCTGCAGCCGCCCACTGCTGACCAGCTGATCCATACGATCGATCTCTGACTTCGCCGCGCGGGCCGACGACTGGATCTGCTCGATCCGCTGCCGGATCTGCCGGAACCGCTGCCGCCACGCCGCCTCTTCTTCGGCCTCGCGGCGATCCGGCACCTCGTGCTCGACGACCGCAGGAGCAGCGGCCACGGCCGTTGCGACGGGGCTGAGCACCCTGCCTTCGACGGAGAACTGGCCGAACCCCTCGCCGCCTTCTCGCAGCGTCAGCTCGCCTTCGCCCGCGAGCTGGGCCGGCTTGCAGTCCAACGATTGAACGAGCCCCGCGCTCAAGAACATGCCGTCGGCGATCCGGTTGTGGAGAAGCCACGCGATGCGGCGGCTGGAGGAGTTCCCCGCTTCCGCGTCTTTCAGCGACACCCAGTTCGAGAAGCTGCCGCGCACCGCGCAGGTCTGGCCATTCGCCGCCGTGAAGACGAACTCGCGAAGCCCCGCGTGGGGCACGGCCTTCCAGCGTTCCATGATCACCGCCACCGCCCGGCCTTCGACGGTTCGGCTGCCGACCAGCTGGGTCATGCCCGGCATCATCCGCTCGCGCTCCGCGATCTGTTCCTTGAGGTCCTCTGCCTGCACCCGCGACAGGATCTTCTGCCAGCGCGCGAGCGCGGCGTCGTTCGCGGGGGCCTGCGCGTACTCCAGCGGCAGGGCGAGGCCGATGCCTTCGGCGTCCGTCACCTTCATCGAGACGATGCCCAGCACTTCGCCGCGATCGTTGAACATCGGGCCGCCGCTGTTGCCGGGGTTCACCGTCGCATCGAGCTGCACGTACGCGAGCCCGAGGAAGTTGCGGCCGACGAAGCTGACCCTGCCTTCGTGCACGGTGAAGTCGAGCCCGCGCGGGCTGCCGACGAAGACGATCTTGTCGCCCGGCTCGAGCGACGTGGTGTCACCGACCTCCAGCGGTTCGAGGTTCGCCCCGGCCACCTCGACGACCGCGAGATCCGTCCACGGATCTTTGACCCCGACCTTGCCGAGCAGGTTGCGTCCGTCGGCCAAGGTCACCATCACCGGCCCGTCGGTGCAGACCACGTGCGCGTTGGTGAAGAGCTTCTCGGGCCCGACGAAGAAGCCCGAGCCCACCTTCTCGCCGCACTTGACCGCTGCCACCGCCGCCAGCACCTTCTTGCTGATCTGCTGGGTCGTCAGCCGCGCAGTCACCGGCGGCTCGAGGGGCTTGCCCACCACGACGGGCGGTGCGGCTTCGACGGGCGCGACCACCGCTGGCGCGCGCAGCTGCAACATTCCGTAGGTCGCAGCCAGCAGGAGCATCGCCCCAAACCCCGCCCACGTCCGGCTCGCGATTCGCGGGGCCGGCACCACCGCCGCTGGCCGCACCACCGCCTCGAGCCCCGACGTCTTCAGCACCGCCATCACCTCGGCCGCGAAGGATCTCGACACCTGCGCCACCAGCGCCTGCGTGCCCGACGCCAGCCGATCGCGCGCCTGGGCAAAGGCCGGAGCCGGCGGCCCCATCGCGCTCAAGTCCTTCGCCGCCTGAAAGCCCTTTCGGGGGTCGGCCAGCGGGCGGGCCAGAAAGACATCGACGAGCAGGCTGGTGCCGCAGGTGCTGCAGGCCTGCGCATCCTCGGGAGCGCGGGCACCGCAGTTCGGACACTGCGTCTGAGCCGTCACGGCGCCCGATGTTACGCTTGGCGGCCCCAATGCCCCACATCGCTTTCGTTGCTCCGCATTTCCTCGAGAACACCAATCGGTACGTCTCGGCCTTTGCAGAGCAACCCGGGGTGACGCTGTCGGTGATCAGCGCCGACCCGGCCTCGTCGATTCCGGCCGAGCTGAAGGCCAGGATCTCAGGCCACTACCAGGTGGCCGACCTCGGCGACGGCGCGCAGCTGGGCAAAGCGGCCCGGGCCCTGGGCAACGTCGATCGGCTCACCGGCGCACTCGAACAGCTGCAGCTGCCGATGGCCCACGCGCGAGAAATCGCCGGAGTGCCCGGCATGCTCCCGGCGATCGCCCGGAACTTCCGCGACAAAGATCGAATGAAGGAAGTGCTGCGCGCGCACGGCGTCCCCGTCGCGGCCAGCGCCCTCGTCACTTCCGAGGCCGAGCTCAAGGCCTTCATCCGTAAGGTTGGCTTCCCGATCATCGTCAAGCCGCAGGCGGGGCTCGGTGCGCGATCGACGCAGCGGGTGATGACCGAGGCCGACCTCGCTGCGCTGCCCTTTGCCCCCACCGGCACCCAACCCCTGCAGGCCGAGCAGTTCGTTCGCGCCCGCGAGCACACCTGCGAGACGGTGAGCGTTCACGGCAAGGGGCTCTGGCGGTCGGGCACCCGGTATTTTCCCAGTCCGCTCGAGGTGCTCGAGACGCCGTGGGTGCAGTACTGCGTGCTGCTGCCGCGCGAGGCCGAGCCGACCTGGTCTGCGTTCGCCGGCACCAACGAGGCCGCGCTGAAAGCGCTGTTCGGAGAGGATCCCCTGGTCACCGGCACCGCGCTGACCCACATGGAATGGTTCCTCTGCGACGACGGCGCGATGCTCGTGAACGAAGTCGGCGCGCGCCCGCCCGGGGTTCACATCATGCCGCTGATGGGGCTCGCGCACGGAGGCGTCGACATGATCCGCGCCTGGGCCGAGCTGATCGCCTTCGATCGCTTCACGCCCCCCGCCCGCACCGCCGCGGCCGGGGCCGCCTTCTTCCGCGGGCAGGGCAAAGGCGATCGCATCGTCTCGGTCGAAGGCCTCGAGCGCGCGATCCTCGAAGCGGGTGGGGCGCTGGTCGAGCTGCGCACCCCAAAGGTCGGCATGGCGCGCGCGCCCGGCTACGAAGGGGAAGGGTGGGCGACGGTGAAACACCCCACCACCGAGGGCGCGAAACAGGCGCTGCTGGCGCTGATCCAGAACGTCCAGATTCGCTACGGCTGACGGTTACTCGACCCAGTGCGTGATCGTGAAGTGGGGCTGCACGTCGACGCGGCTCACGGCCTTCGTCTTGTCCGGGCGAACCACTTCGACGCGGTGGTACCCCTCGTAGAGCTCTTGTTGGCCGATGGGCGCCGGCAGCTCGACCCGACCGGCCACCGCCGTCACGTACACGGGCGTCGGCCCCAGCTTCTCGCCGTTCACCGTCACCTCGGTCACCGGGCTGGTGTTCACCTTGATGAGCCCCGCCGGCCGCTTCTCGACCCCGCCACCGTCGACCGCCACATCGACGAACATCGCCGGCTGGGCGGGGACGATCACCTTCGGCTCCAGCGGCTTCTCGGGCAGAGGCGGCTCGGCTGGGGCCGCCCGCTTCGCCGCCGGCACCACCGCGGGCGCCGTCGCTTTCGCGGTGAAGAGAAAGGCGAGCACCCACGCAGCCGTCAACCCGAAGAGCGCGATCGCGCCGATGCGAAAGTTCCGCGAGGCCTTCGAGTGGAGCCACAGCCGCCACTTCCGGGTCGGGTCAGGCGCGGACGTGATCGTCGATCGCGCCGCGAGGTCGGCGGCATCCAGCCTTTCTTTCACCGGCTGAAGAATCGCGCTCGACCCGTCGGGCTCGGCCAGCGCCGTCAGCGATGGGCTGGCGGGCGGCAGCTCGCGAAACGTCGCGTCGGTGACCGGCAGCATGCCCGTGGGCTCGGACGACAGATCGGGCAGCGACTCGCCGTCGTCGACCACCGTCGCTTGCGGATCCGAAGGGGCAGGTTCCTTGCGCATCGAACGGGCGGGACACTCTCACCGCCGCCCGCCCGCTTCCTGTTCCACTGTGCAGAACCGCGCGCGCCCTGTGCAGCCAATTGCACGCCTCGCGCGGCGCCTTCGCTGCGAGAGGCGATGGGCCCGCACGATGCAGTCGGCCCGCCCGCGATGGACAACGCAGGCGTTCAGGCTGGTGGAGAGGTTTTGATCACTGCGATGGTGTGGCTCCTGAGGGCGGTGGTCCTTCCCATGGCAAACCTGCAGGCCCACGAATGGCTCACGATCGCGTCCTGCGCCGGCCACCTCGGCCTGGCGACGATCGCGCTTCGCCAACTGGCGAAGAGCCCGCTCGCCCTGCCACTGGCCCTGCTGTGCCTCGACCTCTTTGCGTTCAACGCGGCCGACGTCGCACACCACGTCACCGAGGCGCCGCACTGGCTGTGGCTCGACGCCTTCTGCACCTCGCTGATGGTGCCGCTGGCGATCCGCTTTGCCCTCGCCTTCGTTGGCAAGAGCCGGGCGCTGTCCTGGCTGACCCGGATCTTCGACGTCTACTTTGGGCTGGTCGCGGCCGGCTGCGCTGCCGCCTTCTTCGGCTTCGGGTGGGCGCAGGCCTACGCCGGCAGCTCGCGCTGGGCGCAGTCGGTCGCCCCCGGAGCGACCGCCGCCATCCTCGCCCTCGCCATCATCTTCTACCGGCACCTCACCTCGGTGCAGAGCCCGCTCGAACGCGCGCGGACGTGGCTGATGATCGGCGGCCTCGCGCTGGGCGCCGCAGGCAACTTCTGTGATCTGCTCGCCAACACCGGCTTCGACGTGCCGCGCCTGGGGCCGCTGGGGATGTTGATGACGACGCTCGCGCTCAGCGCCGCGGCCCTGCGCGTCGGGCTGTTCGAGGGCCGGATCTCGTGGCTCATCGCCGCGAACGGGCTCGTGCTCGGAGCGCTGCTGCTGTTCGGCTATGTCGCCGTCTTCTATTTCTTCGGCGGCAACACAGCCCTGCTGGTCGTCGGCGCCGGGACCCTTACCCTCGCCCTCGTGCCCGCCCTGGTGGCGATGACCCGCGCGGCGTCTGCGCAGCGGCAGCGCCTCGAGTACCACGCGACGCTCGGCCGCTTCAGCGCACAGATGGCGCACGACCTTCGTAACCCGCTGGCCGCGATCAAGGGCGCTGCGCAGTACCTGAAGGAAGAACAGAAGCGCGGGACGCTGAACGACGCGGGCGACTTCCTCACCTTGATCATCGATCAAGCGAACCGGCTCGATCGCGTGGTCAGCGAGTACCAGCGCATCGGCCGCATCGAGACGGTGCTCAAGCCCATCGAGCTCGACGCGCTGGTGGCCGAGGTGCTGGGTGGGCAGGCGCTGGCCGCTCCGCAGGGAATCGTGCTGCACCGGAAGCTCGAGGCGAAGGGCCTGGCGTGTCAGGCCGACACGGATCTGATCTCAGCTGCGCTCGAGAACCTGGTGCGCAACGCGTTCGAGGCAATGCCGGCAGGGGGCACCGTCACGGTGCTCACGGAAGCGCAGGCCGGCTTCATCAACCTGTCTGTCGTGGACACCGGCAAGGGCATGGACCCGCGAATCGTCGAGCTCGCGTTCGCCGACTTCTTCACCACCAAGACCACCGGCAGCGGGCTGGGGCTCGCCTTCGTTCGCCGCGTCGCCGAAGCGCACGGCGGTGAAGCCAGCCTGAAGAGCCTCGAAGGAAAGGGCACCACCGTGCAGCTGCGGATCCCCTGCGTCGCGGTTTAGGCCTTCGCGTCGATGCCGAGCTCAGCGAGCTTGTTGTAGAGCGTTCGCCGCGCAACCCCGAGAATGCGGGCGGCCGTCGTCCGGTTCCCGTTCGCCCGCGACAGCGCTTCGAGCACCGCGGCTTTCTCTGCTTCCTTCCGGCGATCCTCCAGCGACGCATCCGGAGAAGAAGTCGCACCAGCAGCGGCGGCCAGCGGTGCCGCCTCAGAGCGCGTCAGCTCGCGGCTCACGATCGCGCCGGAAATCTTGTCGGCGTCCGACATCACCACCAGGCGTTCGATGAAGTTCTGCAGCTGCCGCACGTTGCCCCGCCAAGGCTGCGCCTCGAGCACCGCCAGCGCGTCGTCGGTCAGCTCGACGTCGGGCCGATCGTTCAGCTTCCCGTGCTCGCGCGTGAAGTGCAGCGCCAGCGGGCGAATGTCCTCTTTTCGATCGCGCAGCGCAGGGATGCGAATGGGGATCACGTTCAGCCGGAAGAAGAGGTCTTCGCGAAACGCGCCCTCGGCCACCATCGCCTCGAGGTTGCGGTGCGTCGCCGCGACGAAACGCACGTCGGCCGTCAGCACCTGCGTGCCGCCGACCCGTTCGTACTCGCGCTGCTGAATCAGGCGCAGCAGCTTCAGCTGAACGGTCTTGGTGATGTCGCCCAGCTCGTCGAGGAAGAGGGTGCCGCCTTCCGCCAGCTCGACGCGGCCCGGCTTGCGTGAGACGGCGCCGGTGAAGGCTCCTTTCTCGTGGCCGAAGAGCTCGCTTTCCAGCAGCTGCTCGGAAAGGGCGGTGGGGTGGACGACGACGAAGGGGCCGTCTTTGCGTTTGCTGCGATCGTGAATCGCGTGGGCCGCGAGCTCTTTGCCGACCCCGCTCTCGCCGCGCAGCAACACCGTCGCCGGGCTTCGGGCCGCGCGCGTCAGCTGCTCGTCGCACTCCTTCATCGCAGGAGACACGCCCAGGGTGAGGCCGGCGGTCGCGGGAGCAGTAGGCGCGGCCAGACGCTCGAGCTCCTTCTTCACTACGAACAGAATCTCGTCCCGCTCGAACGGCTTCTGGACGAAGTCCGACGCACCGCGCTTCATCGCCTCGACTGCCAGCGCGACGGTGCCGTGGGCGGTCATCAGCACCACCTGGACCTCGGGCCAGCCTTCCTTGATCTTCGTCAGCAGCTCCATGCCGTCGACGTTCGGCATCCGCACGTCGCTTAATACGAGCTGCACGAAGCGCTGATCGAGGATCTCAAGCGCGTCGGCCGCTGAGCTCACCCATTGAACGTCGTGGCCCGCCTGGCGCAGCAGCCCTTCCAGCACCTTGCCGACTGCTGGGTCGTCGTCCACCACCAGAACGGAAGCCGTCACTGCTTGTGCAGGCATGTGCGACAGCTTCTCACGTTTCTCGCCGCGCCCGGCGACGGATGAAGGCCTGCTTCGCGTGGTGCGCCAGCGCGTCGACCGCCTCGTTCCACTTGTCGCCGCTGTGGCCGCGCACCCACCGCGTCGTCGCTTTCGCCTCGACGGCAGCCGCCCGCAGCGCAAAGGCTTCGGCGAGGTGCTTCTTCGGCAGGTAGCTGCCATTGGCGATGTCGAGGGTAAAGCGCGAGTCGCTGACCAGCTCGACCGGCTCCACGCTGCCCAGGTCGATCACCGCGCGAAGCCCGGCGAGGGCGGCCGTCAGCTCCATGCGGTTGTTGGTGGTCGACTTCGACCCTCCCGAGTGCATCGCGACCAGCAGCTCGTCGCGAATCACCGCGCAGGCCCAGCCACCCGGCAGCCCGCCGCGTGCTTCAGAAGATCCGTCGCAGAAAATGCTCAGCACCGCGCGCGGACTCTACGTCACCAAAGTAGGTGCGGTGACCACCCCGGAAGTCGCGCGTGGATTCGAAAAAATGAAGCTACACTTCGGGGCCATGCGCACCAGCTTTCCCAGTGCAGTTCTCGCCTTGAGCCTCTTTGTCGTCAGTGGATGCAACTGCAACGATCCTGGAAATCCTGACGGCGGTGGAGGCGGCACCGGCGGCTCGAGCAGCGGCGTCGGCGGTGGCGGCAACGGCAACGCGGGTGGCGGAGGCGGCAACAACGCGGGCGGTGGCGGCGGCAACAACGCGGGCGGAGGCAGCGGCGGCGGCAACATGATGACGATCGACGGCGGCTGTGGCCTCGTCACCTGTGCATCGTCGGGTTCCAACTGCGGCCCGATCGGCGATGGCTGTGGCTCGATCATCACCTGCGGTTCCTGTTCGCTTCCCCAGGTCTGCGGCGGCGGCGGAGCTCCAAGCGTGTGCGGCGGCGACGCTGGTTGCTTCCCGACCACGTGCGCGATGCTCGGCGCCGAGTGCGGCCCGATGGCAGATCTCTGCGGCTCACTGATCAACTGCGGTTCCTGCGCGCTGCCCGAGACGTGCGGCGGTGGCGGCATCAACGGGCGCTGCGGCTTGAGCGGCAGCAACGTCGACGGCGGTGCCTGCGTGCCGACCACCTGCGCGATCGCCGGAGCGGCGTGCGGCGTCATCGGCGACGGCTGCGGCGGCGTTCTCACCTGCGGCAGCTGCAACGGCGGCAAGGTCTGCGGCGGCGGCGGCGTTCCGTACCAGTGCGGCGGTGGTGCGTCGTGCACTCCGAAGACCTGCGCCAATCTGGGCGCGACGTGCGGCTCGGTGGGCGATGGCTGCGGCGGCATCTTGAGCTGCGGCACCTGCACCGCGCCCCAGGTCTGTGGCGGTGGCGGAGTTCCCAGCCAGTGCGGCGGCGGCGTGGTCTGCGTTCCCCGCACCTGCGCGCAGGCCGGCGCGAACTGCGGCGTGGTCGGCGATGGCTGCGGTGGCGTGACGCCCAGCTGTGGAACGTGCACCGCTCCGGCCGCGTGCGGCGCGGGCGGCGTGCCCAGCCAGTGCGGCGGCACGGTGGTCTGTGTCCCGAAGACGTGTGGGCAGCTGGGTGTGAACTGCGGCCCGATCAGCGACGGCTGCGGCAGCATCTTGATGTGCGGCACCTGCAGTGTCGCCGGCCAGAGCTGCGGCGGCGGCGGCCAGGCGAACATCTGTGGCGGGCTGCCTCCGTGCGTCCCGAAGACCTGCGCGCAGCAGGGCGCGAACTGCGGCGTCGTCGGTGACGGTTGCGGCGGGCTGACCCCGAACTGCGGCACCTGCACGGGCCTGGACATCTGCGGTGGCGCGGGCTCCCCGAGCGTCTGCGGCAGCAAGGTCCCTGACGGCGGCCAGGGCTGCGTGAACCTTTGCCTCAACCAGATGGCGTGCCCGAGCATGCCGGACGGCGGCACGACGATGTCGGGTACGGTGCTCGCTCCGACGGATCCGGCGGCGGGCTACGGCAACCCCGACCCGATTCCTGGTGCGCTCGTCTACATCCCGAACGGCACCGTGCTCCCCTTCAGCGACGGCGGCGTCACATGCGATCAGTGCACCGACGGCGTCAGCGGCAGCCCGTTGGTTTCGACGACCTCGGCGATCGACGGCACCTTCACCTTGAAGAACGTGCCCTGCGGCGCGGGCGTGCAGGTGCCGGTGGTGATGCAGCTGGGCAAGTGGCGCCGGCAGATCACCGTCTCGGCCCCCGCGTGCTGCATGCCGAACCCGCTCACTGCGGCGCAGACGCGCATGCCGCGGCGGCAGGCGGAAGCCCACCCGAACGACAACATCCCGTTGATCGCCGTCGTCACGGGCGGCGCCGACGGCATCGAGTGCGTCTTGCCGAAGGTTGGCATCGCTGCGTCTGAATACACGACCCCCACTGGTACAGGTCGCGTCCGCTTCTACCGGGACAACGGCGTTCAGATCGCGGGCACAGCCCCGAGCGCGGCGACGCTGTTCGACAGCCTGGCCGAGATGCGGAAGTACGACATGATCATCCTCGACTGCGTCGGCAGTGAGCAGATCAAGACGATTCAGCGGCGCGCGAACATGGAGGCCTACGCGAACGCCGGCGGCCGCATCTTCGCCAGCCACTACGCCTACGTCTGGCTCTACGACCGCGCGGTCGACCCGGGCGGCAATAACGTGGCGAGCAACATCTCGTTCACTGCCACGGGCACGTGGCAGCCGCAGCAGGCCAACCCGGCCAACCAGGACGCCTTCATCGATACGTCGTTCGCGAAGGGAGCAGCGTTCGCGAACTGGGTGCAGCTGGTCAATGCGCAGGCGACCACGTCGACGCCAGCGGTTCCCCGCATCCGCGTCATCGAGGTGCGTCACGACTTCAACGCGGTGCTCAGCCCGGCGCAGCGCTGGGTCTACGCGACCACGGCGAACACGCCGCTGCAGTACGCGTTCAATACGCCGACGACGGCGCCGCCTGCGAACCAGTGCGGCCGCGTGTTGTTCAGCGACTTCCACGTCAGCGGCGGCCGCAGCGGCACCTTCCCTGCCAGCTGTGGCGCGGCCTCGCCGATGACGCCGCAGGAAAAGGTGTTCGAGTTCCTGCTGTTCGACCTCGCCTCGTGCATCACGCCTGATGTGCCTCCGCCGCAGAGCTGCACGCCGAAGACGTGCGCGCAGCTGATGTTGAACTGCGGCCTGACGGGCGACGGGTGCGGCAACTCGATCAACTGCGGCACCTGCGTGGCGCCCCAGACGTGTGGTGGCTCGGGCGAAGCGAACGTCTGCGGCACGCCATGCGCACCGAGGACCTGCGCCCAGATCGGCGCGAACTGCGGCATGCAGGGCAACGGCTGCGGCGGCACGATGGGCTGCGGCACGTGCACGCTTCCCCAGACGTGCGGCGGTGGCGGGGTGGCGAACGTCTGCGGCGGCGGCAGCTGTGTTCCGACGACGTGTGCGGCGCTTGGCCTCAACTGCGGCACCCAGAGCAACGGCTGCGGTGGCACGTTGAACTGCGGCACGTGCACGCCGCCCCAGACATGTGGCGGCAGCGGCATGCCGGGCATCTGCGGCGGCGCGACCTGTGCGCCGCTGACTTGTGCGCAGCAGGGCTTCAACTGCGGCTCGCAGGGCAATGGCTGCGGTGGCCAGCTGAACTGCGGCATGTGCACGTTGCCGATGACGTGTGGCGGTGGCGGCCAGCCTGGCATCTGCGGAGGTGGCGGGATGTGCACCCCGAAGACGTGCCAGCAGCAGGGCTTCAACTGCGGTCTGCAAGGCGATGGCTGCGGCAACCAGATCAACTGCGGGCCTTGCCCGATGGGTCAGATCTGCGGCGCCTCGGGTCCGGGGCTCTGCGGTGCGGTGGCCTGCACGCCGCTGACGTGTGGTCAGCAGAACATCGGCTGCGGTCCGGCCGGCGATGGCTGCGGAAACCTGATCCAGTGCGGCGCCTGCCCGATGGGCCAGACCTGCGGTGGAGCCGGAGTGCCGGGCCAGTGCGGCACTCCGTCCTGCACGCCGCGCACGTGCACCAGCGCGGGCGCGAACTGCGGCCAGCTGGGTGACGGCTGCGGCGGAATCCTCAGCTGCGGTGCCTGCCCCCCGGGTCAGACCTGCGGCGGCGGCGGTACGCCGAACGTCTGCGGCAGCATCACCTAAGCGTCAGGCCACAGCGACCCTGGATTCCGGCGTCCGGCCTTCACTGGCGGGCGCCGTTTTCTTTTGTCGCGTTCTGGCAACCAGTGACAGTTTTTCAGGGCGGCCGGCAACCCAACGCGCCGCCATTTCTTTGCCCCCGACCGGAACGAGGCTTGCTCGAGATGCGCCCATGAAGATCGCCTTGTCCGCTGGCATCGCCTGTCTCTCACTCGCGTGTGGCCGCACGCTGTTCAGCGCTGACGGCGGCTCGGAGGCCGCGGGCGGAGGAATGGGTGGAATGGGCGGTGGCGGTCAGGTCGCGTGCTCGACGCTCAAACGAGAAGGGTGCCAGGCGCGCCCCGACTGTCTGACCACCTTATGCATGCAGTGCAGCTGCACCCCCGTCTTCCGCCAGTGCCGCGCGGTCGGTGAAGCAGCGCTTCAGTGCCCGGACCTGGGTTGCGCCCAACCGCAGTGCTGCGGAAAGCAGAGCGAGTGCGGGGGCACGCAGAGCTGCGTTCCTCCCGGAACTCCAACCGGCTGCGGAGCCTGTTTCCCCGGCAGCGGCTCGTGTGCGATCGACGCCGATTGCAGCCCGTCGACGACGGGGCAGATCTGCGATCCGGTGCACTGCAGCTGCACCCAGGCGCTCGCGTGCCGGGACGGCTGCACGAAGAACAGCGACTGCACCGTCGACGGCGACGTCTGCAACACCTCGACGCACCGGTGCGGGCCTCAAAGCTGCTCGGCGGCGAGTCCGTGTGTTTCGTACTTCGACTGCGTCCAGGGCAGCTGCCAGCGCAAGCCATGCACGACCCAGGCGCAATGCCCGTTCGGATCCTGCGTCTCGGGCGGTTGTTACGGTGGATTGGGCGTCTGCCAGAACCCAGTTCCGTGATCGCCGCCCAGCGAGACCTTCGCTACTGACAGGCCTTCGCCGCGGTACAGACGCCCGCGTCGGCGTCGCACGACACCCCGACACAATCGGGATCCGCGCAGTCGACCAGCGTGTCGCCGTCGTCGTCGATCAGGTTCCGGCAGTCCTTCTCTTTCTTCGCCTTGTTCGAGCACTCGCACCCAAGCCCGCCGTCGGCCGTGCAGCTCTGGCCTTCGCAGGTGGTTTCGTCGCAGTCCTTGAGGCCGTTGCAGTCGTTGTCGATGTCGTCTCGGCAACGCACCGAGCCGACCTCGGCGATCTGCACGCTGCCATTGCACTTGCACTGCAGGGTCGGTGTGCACGAGAAGTAGAGCTGGGGCGGGGTGCAGAAACGCCCGATGCAGTCCGTGTCCAGGCAGTCCACCAGCGCGTCGCCGTCGTTGTCGATGCCGTCCGTGCAGCCCGTCTCGCTCTGCCCGCCGTCCGCGACGCAGGTGCAGCCCACCCGGCAGTCCTGGCTCAGGCAGTCGGGGTCCGCGCAGTCCTTCAGGCCGTCGTTGTCGTTGTCGACGCCGTCGTTGCAGAGGACTTCCGCCTTCTTCAGGCCCTTGCAGAGGCACGCCGCGCCGCACTGCCGCAGTTCGCAGTTTGGGTCGTCACAATCGGTCAGCCCGTTGTCGTCATTGTCGAGCATGTCCGAGCAGTCGATTTCCTTCCGTTCGATGCACTTGCCCTTGATGCACGGCTCCTGAAATCCACAGACCTTCTTGCAGCTGCCGCAGTTGTTCAGGTCGGCCTGCAGGTCGAAGGTCTCGTCGATCTGGTTGTTGCAGTCGTCGTCGACACCGTTGCAGATCTCACTCTTGCCGGTGTTGTCGACGAGGCCGTCGCAGTCGTTGTCCTTCTTGTCGCAGGTGTCGTCCTTGCCCGTCGGCAAGCAGCACGTGCCCTGAACCGCGTTCACCGCGCACTTGTAGCCGCCGCCACCGCAATCCGAGTCGACGGCGCAGGTGTAGAAGAGGTCGTCGCCCAGGTTGACCTTGCAGGTGGCGAATCCGAGCGCGGCACCGACGGCGAGGGACAACAAAGTGACCCGGTTCAGCGGCGATTTCATTCTGCAATGAAGGTCGTGGATACCGCCCCCAAAGGCAAGCGCGTATTTGGGCGGTCAGTGCCGAACGGCCAACGACGCGTCGTCCGGCGGCGCCCACACCACCTGCTCGAAGTTGCGTTGAGGGCGGCCGAACAGGTACCCCTGCAACAGGTCGCACCCAAGGTCGAGCAGCGCGTCTCTTTCGGCCGGGGTCTCGATGCCCTCGGCGACCACCAGGATCCCGAGATCCAGGCTCACCTGCACCATCGAGCTGATCAGCTTCCGCTTGGTGCGTTCGACGGCGACGCCGCGCACCAGCGACATGTCGAGCTTCACGATGTCCGGCTCGAGCTGGGCGATGGCGGTGAGGCCGGCGTAGCCCGCTCCGAGATCGTCGATGGCAATGCGGAAGCCCAGACCGCGCAGGCGATTCACGCGCGCCTTCAGGTCGTCGATGTGATCGATCGACTCACGTTCCGTGATCTCGAGCACCACCCTCGAAGCGAACGCGCTCAACGGTGACGCCGGGTCGTACAGCGACGCGTCCGATAGATCATTGGCGTGCAGGTTCACGAACGCCGAGGTGCTCGCCGGGTTCGCCGCCAGCGTCGACGCCACGCTGCTTCGGATCTTCCGGCCCAGCTGGTCGAGCGTGCGCAGCTGTTCCGCAGCCGCGAGGAAGATGCCGGGGTGGGGAAATTCTTTCTCGCCCGTGCGCACCAGCGCCTCGAAGCCGTAGAGCCCCTGCTTCGACCACGAGACGATCGGCTGATACGCCATCCACAGCTGGTCGATCGCGCTGTCGAACGTTCGGCTCAACGCCAGCCGGTTACCGGCACCTTGATCCGACGTTGCGAGCGCATCGCGGCGGCGCTTGGCGAGGGTGAACAGCTGGGCCGCTTCTTCAACGGACCTTTCGAGGCTGCCGCTGACCAGTGGCTTGGTGAGGTACTTCAGCGCCCCAGAGGCGACGGCCTCCATCGCCGACTCGACCGTGGGGCTGCCCGTCATCAGGATGACCGGCAGGTCGGGGTCATAGGCTCGCACCGCCCGGAGCATCGCGATGCCTCCGCCACCGGGCATCATGATGTCGGACACCACGACGTCGAACGCGATGCCCTTCATCAGCGCCATCGCGTCCTCGGCCGTCGGAGCCACCGTCACCTGATGCCCACGGCGCTGCAGCAACCGGCCGAAGCCGCGCGCCACCATGTCATCGTCGTCGACGAGTAGAACGTTGATCGGAGCCTGATCGATAGCCATGCCGCGGCGTTTTGCATCGGTCAGGCCGGGCCCGGAACCCAGTGGATCTCGATGGCTGCGAGACCCCGAACCGGGTCGTTTCCTACTGGCGGGTAAGTGCCATGACCCGGGAGAGCAGGGCGACCGCCATCCCATCGACTGTGGCCGCTGCACCCCGGCTGACTTTTTCCCGCCACGACGTCTCGGGCACGAAGTTGACGCGGTAGACGTTGGCGTCGGCCGCTCGGCGAATCAGGTAGTCATCGCTGGTGCTGATCTGATCAACGAGCCCGAGCTCGATCGCCCGCATCGCCAGCCAGTATTCGCCGGTGGCGATCTTGTCGATGTCGAGCTTCGGGCGCTGCGACTTCACGAACTCCTTGAAGAGCGCGTGGGTGTCTTCCAGCTGATCCTGGAACTTGCGGCGGCCCTTCTCGGTGATCTCTCCGAAGATGCTGACCGTGCGCTTGAACTCGCCGGCGGTCATCTCTTCGAAGTCGACGGCGTGCTTCTTCAGCAGCCGGTGAACGTTCGGCACCTGCGCGACGACCCCAATCGACCCGATGATCGAAAACGGCGCCGCGACGATGTTGTCCGCGATGCACGCCATCATGTAGCCGCCGCTGGCCGCGACGCGGTCGATGCACACCGTCACCTTGATCTTCTTTTCACGCAGCCGCATCAGCTGCGCGGCGGCGAGGCCGTAGTGGGGAACTCCGCCGCCGGGGCTCTCGAGGCGAATCACCACCTCGTCTTCCGGAGTCCCCGCGGCGGTGATCGCCGTCACCTCTTCCCGCAGGCTCTTCACCGCGCTGGCGAGGATGTCGCCGGTGAAGTCGAGCACGAAGACGCTGGGCTTCTTCGCCTGAGTCGCAGGCTTGCTCGCTTTGCGTTCCTTCATCAGCGCCTTGAGCTGCTTCTTTTCGAACACCGAGCTGCGCAGCGCATCGCCCAGCGCCTCGAAGCGCGCGTTCAGCTTCCGCACGGTGAGCTGCGCGGATCCGCCTCCGCGGCGTCGCCGGCTCAGGCCGAAGACCACCAGCGCCGTAGCGGCGATGGTCGCGAAGACGATGAACCCCTTCGCGGCGAATCCAAGCGTTTCGTAGACGATGTCCATGTGGGTGGTTTCGTAACGCTTAGCGGCGCCCAGCGCACCAAAGCGCTAAGAAGACTCGCCATGGCCCAACGTGCGTGTCCGTCGTGCTCGGCAGCGATGAAGGCGTTTGCAGTCGGGAAGATCGAGCTGGATCGCTGCACCTTCTGCCGCGGGCTCTGGTTCGACGGCGGTGAGCTTCAGACGCTGCTGGGGAAGAAGCTCGCGCCCACGTTCAGCGCGGGTCAGCAGACCAGCCGGAAGTGCGCCGCGTGCAGCAAGCCGATGGTGCCCGCTGAGCTGGGAGGCCTTCGCATCGAGGTCTGCCGCATCGACCGCGGCATCTTCCTCGACGAGAACGAGCTCACTGCGCTCAACGGCGGGAGGAAGGTGTCGGTTCAGGCCGCGCCGCCGCCCGAGACGAAGGTGAAGCACGATGTCAGCAGCTGGCTTGAGTCGCTGGGCGTTTAGCCGCGTTCGATCGCTTCAACCTCGGCATCGGTGAGCGTGAAGGCTTCGACGGCGAGATCCGCTTCCATGTGCCGCGGGTCGGTGGTTCCGGTGAGCGGCAGCATCCCCACCTGCATCGCGAACCGGAACACCACCTGCTGCGGCGTTCGCCGAACGCGCAAGGCCGCCTGCCGAATGGCGCTGCCGCTGACCGCATCGGCGTTGGCGGTGAGCAGCGAGAAGCCCTGGTAGACGATGCCGTGCTTCAGACAGAACGCCCGGACGTCAGCGTCCCAGCCGCGGCTCGCGTAGCAGCGGTTCTGCACGAAGGCGGGCTTCACGCGCGCCCCTTCCAGCAACTCTTGAAGCTGCTGCAACGAGACGTTGCTGATGCCCAGCGCCCGGGCGGGCAGCGACTCCATCGCGCGCCAGGCCTCCCAGTCGTCGGCGCCCAGGCCCGACCGCTGCGACGGCCCGTGAAGCAGGTACGAATCGAGCCACTGGGTTTGCAGGTGTTCGAGCGATCGCGCGAAAGACTGCCGCACCTGCTCGGCGATGCGCGCCTTCGGGTCGTATGGCAGCCGGTGATCCTGCCCGCCCTGGAAGGTGAACTTCGTCTGCAGAAACACCTCGTCGCGCGAGAGGCCCTGCGCGAACGCCTCGGCCAGCGCCTCGCCGACCTGGGCCTCGTGGTAGTGCTTTGCCTGGTTCGCGGTGTCGATGCCGCGGAAGCCACGCGCCAGCGCCAGCGACACCAGCCGCCGCGTCTCGTCTTCCTTCCACGCGGTGCCATACAAGATTGCCGGAAGATTCACGGCGTCGAAGACTACGGTTCGCACATGGCCACCGTCTCGGCAGGGTTGTTGTTGTTTCGACGCACGGAAGCAGAAACGCAGGTGCTGCTCGCGCACCTCGGAGGCCCCTTCTTCGCGGGTAAAGACGCGAACGCGTGGGGCGTGCCGAAGGGGCTGGTCCACGAAGGCGAAGAGCCCTTGGCCGCCGCCTGCCGCGAGTTCGAGGAAGAGACGGGCCTCAAGCCCGAAGGCCCGTACCTGCCGTTGGGGGTGGTGAGGCAGCAGTCAGGCAAGGTCGTGCACGCGTGGGCAGTGGAAGGGGACTTCGACCCCGCGAAGCTCAAGAGCAGCACTTTCGAGCTCGAGTGGCCCAAAGGCAGCGGCAAGATGAAGTCGTTTCCCGAGGTCGACCGGGTCGAGTGGCTCGGAGCATCGGAGGCCAAGGCGAAGATCATTGCTGCGCAGGCCGACTTCCTCGATCGGCTCTCGCAGCTTCTCTAATTTAGCTGTTGCGCGGGGCGCGGCCTTCGAACTGCAGCACCCTGGCGGTGACCGCATCAATTGCGATCTCTAGTTCGTTGAGGGCGTTGGTGACCGCGGTCTCGGCCGCTTGAACGCCCAGCGATGGGTCGCGCATGCCGTTGAGCGCCGTCGTGACGTTGCCGCGCAGCACTTTGAGCTTCTCGAAGTCGGCCTCGAATTCAGCACGAACGGTGGCGAGGTCGGCGCGGCCGCGGAGGTCAGACACGCGGTCGTCGAGGCGATCGAGCCGGCTGCCGCCTTCGGTTGCGGAAGCGGCGCGAAGCCCGCTCGATGGAACCGGGGCGCTGCCAATCGCGCGCGGAATCGTCTCTTGAAGCGGCATCAGTACGACCCGCGAGCCCGTGGTCTGAAGCCGCGACGACGCAGGGTCGACCTGGGTTGCGCTGAGGCTGGCGAAGGCGACGACTGTGGTAGCGATGGCAATCCTCATCACGGGCTCCGAGGTGACGTGCGGCTTGCGATGTGGGATTGCGAGGGTCATGCCGCTTTGGATCCCCGCGAACACAGGGGAAAGTGGCGCCCTGACCACGAGGCGGCCCGCCCCAGCTGCGGCCGTCCTGCACCAGAGAAAACATGACCAGCTTCTGGCCCAAAGACGTGCGCGACGAGACGGGCCACCTGGTGCGTGAGCTCCACGGCATCACGCTTCAGCAGATCCTCGAGTACCTGGTTCAGAAGCTCGGGTGGAAGGCGCTGGCGGCGCAGATCAAGCTGAACTGTTTCGCGTTGAACCCCAGCGTGAAGTCGAGCCTGGTCTTCCTGCGGCGTACCCCGTGGGCCCGCACCAAGGTCGAGCAGCTCTACGTCGAGACCCGCTCGGAAGAGCTGCTCGCGAAGGCCGATTCCAAGCAATAGCGCGGCTGTCGCAAATCGTCCCCTCACCCCTTGTGGGTGGTGTGGGTGGTTGTGTATGAGCACGCCCGTTTCCCAATCCCAGGGGCCTCACACACATGGACGTCTTTACCGCGCTGAGCAACAAGTCGGACTACACCAAAAACCAGCTGCAGCTGATCGTCGGCGCCTGGGTGATGAGCGGGCTGGTCGAGGGCAAGCAGAAGATCAACCTCAGCAATGGCGACGTGGCCGAAGACGACTACGACAAGACGTCGATCTATTCGCTGCTCTACGCGCTGTACCGTTCGATGGGCAACGTGCGTTCGGAAAACGGCGAGCTCTACGAGTTCACCTTCAATACCTGGGGCTACACCTGGCCGGCCGCCTGGGGCCCGAGCCCGATTCCCGTCAGCGATCCGCAGGTGATGGGCAAGAACGCCTACGCCGGGCTGTACCACTTCGAGCTCGCGCAGGAATACATCAAGGCCCGCAACGGCAAGGTCCACATCATCGAGATGGGCTGCGGCACCGGCGCCGGTGCGCACCTGATCTGCTCGAAGATCCTCCCGAACTGCACTTACGAAGCGGTCGACATGCAGCAGGCGGGCATCAACTCCTGCAAGCGCAAGTTCGTCCCTGAGCTCAACGGCCGCCTGGTCGCGACCTGCGGCGACGCGACCAAGCTGACGATCCCCGACGGGGCCGCCGACTTCGTCGCCGTCAACGAGACCCACGTCACCGAGATGCCGGGCAAGACCACCGAAGAAGACGTGCGCTTCTTCAAGACGGCGTACCGCCTGCTCAAGCCGGGCGGGTTCCTCGTCTGGGGCAACGCGATCCCCGAGTCGACCTGGAAGCCCTGCTTCGACCTGCTCGAGACGATTGGCTTCAAGACCCTCGAGGTGTGCGACGTGACGAAGGAAGCGGTCAAGGCGCGCGATGACGACAAGCGCCGCATGGATTCCTACGTCGACCAGATCTTCCAGACGTTCCACGGCTTCAAGATCCCGATGCTGGGTGGCAAGCGCCGCGCCCTCGCCGAGGTCGCGCTGAAGAACTTCGCGCGCAATCCGGGGACGAAGCTCTACGACAACATGGTCGACGGCACCGACACCTACAAGGTGTCGCTCATCCAGAAGCCCCTGACCGCGAAGGCTTAAAAGCCTCACGCAGGGCCGAAGCACCTTTTCTAAACCCGTCAGCGCGGCTTGCCGCCTGGCGGGTTTCTTACTTTGTCGGTCGCGGCCGTGATCGCGAGGCTCGCATCGGGAACCTGGTCGAGGCGCTTCTCGTGCTCGCCCCGCGCAAAGGCAATCGCCCGAACGAGCTCTGCCTGGCCCGAAGGGTAGGGGGCCGCGGCTCCCGTCAACGCCAGCAGCTGCTTCAGCGCGAGGTCGGCGGTGGGGGTCCGCTTGTTCACGTCGCGCTCGAGCAGGCCCATCACGATGCGGTCGAGCTCGGGAGGCACCCCGCGGCGCGACATCGACGGCGGGCTCAACGACTGCGTGTGTACCAGGCTCAGCGACGCCTCGTCGGCGGTAGACGGGAACATCGGCTGGCCGACGATCATCTCCCACAGGGTGATGCCCAGCGTGAACAGGTCGACGCGGGAGTCGATCGTCTGGCTCTCGAGCTGCTCGGGCGAGAAGTAGCCGGGCTTGCCGCGCACCACGCCCACCTGCGTCAGCGCGGCCCTCGAAGTCGTCGCGCGGGCGATGCCGAAGTCGGTGAGCTTCACGTCGCCTAGCAGCGAGACGAGCAGGTTCGACGGATTCACATCGCGGTGGATGAGGTTCATCGGCTTGCCGTCGGGCGCGCGCCGGCGGTGCAGATAGTCCAGCGCCTGGCAGACCTCGGCGCCGACGAAGGTCACCGCGCTCAACGGCAGGCCCGTGGCGAGGTACGGCCGCATCAGCCGCTGCAGGGTGAGGCCTTCGACGTATTCCATCGCGAGGAAGTAGGTGTCTTTGAAGCGGCCGAAGTCGAAGACCTGGACGATGTTGGCGTGGTTCAGCCGGCTGCACAGGTCGGCCTCGGCGCGGAACAGCTCGACGAACGAGTCGTCCATCGCGATCGCCGGCAGCACCTTCTTGATCGCCACCGTCTTCTCAAAGCCGCCTTCGGGGCTGTACGTCGCTCGAAACACCTCGGCCATGCCGCCCGCGCCGATGCGCTCGTGGAGCACGTACTTGCCCAGCAGGTCACGCTCTCGCACCGCGCTCAGCGCTTCTTCGGCGCGCCGGTTCAGGTGGTCGACGAACACGGCGGTGACGAGCCCCGAGCAGAACAGCAGCACGACGCGCGGTACGAAGAGCGCCGGCTGCAGCGTGATCAGCGCCTCGGGCGACAGCCGCGGCATCGCCACGAAGAGGTAGAGCAACAGGTACTCGGCAGCGGCGATGCCACCGGCGCCGATCGCGAGCGCGCGGTTGCTGCGAAGGCCAGAGAGGGCGACGAGGGTGCCCCAGATGACCAGGGGTGGAGCGGTGAGCGCGTACTCCACCCCCTTCGAGCGCGCGTCGACCAGGAAGATCACCGCCGGCGCCGAGACCTCGATCGCGACGTTCACCCAGCGCACTGCCGGGCGGTACCACCCGCGCTTCAAGCCCATGCGCAGCAGCAGGTAGTAGACGGTGAGGGTGATGAGGAAGATGCCGAGGGCCAGCGACAGCTTCGCGCCGATGTAGGGCATCAGCCCGAGGGCCAGCAGGGCACAGACGGCGGTGATGCCGCTCATGAAGGTCGCCACCGACAGCTCGCGCAGCGGGGCGTCTTTCTCGATCTGATCGCGCAGCAGCTTCTTGCTGGCAGACGGCGGCGCACGAGAAGGTTTCATCAGGTCGACCCGTCTGGCTTCTACCAGCCTAAGCTTCGGGCTGGGGGTGGCATGGCGAACTGCAAAGGCATCGCGGTCCTCACGCGGCTCACCTACGCGGAGGTCCACCATGGCGCCGAAGGGCGGAAGCAGCTGCTCGAGTCACTCGAGCCGGCCCAGCGCGCCATGCTCGAGGGCCACGTGCTGCCGCACGCCTGGGTGCCCTTCGACCTCTTCATCGCGTTGAACGTCAACGCCGATCGCTTGTTCGGCTCGGGCGATCTGTCGCTGTGCCGCACGATGGGCGCGTGGTCGGCCGAGAAGAGCCTGCCGACGCTCTTCCGGATCTTCTACCGGTTCGGCACCCCGATGTTCATCTTCGGCAAGGCCGCGAAGCTCTGGAGCCACCACTACGACTCCGGCTGGCTCGAGCCGCAGAGCCCCGCGCCCAACGAGGTGCGACTGTTGATCCACGACCTTCAGAGCCCCCACCGGGCGCACTGCCTGTCGGTGCTCGGCTGGGCCGGACGATCGATCGAGATGTCGGGCGGGAAGCTGGTCGTTCAGGAAGAGACGCGCTGCCGCACCCGCGGAGCTCCGGTGTGCGAGCTGCGCCTCACCTGGACGTAGCTGCTAATTCGCGGGGAACAGGAACTTCGACGCGCCTTCGGTGCAGCGAACGGTGGTCGAGTCCTTCGGGACGTCTTTCACCGCGCCCTGCTGAACGAAGTTCGAGAGCGCGATCGACTCGTGGTCGCCGGCGCGCAGGTACTTCAGCGTGTACACGAGCCCGCCGGGCAGCGAGACGCTGCACTTGTTCCAGTCGAACTGCTCGTCATTCCACAGCGTGAGCACCATCCACGGGCCAGCGCCTTTGTAGGCCGCGTGGCCACGCAGGACGTTGTTCGGCAGGCGGGCCGGGGCGGCGGGCGGCGGAGCAGGAGGCGGCGGTTGGCCCGCCGTGGGCGCAGGAGCAGGGGGCGGCGGCGGTGCAGCTGGGCGGCGCTTCGCGTCGAAGGACGCGAGCTTCTTCGCCGTCTTGTCGGTGCGCGCGGCCTCGTCGAGGTTGATCCGCGCCAGCGACGGCCAGATCTCCATCACGGTCGCCGTGCCCGCGCGGCGGCGCTCGGTGGTGGTGGCGATCAGGTCGCCCCAGATGGTCACCTGCGCTCCGAGCTCGAGGCCCTGGGCGGTGCCGGCGCGAACGTACGTCTCACCGCGATCGAGGAACACTTCGTACGGCTCGTCGGCGAAAGCAGCCACACCGAGCAACGCCACCGTCAGGGAAATCGCGCGCATGCCCCGTGCGGTAACTCTGCTGGCCCGCCGGCGTCAAGGCATACTGCGGCGCGAATGGACGACATCGACGAACGGACGAACGCCCTGAAGAAGATGCCGCTGTTGTCGAGCCTGCCTCACGGAGAGCTCGAGGCGCTCGCCAAGCGCCTCAAGATCGAGAGCTACGAGCAGGGCGTCGACATCATCCGGCAGGGCACCAGCGGCTCGTCGGCCTACTTCGTCTTGTCGGGAAAATGCGACGTGCGGCGCGGCGCGAGCAAGGGCGGCCGCCGGATCAGCTTCCTCGAGCCGGGTGACTTCTTTGGCGAGCTGTCGATCATCCACCCCGCGCCGCGTTCGGCGACCGTGGTCGCCTACGAGCCGACCGTGGTGCTCGTGCTCACCGCCCACGAGTTCAAGTCGGCGCTGACCACGAACAAGTCGATGGCGATGCACCTGGTCAAGGTGCTCGCGAAGCGGCTGCAGGGAAAGGAAGAGGAGACCGTCTGAGGCGCGCCGCCGCCCTGCTGCTGGCCCTCGCAGCCTGTGTGAGAGACGTCCCGCTCGCGCCCCAGCTGGCCGAGCCGAGCCCGACCTTCGAGACGAAGGTCCGCCCGATTCTCGAGCAGCGCTGTGTGGTCTGTCACGCCTGCTACAACGCCCCCTGTCAGCTGAACCTGCAGTCATTCGACGGAGCGGATCGCGGCGCCAACAAGGTCAAGGTCTACGAGCCCAGCCGCCTCACCGCGATGGCGCCGACGCGGATGTTCCAGGACGCGCAGTCGACCAGCGACTGGGTGAAGCGCTTCAAGTTCTTCCCCGCGATTTCGCACAGCAAGAATCCAGACGACTCGATTCTCTACCACTTCGTTCAACAGCGCCGCGCCGAGCAGAGGTCGGGCGACTTCAATGCCGAGCAGGTGACGGCGTGCCCTGACACAGTCGAGCAGGCGCAGTCGTACCTGAAGGGCCGCCCCGAAGCCGGGATGCCTTTCGGGTTCCCGCCGCTGAACGATGCGGAGTTCGCGACGGTGAAGGCGTGGCTTCAAGAGGGCGCTCCGGGGCCGCTGGTGAAGAAGCGGGCAACGTTGCCTGCGGTCACGCGGTGGGAAGCGTTCTTCAATGACGACGATCTGCGCAGCCAATTGGTCGCGCGCTACCTCTACGAGCACCTCTTCCTCGCCCACCTGCACTTCGGCGATCGCGCGTTCTACCGGCTGGTGCGATCGAAGACAGCGGCTCCGGCGGAAGCGGAAGAGATCGCGACGGTGCGGCCGTACGACGACCCGAAGATCCTGCGCGTCTATTACCGGCTGGTGCCCGTCACCGAGACGATCGTCCAGAAGACGCACGTGGCGTTCGAGCTCGACGATCGAAAGCTGCAGCGGTTTCGCGAGCTGTTCCTCGAGCCGAAGTGGAAGGTCGACGCGCTGCCAGGCTTTGACCCAGACGTCGCCGGCAACCCGTTCATCGCCTTTGCTGCGATTCCCGCGAAGTCGCGGTACCAGTTCCTGCTCGACGACGCGCAGTACCACGTGCGCGCTTTCATTCACGGGCCGGTGTGCCGCGGGCAGGTCGCCTTGAATGTGATCGACGATCACTTCTGGATCCTCTTCACCGCGCCCGCATCCGATCTCTCGGTCAACGACCCCCACTTCCTCGAGGCCAGCGCGCCGGATCTGCGCATGCCCGCCGAGGGAGGCAATGGCCTCGAGGCGGTGTACACGCGCTTCAAGTTCCACCAGCTCGCGTACTCGAAGCGGCGCGAGGCGCTCTACGAAAAGGCAGCGCAGGGCCGCGGGCTGGCCGATGTCTGGAATGGCGGGGGCACGAACCGCAGTGCCGTGCTCACCGTCTACCGGCACTTCGACAGCGCCTCCGTCGTCTACGGCGCGATCGGGTCGACCCCGAAGACTGCGTGGGTGGTGGACTACCCGATCTTCGAGCGCATCTACTACGACCTCGTCGGCGGCTTCGATGTCTTCGGCAACGTCGTCCACCAGGTCTCGACCCGCCAGTACATGGACAACCTGCGCGTCGAATCAGAAGACGGGTTTCTTCAGTTCCTCCCCAAAGCGCAGCGGCCAGCGCAGCGCGCGGCGTGGTACCGCGGCGCGGGGCTCGACGACTACATGGCGGTGGTGAACCCGCTGTTCGGAGGCACGCGCGAGACGAAGGTCGCATTCAAGGATCCAGCGCGCGCGAAGGAAGAGCTGTGGGATCAGCTGAAGACGAACGTGCTGACCCCGGCGGTGTTGGGCGATGCCCGGCTTCCTCCAGCGCCGATGCGGCCGTTGGCGGATCTTCCTGGTGCGTTCGTGCAGCCGTTTCCCGACCTGGCGCTGGTGCGATCGGGCGACGAGGTGTTCACGATCATCCGCAACCGCGCCCACGCGAACGTGGCCTTCATGTTCCAGGAAGACCGCTACCGCCTGCCCGCCGAAGACACCCTGGGCATCGTGAAGGGGCATGTGGGCAGCTACCCCAACCTGTTCCTCGTGGTGCCGCCCGGGCAGCTCGAGGCCTTCGCCGCCCAGCTGAAAGGCCTGAAGTCGAACGACGCCAGCTGGGAAGCCTTCCTCGATGCGTTCGGGGTCCGCCGCCGGTCGCACGACTTCTGGGCCCATGCCGACTGGTTCGCCGCGCACCAGCTGCGGTCCGAGCCGATCGACGGCGGACTGCTGGACCTGAGCCGCTACCTCAACGACTGACGCGCGGCGGCACGCGGTCACCCCTCGAAGTGCGATATACGAAGGGCCTCTTAAGGGGAGAAACACATGAACGTCCGGCTCTGGATTGCACTGGCAACCGCTGTGCTGGTGCTTCCTGCGTGCGGGGGCTGCAGCAAGCCGCCGACGAAGGATCCGGTCAAGCCGGAAGGGGACCCCTGCGTCACCGACATCGAGTGTGAGACGGGCCTGTGCTTCGCGCTCAAGGGCGAGGCGCTGAAGTGCCGCCGCAAGTGTACGGCCGGCTGCACCAAGGAAGAGGTCTGTACCCAGGTCGACTTGAATCGCTTCGGCTGCGTGCCGGCGCGCGAAGGGCTCTGCAAAGCGTGTCAGAGCAACGCCGACTGCCCGTACCCCGCGGACATCTGCATCAGCGTCTCGGGCGTGAAGGTCTGCGGCCGCGACTGCTCGTTCGACAACGCCTGCCCCGAGAGCTACCGCTGCATTCCAGGCATGACCTCCGAAGGCTCGGAAGTCGGAGCCCAGTGCCAGCCCAACAGCGGCACCTGTGCCTGCACCACGCTGTCGGTCGGCCAGCAGCTGACCTGCGAGAACAGCAACGACGCGGGCACCTGCCTGGGCACGCGCACCTGCATGACCGCCGGCTACACCGAGTGCACCGCGCTGATGCCGCAGCCCGAGGTCTGCAACGGCAAGGACGACAACTGCAACACGCAGGTCGACGAGAACCTGGGCGAGACCAGCTGCGGCGTCGGCGAGTGCAAGCGCACCTTCTCCAACTGCGTGAACGGCATGCCGCAGTCGTGCGTGCAGGGGATGCCTTCGATCGACATCTGCAACGAGAAGGACGACGACTGCGACGGCGTCATCGACAACAACATCGACAAGAACTCGCTGATGTACTGCGGCTCGTGCACCAACAGCTGCGCTGCGGCCAACGGCACCCCGAAGTGCACCACCGGCACCTGCACGATCAACAGCTGCACCGCCCCGTTCAAGGACTGCGACGGCGTGTACAGCAACGGCTGCGAGGCCAACACCAACACCAGCTTGCTGCACTGCGGCGCCTGCGCGAAGCCGTGCACCGCGGCGAACGCGACCCCGATGTGCACCACCGGCATGTGCACCTTCACCTGCCTCAACGGCTTCGGCGACATCGACAAGAACCCGCTCAACGGCTGCGAAGCGACCTGCACCACCACCGATGCGCCCGAGCTGATGTTTCAGGACACGAACTGCGACGGCATCGACGGCATCGAGGCGAACGCGATCTTCGTCGACACCCTGGGCGGCGCGAGCGCGAACCCCGGCAGCAAGGCGCTGCCGAAGAAGACGATTGGCGAAGGCATCGCCGCGGCCCAGGCGCAGGGCAAGAAGGACGTCTACGTCTCGCAAGGCATCTACGCCGAGACGGTGACGCTGGTCAGCGGCATCAGCCTCTACGGCAGCTACAACGCGGCGGCCGGCTGGTCGCGCGCGGTCAGCAACCTGACCCTGATCTTGAGCAGCGCTTCCGTTGGCGTGCGCGGCAGCAACCTCTCGCTGCCGACCACCGTGCAGCTGTTCAGCATCAACGCCGCCGCGGCGACGGGCCTGGGCCAGAGCAGCATCGGCGTCTTCATCACCGACTCGGCGGGCGGCGTCACGCTCAGCAACCTCACCGTCAGCAACGGCAACGGCAGCGCCGGCCTCGACGGCAACAATGGCAGCACCCCGACCCAGGGCAGCCCGGGTGGAAACGCGCCGGGGTTTCCGACGCGCGGCAATCAAGGCTTCTCGGCGTGCGGCGCGACGGGTGGCTTCGGAGGTCAGGGCGTCAGCGGCACCACCGGTGGCCAGCAGGGCGTCACGGGCTCGCAGGCCCCTGGCGGCGGCTTCGGAGCGACGGGCGGCAACCCCGGCGGGGGCGGCAGCTGCAGCCTCACCTCGGCGACGAACGGCGGCGCGGCGCCGGCGGTCGGCTCCACCGGCCAGCCCGGCAACGGCGGCATCGGCGGTACGGCGAGCGCGGCGATCGGCGTGCTGAACGCGTCGAGCCTCTACCTGCCTCCGGTGGGTGGCTCGGGCGGCAACGGCACCCCGGGCGGCGGGGGTGGCGGCGGCGGCAGCGGCGGTGGCACCCAGCACGGCTCGGGCTTCGCCTGTCTGGGTTGCTCGAACAACACCAGCGGCGGTGGCGGCGGTGGCGGTGGCGGCGGCTGCGGCGGCTTCGGTGGCCTCGGGGGGCGCGGCGGTGGTGGCAGCTTCGCGATCGCCTCGATCAACTCGGTGGTGACGATCGACGCGTCGAAGCTGACGACTGGAAACGGCGGCAAGGGTGGCGACGGCGGCGACGGCTCGACGGGCGCGATCGGCGGCCCCGGCGGCAGCGGCTCGCCGGGCCAGGCGAGCACCGAGTGCAGCGACAAGACTGCGGGCAGCGGCGCGAATGGCTCTTCGGGCGGGCAGGGCGGCCGCGGCGGCGGTGGAGCTGGCGGCCCCGGCGGCCCGGCGATCTGCGTCTTCTACAAGGGCACCGCTCCGAACACCTCGAGCCTCAACTGCACCACCGGAGCTCCCGGCGCTGGCGGTCCGGGCGGCTCGGGTTTCCAGGCGGCGCAGAACGGGCCGCCGGGGCAGGCGGGCACCGTGCTCGCGAGTAACTAAGAGTCCGGGCAGGCGAAGGCGGGGAGCCGCCTACGCGTTGCCGGTGTTGACGAGGTTGAGGAGCCGCTGACGCAGCTTCTTGTTCTCGGCGGTGAGCTTCGCGATCTCGTCGTCCTTCTCCTCGAGCTCGCGGCGCAGGGTCTCGTACTCCTCGTCCACCGGAACCACGGCCGGCTTCTTCGCGATGAAGGTGCGGTTGGTCGGGGGCGGCAGCGTGGTGTCAGAGACTTTGCTCCTGGGCACGAACGCCGGAGTCAGCTCGGTGCTCTCACCCAGCGCGGGCGCCTTCGCCGAACGCTTGGCCGCGGGTTGCTTCAACGCCGACGGGTCGATGCTGACGATCAGCCCCTCGAGGCGCGATTCGACGTGCGGCGGCAGCGGGTCGAAAGAGATCCCCATGCCGGCGGTGCGGTGCGACGCGGCGGCGGCAGCCATCGAGATCGATGCGGTGATCGTGCCTTCGAGCTCGAGCTTCTGGGCCGCTCCGGCGCGCATGATCTCGAGCACCACCGCGCGGCCGACCTTCATTGGCGTGTTACAGCGCACGAAGATGCCGCCCATCGAGATGTTCTCGATGCCGAGGCCGATGTGAAGGTCATCCCCCGAGCGCACGCGGGTCGCGAGCTGCCGGGGCCGGACGCGGGTGTGACGCCGGCGGTTTGATCCGCTCATGCGCCCCAGCTTAGAGAATTAAGGGCAGCCGACGTAGGCGAAGTAGAGCTCGGTGTTTCCGCTGGGCGGGTTCCGGTCGTCCCGCCACGCAAACGCGAAGGTCGACCCATTCCACAAAGCGGTCGTGAACGAGCTGTCGCCGCTGCCCGAGCTGACCTTCAGGTCGGCGCCGTTCTTGGTCCCTGACGCGTTCACCTGGGCAAAGTAGATCGACACGTTGCCCGCGCGGTCGTCTTGCCACGACAGGCCGTACTGGAACCCATTCCAGTCGATCGACGGGTAGCCCGAGAAGCCGCTGGCGTTGGTGAGCCGCAGGTCGTTGCCCAGCTTCACGCCCGCCGCCGAGATCTTCGCCAGGTACACCTCGGCGTTGCCGTCGCGCGTGTCGTGCCAGACCGTCGCCCAGTCGGTGCCATTCCACGCCAGGTCGGGCCACGCGGAGTCCGCGCCGTCGTTGGTGACGCGCAGCTCGCTGCCCACCGGCTGGCCATTGCCGTCCAGCCTCCGGAAGTAGATTTCGCGCTGGGTGAAGCGGGTGTCCGTCCAGACCACGCCGAAGTCGGTGCCCGTCCACTTCAGAATCGGAGCCATCTGCCGCGCGCCGTCCGTCGTCACCTGGATCTCGGGCCCCACCTTGTTGCCCGACGCGTCGAGCTTCTGGAAATAGACGTCTTCCTTCGACGCTCCGCTGCGCTCGTCTTCCCAGACCAGGCCGAAGAAGCTGCCTGTCCACACCAGGTCGGGCCAGTCGGACGCGTTGGCCGCAGTGGTGAGCCGAATCGGGTTGCCCACCGGCGTGCCGTTTGCCTCGAGCAGGCGGAAGTAGAGCTCGTAGTTGCCAGCTGTGTTGTCCGCGTAGACGAGGCCGTAGCGGGTGCCGTTCCACGCCAGGGCAGGGTGCGCGTCGACGCCCGTGGTGGTGGTGACCCGAACGTCGGCGCCGAGGCGAACGCCCGTCTTGTTCAGCGCCGCGAAGTAGATCTCGCCGTTGCTGTTGTCGCGCTTGTCTTGCCAGACGAGGCCGAACTGGGTGCCGCTCCAGCCGGCGTAGACGAAGTCGCTGCTGGCGTTGTTGTTGGTGACGCGGCGGTCGGTCGACAGGTTCTGCAGCAGGCCTTCGTCGACCGTGCCGTTGCAGTCGTTGTCCTTGCCGTCGCACTGCTCGGTGCTCGGCTGCAGCGGCATACAGGTGACGGGCGAGCCACCTGCGCAGGTCGCCGAGACCGCCATGCACTCACCCTGGCCGCAGGTGGTCGGCATCAGGTCTTCGTCTGTCATCCCGTCGCAGTCGTTGTCCTTCCCGTCGCAGATCTCGACGTTCGCCGCCAGCGGGGTGCAGGTCACCGGGCCGCCGTTCACGCACGACGGGCCCGTGTTGGCGCAGGCACCGATGCCACAGCTATTCATCGGCAGGCCGTCGTCGACCAGGCCGTTGCAGTCGTCGTCGAGGCCGTTGCAGACCTCGACGATGCCGATGCAGAGAATCGCCGCGTCGGGCGGGTCTTCCCGGTCTTTGAGCTTCTTGCCGTTGCAGGTACAGCCGGTGACGGCCAAAGCCAGCGTAATCACGAAGATCCCGCGCATAGGCGCGCGTGATGACACAAATCCCCCCGCGAAGTCACACCGCCCCCGCAACCCTTCAGTCACAACTTTGATCCGGGGGCGGCGGCACCGGCGCGGGCCCGGGTGCGACAAAAAGGAGCAGGCACTTTCCGGTGCGGCGTTCCTGCACGGCCGTGGGGTCGGGCTTGAAAGCGACCAGCACCGAGCCCTCGCGTTCGATCAAGAAGAAGCGGGTCTCGTGCGCGTGATCGGGCAGCACCGTGGACGTCTCGAGCACGCCTGACGGGGGGATGCGCATCGTCCACCGAACCCGGTCAGACGGCAGCGGCGGCGCACCGGCCACCCCCTGCTTGACCACCACCCACCCTGCGAAACCCGGCTGCACCTGCACCTCGAACACGCCGCCCCGCGACGGCGATCGGAAGGCCCAAAAGGCCAGCGTCCCGGCTGCCAACACGACCGCAATCCATCGCTTCTTCACGGGGGGACCATACATGGCGCCCCGATTGCAGTGCGGCTGCAGAGGAACCCGTGCTGACCGTGCTGCTCTCGATCGCCCTGACCGCAGCGCCCGATGCCGGGCAAACGCCTTTCGGTGGGGCCCCGGCTGCGCCCGTGCAGCCAGCCCCGTCGACGCCGACCGCCACGGGGCCGCAGTCGCCGCTGGGCACCCGGCCGTCGAACGCCGCCGTGGTGACGCCGATGGTGGTTCGCGACGGCGGGCTCGGCCAATACCTCGTGGTGTCTTCCGACGGTGGCTTCGCGGTCGATGCGGGCGAGCGCGGCATCGTGATCGATCAGACGGACCCCGATGGCGGCGTCAGTACGGCCGCGGCCGTCGCTCCGCAGGTGACGGTACGGATTCTCGGAGCGCTGGTGCTTCCGGCCGAGGTCTACCTCGACATGCTGGAGCTCAAGGTGTCGGCGCGGCCGAACGAAGCGACGGCGAAAGAGATTCAAGAACAGCTCGCCCACTACCTGCACCGCGTAGGCTTCGAGCTGGCCCGCGTCTCGACGCGCGTCGTGGAAGGCGGCATCGAAGCGACCATCGACGAAGGGAAGGTCGACCGGATCATCTTCCTCGGGCAGATGTCCTTTCAGCAGGTGCGGTTCAAGCTGGCGCTGGTGCTGCCCTACGAGGTGTTCAACCGGCCGCTGCTCGATCGCCAGGTGCGCGAGCTCGCTGACGCGCTGGGGATGCCTGGCGTGCGGTGGGAGCTGGTGCACACGGCGTCGGTCGATCACGCCGGGCCGCAGGTGACGAGCATCCCCGCGCAGATGGACATGAACCTCGCCGGCGCCGAGATGGTGCACGAGCGCCGGCCCTATGAGGTGCGCATCAGCTTCGCCGATGTCGAGGGCAGCTACTTCGGGCTCGAGATCAAGTCGAACTACGTCAACGGGCTCGAGACGGGGCTCAACTACACGGGCCGCGATCTGCTGGGCAAAGGCGACGTCTGGTACGTAGCGACCAGCGGCGGCGTCGGGCTGCGCTCGCGAATCCTCACCGAGAAGCTCTACCCGCACTTCTCGCGCGCCTACTTCGAGGCGCAGTACTCGACCGTGCCGCTGCTCAAGTACTTCAGGCCGAACCTCTGGGCCGAGACGAACCTCAGCTCGCGCCAGCGCGCCGACCTCTTCGTCGAGAACTACTGGGCGTGGACGGCCGACGCGGCGCTGCAGCTGCAGGTGGAAGCGCGCCCGGGCCTTCGCTTCCTCGTCGGCGCGGGCTTCGAGTTTCGCAAGCTGTTCGGACTCGAGGTGGTGCCCGACTTCCAGACGCCCCCCGACGTCACGGTCACCGAACGCAACCGCCCCTTCATTCGCGCGATTCATGAGTCGGTGTTCGACCCCACGGTGCTGCGCTGGGATCGCCGCCACACCATCGAGAGCGAGCTTCGCTACTACTTTCCCTTTCAAAACGAGCGGGGCTTCGGCTGGGCCGACCTTCGCTACCAATTCGTGCAGCCGACTGGTTGGCATGACTTCTGGGTCAAGGCGCGCGGCCATCTGTCGTGGGGCGAGGTGACATTTCACGACGAGCTGTCGGTGGCCGAGCTCACCCGCGGCCTCTTCGGCGCGCAGTGGGTCCCCAGCGGAGCGACCCTTCAGCTCGAGTTTCGCTTCTCGCTGGTTCGCGACGACATCAAGGTGGGCGTATTCCACGACCTCGCCGTCTTCGCGGTGCCGCTGCGCACGCAGGGCAAGGCTGCGGTCGAGCTGGCGAACGGCTTCGGGCCGAGCCTTCACTTCCTC
>Ga0209181_10000464_pt1 | contig 75239 bp, 58 predicted proteins | sample MAT05_FD_187208 | JGI IMG/M metagenome (GOLD analysis project Ga0209181, IMG submission 187208) | Freshwater microbial communities from Lake Fryxell liftoff mats and glacier meltwater in Antarctica - MAT-05 (SPAdes) (version 2) | ecosystem: Environmental > Aquatic > Freshwater > Ice > Liftoff... | reverse complement strand
AGTCTCGATCGTGTCAAGCCCGGCAGTCTCCACCGGTCTCAACGACGACGCTGGTTCTATCGGCAGGTCTTTACTCCAAGACTGGAAAGTTCGGAAGAAAAACTGAACTTTCGCGCGCGAAGCTTTGCGGCGTCTAGAGCCTGTGCGGCCTGTACGCAAGCGATGGGAGATCGACGCCTTCAAACACCTGTATCTGGGTGGCTCGTGTTTCCCTTGGTGCGCCAGCCTCCTTAAAAAAAGAGAGCATTGACCCTGATGGAACGAGCGGTACACTGCTCAAGTGCATAACCCAAACAAAGACCTACATCACGAGTTTCCAGACCTTCCGACGACCGCCCACGCGCGAGGCCGGGGGTCGCAGATTAATCCAGGGAATCGCTTTGAAGACGTTCGGCTGCATGTGCTGGGCGAGGAGCGCGATCGGCTGCTCGAGGAGATGCCCCAGGGTGTGCAGTTGAAGACGCAAGTCTTTCACGACGACACGAAAACTATTATTAACCCGGTGGACTCGGAGGATCTGAGTTTCGCATGGACGATCAACCCGTATCGCGGGTGCGAGCACGGGTGTATCTATTGCTACGCCAGGCCCGGGCACGAGTACCTGGGGCTTTCGAGCGGGCTGGACTTTGAGACCAAGATTTACGCCAAGCACAACGCGGCGGAGTTGTTGCGGAAGGAGCTCGCGAGGCCGACGTGGACGGGCGAACCGATCATGATGTCGGGCGTGACAGACCCGTACCAGCCGATCGAGCAAGATCTGGAGATCACGCGCGAGTGCTTGAAGGTGATGGTCGAGTGCGGGCAGGCGGTGTCAATCATCACCAAGAGCAAGTTGGTGCTGCGAGATATGGACTTGCTGGTGAAACTTAACGCGCTGGGCGCGGTGAAGGTTGCGGTGAGCTTGACGACGCTGGACCTCAAGGTCGCGCAGGTCATGGAGCCGCGGGCCAGCAGCCCTGCGGCGAGGTTGGAGGCGATGCGTGTGCTGAGCAGGGCGGGTATCCCTGTGGCGGTGATGACGGCCCCGATCGTGCCGAACATCAACGACCACGAGATCCCGGCGCTGCTGGAGGCGGCGGCCGGGGCGGGGGCGACGAGCGCGGGGTACGTGCTGCTGCGGCTGCCGCATCAGATCAAGGCGATCTTTCTGGAGTGGGTCGAGCGGAACTTTCCGGGACGAGCGGCCCACGTCGAGAACCTGATCCGCGAGACTCGCAATGGCGAGATGTACAATTCGGCGTGGTTCACGAGACAGCGCGGGCAGGGCGCGTACGCGGATCAGATCGCGGCGACGTTCAAGGTGTTCGCGCGGCGTTACGGGCTAGACAAGCCGCGAGCGGCGATCGATACGAGGGCGTTTGTGAGGCCTCGGAGAGATCGGGGGCAGATGGATTTGTTTTGAGACCCTGATCGTGGCAGGTTCGTTGGTAGATTCTTTGGTTGGTCGGCTCTCCGCCGACTCTCGCGTCCAACGAAGAAAGTCGGCGCGAAGAGCCGACCTACCAAAGCCGACCTGCCAACGCACTCGCGAGATTTACCTGTACTTACTGAGCAGATCTACGATCCGCGGCTGGCGCGGTTCGAGGGCCAGCGAGCGGCGCAGCATCTTGAACGACTCGTCGCGGGCGACCTCGTCCTTGCTGCCGCTCCAGACGTATTTGTTGAGCAGGCAGACGCCCACGCCGTTGAGGGCGGGGTAGTGGTTGGGGTCGATGTCCAGCGCCTTGCGGAAGGTCTCTTCGGCGTCGTTGTATTTGCGAAGGCGGAACTTGCCCGAGCCGAGGCGTTCGTAGGCGGCGGCCGAGGGTTGAGTTCGCACGAGCTGCTCGAGCGTGGCGACCATTTCCTCGTAGCGCTGGACCTTGCCCAGGCTCTCGGCGAGGTTGAGCAGGAGCGGCGCCGAGAGCTCGGTGAGTTCAGCGGCCTGCTGGTATTCGACGATCGCGGCGGCGTGCTTGTCAACGGCGGCGTAGACGGCGCCGAGGTTGGTGCGTGCGGCGGCGCTCTTGCCATCGATGCGGACGGCCTTCTCGGCAAAGGGCAGGGCTTGGGCTGGTTCGCTCATCTGGAGATAGGCGGTGCCAAGGTTGAGGTTGGCGTAGAAATCGTCGGGACGGATGCTGAGGGCGCGGAGGTAGGAGCGGACAGCCTCGTTGAGGCGGTCCATCAGTTGCAGCGTGAGGCCGTGGTTGTACTGGGCCTCGAAGTTTGAGGGTTCGACCTCGGCGGCCTTGGCGTAGCGCTCTTCGGCGGTCTTGTAGTCGCCCTTTTTGCGGTAGATATCACCAGCGCCTAGGTAGGGGGCGGCGATGGTGGGGTTGCTGAGGATGATTTTCTCGAACTCGACGCGCGCGGCATCGACGAGGCCGTCTTTGACGAGAAGGTTGGCGCGCTGGATGGCGTCTTCGAGAGGGATGGTGCCGCCGGTGGCGGTCTCGATGGGGGCAGGGGGAGTTGGCGGGGCGGCGCTGGGCCCTACTTCGTCGAGCACGCCGCAGCCTGACAAGGCCAGGCCGAGGGAGAGGGAAAGAGAGAGAACCGGGCCCGAAGCGGTCCACCCGGATGAGGCTCGGCCTGGCGTCCTAGTGAGGACCGGCGGGCCGGAGCGGGTGAGGCCTGCGGATCGAAGAGCGGGGCGAGGGCGTTGGTTCATCGTTCGTTCTTCCGTGTGCTCGGTCGGGGCTTGGGACTGGTTTTGATGCTGGTCTTCATGCTGAGCTTGGTATTGGTATTGGTATTGGTCTTGAGACTTTTCGTAGGCTTCGCGAGCGCTTTGGCGAGAGGCTTGGTTGGAGCCTTGGTTGGGGCCTTGGTCGGGGAAAGCGAAAGTGATCTTGTCTGGACGAAGGGTGTATCGACCGCTGAGGCCTCGGAATCGTCCAAAACGGCTTTGAGTGTACGGAGGTTGATGGTGTCCCAGTTCGTTCCGTCAGAATTTGTCTCTTTGGGGGTTTCCAGGATCTTGGGGATCCCAAGGAACTCTGGGCGGTTGACGAACTCGGCAAAGCCTGAGCAAGCCACGCCTTGGGCCACGCCTTGGGCCACGCCACCAGGTCCGCCTCCGATGGTGCCTTCGCCGATGTGGGTGTGACGGTCGAGTTTGCTGCCGGTGGCACCCTTGGAGTCGTTGAGGTGGATGGCCCGGACATGAGCGAGCCCGCCGCCTGACTTTTCCAGTTCGACGAAGCGCTCGAGCGTGGCCTTGGCACCGGCACGAGTCGAGAGGTCGTAGCCGAAGGCGTGGAGGTGGCAGGTGTCGAGGCAGAAGCCGATCCGGTCGGGCTGGGCGGTGCGTTCGACGATCATGCCGCGAAGGGACGAGAGTTCTTCGAGCGAGCCTCCGATGGTGCTGCCAGCCCCGGCGGTGTCTTCGAGGCACGAGACGGTGGTGTAGCCAGCGGTGGATTTGAAGAGTTCGGCGTAGGCGTCGGCGATGCGGGCGAGTCCGCGTTCAAGATCCCAGCCAACGTACGAGCCGGGGTGGTGGACCAGGAGGCCGATGCCGAGTGTTTCGCAGCGCTCGATCTCGTCGCGCATCAGGTCAACGGACTTTCGCCAGAGTTCGTCGTTGCAACTGGCGAGGTTGATAAGGTACGAGGCGTGAGAGACGGTCCGGCCCGGCGTGCCTCTTTGGCCGTTCCAGCCGAGGCGAGCGAGCTCGAAGGACCATTCCTTGACCATCCCGGGATCGAGCGGCTTGGCGGCCCACTGCTGTTGGTTCTTGGTGAAGACTTGGACGGTGTCAAAGCCGAGCGTCTCGGCCTCGTGAAGGGCGTTGACCATGGACCCGGCGATGGAGAGGTGCGAACCGAACATGGGTGCCATGATAGCGAACAGCGACTAAACGATGCGAGGAGTGTTCGTCGATCCGGGTTGGAATTGGCAGGCCTTCGGGTACGATCGAGCATGAGCACATTAAGCAGCGTTCTCAAGAACCGCATTGCGATCGTCACCGGGGCCTCGGCTGGCATCGGCATGGCCATCGCCCGCGATCTTGCTGCCCACGGCTCATGTGTGGTGCTCAATGCTCGCCGGCCTGAACCGCTGCACGCGCTGGCCAAGGAACTTGGTGAATCCAACGCCGCCGTCGTCGCGGGCGACGCGGCCGAGGTTGGCACCATCCACGCGATGCTCGACATGGCCCGCTCGCGCTTCGGCGCGGCCTCGGCCCCGGGGGCTCCGCCGCGCGATGCGGACTTGGTGATTGTCAACGCGGGGCGCGGTCTCAACGGGTCGGTGATGACTTCGGATGTTTCGCAGTGGGAGTCGATGATCCGCACGAACTTGCTCGGCGCGGCGCTGCTGATCCGCGAGGCGGGGCTGCGGATGATGGCCGCGACGGCAGGGCGCGAGGGGCCAGCGGTGCTGGATCGGCCTCGAGATCTGATCGTGATCGGCTCGACGGTGGGTCGGAACGTTTCGCCGTTCTCGTCGATGTATGGATCAACGAAGTTTGGCGTGCATGGTTTGGTTGAGGGCGCGCGGCGAGAGATCGGGCCGCGCGGCGTGCGGGTGAGCCTGGTGGCGCCGGGGTTTGTCCAGAGCGAGTTTCAGGGCGTGGCGGGGTACGACCCCAAGTGGGTGGGCGCGATGTTCGATCGCATCGGGCCAGCGCTGGTGCCCGAGGACGTGGCGCGAGTGGTGACGTTTATCGCGAGTCAGCCAGCGGGGGTACACGTGAACGACGTGATGCTGAGGCCGACGCGGCAGGATTATCCGTGATCGCGCCGTGCTCGAAAATGGACGTGCAGCTCGCGTGAGCCAGATCAGCACCCGGCGACGAACGAATCGACAAAGGTGTCGAAGTCGTCGCCGTTGACGAAGCCGTCGTGGTTGAAGTCGGCGGTTGCGTCGCCCGCCTCGAAGGAGATGACAAACTGGTCGAAGTCATCGCCGTTGGCGAAGCCGTCGCAGTTAAAATCAGCGGAGCAGATGGTCAGGGTGGCCGGGTTGCTGGTGGTGGTGCCGCAGGTGTTCGCGACGACGCACCGGAAGCGGACGGGCGGGGCGGTGGGAAGGACATTGAGCGAGAGAAGCAGCGTGTCGCTGGTCACGCTGCTGGCGGTGATGGTGCCGCCGGGATAGGGGAGCGTGCCGTTGTTGGCGTTGGTCCAGACGTTGGGGGCGCTCTCGATCTGCCATTGAAAGGTGAAAGGGCCGGTGCCCGCGGGAGCGACGGCGAACATCGCGTTGCCCGTGGTACAGGCGATCGCGTTCTGCGGCTGAGATGCGATGCTCGCGGCGTCAAAGTTGTATCGTGCGATGTTGTTGGCCGTCACCCCTCCCGCCTTCGCAAAGAGCCCGCCGACGACGGCGTCGCCGCCGGGCAGCACACCAACGGTGTACACGATCGTCGGACCGACCCCGGCCCCGAGCGCGGACCATGTGCCGCCGTTCCAACGGGCGATGTTGCTCGCGGACGTTCCGCCCGCGCCGGTAATCAAGCCTCCCGCGATCAAATCGCCGTTGGGAAGCACGGTCAGAGATACCACCCCCGAGCCTGTGATGCCCGCGCCTAGGGGCAACCACGCGCTCCCGTTCCAACGCGCGATCACGTTCGTGGGAGTGGTGAAGACGCCGCTGGCGATGAGATCACCATTGGGCAAGACCGCTAGCGCGGCCACGTAGTCAAACGCGTTTCCCACGCCCGAGCCCAAGGGTGCCCAGGCGCTGCCGGTCCACCGGGCGACGTGTTGGAGCGGCAGACTCGTTGCGGTCGCCGTGAAATCGCCGCCCGCGATCAGGTCGCCGTTTGGCAGCACGGCGAGAGCGTTCACGACGGTATCGAACCCCGGCGTAGGCCCGGTGCCGAACGCTGACCATGTTGAGCCGTTCCAGCGAGCGATGAAGTTCGTCGTGACGGTCCCTGCCTTCAGGAAACTTCCGCCCGCGACAAGGTCGCCGTTAGGCAGCACCGCGAGGGCGTTGACCGAGTCGGTGAATCCAGATCCCAGCGGCGACCAGGTGATTCCGTTCCAACGAGCAATCCGGTTTGCGAGGTTGCCGCCAGCGGTGGTGAAGTCGCCGCCCGCGACAAGCGTTCCATCAGGCATGACCGCCAAGGCTCGGACAGTAAACCCGTTCGTGAGGCCCGACCCCAGCGCGGCCCACGCGCCGTTGGCTGGGTTCCAGGTGGCGATATTGTTCGCGGCAACGCCGCCCGCGGTGGTGAATCGCCCCGCGACGACCAAGAACGCGAGGAGCGGGCCCGCTCCGTCGAGGTCCCACATCGTGACCTCACTCACGTTCTGATTGGTCAGCGTGCCAGCGATGCCGGGGACGCCGATGCCCTGCACCCAGCGCGGGCGCACTGCGCACGAGCGACCCTCGCCAGCCCGACTGACAACGCAACCGCGGCCACGACGATCAACATTCGAAACGCAGTAGCGCTCGCTGAATTGAATCTCATGGTTTCTACGAGTTTCAATGATTCGGGGACATCGCGCGAGGACTCTGAAAGATTGAGAAACGCCACGCCGTTACACGCCACAAGGTACCTCATCATGGCGTGGATCAGTAATAATTTAAGATAAAAATATCTCGAATATTGTGGGCGTCAAATTGGGTAAAGCACAGCCCACGATAATGAAAGGCACGTGCGAGAGCCAGAAGAGGATGCTGACGGCGATGACGCTATTACTGGCGGCTTCGAGCCAGCCCTTGGTCATGGTCGGGGACAGCGGTTTCGGTGCGCACGGCGAGAAGTCCGTGGACGTTGAGCGTACCGAATCGTCGTGCGGGGCGGGCGTCGGGAGGATCAGCCGCGGGCCGGGCCGAGCAACTGCTCAGGGTCTTGCAGCATGGCGATGATCTCGGCGAGCGCCAGGGCCGCGGTTGCGCCGTCGACGACGCGGTGGTCGCAGGCGAGGCTCAGGGGGAGCAGGTTGCCGACGAAGATCCCGCCGTGGCGGATGACGGGGGCTTGGCGAGCCCGGCCCACGGCGAGGATCGCGACCTCGGGGTAGTTGATGATCGGGGTGGCGAATCGGCCAGCGTGGCTGCCGACGTTGCTGATGGTGAAGGTCGAGCCCATGAGTTGCTCGCGCGAGATCGAGCGGTTGCGAGCGGCGCTGGCGATGCTGGCGATGTGGCGCGAGATCTCAAGAACACCGAGGCCGTCGGCGTCGCGGATGACGGGGACCATGAGCCCGGTGTCCGTGTCGGTGGCGATGCCGAGGTTGACTGCCCGGTGCTGCAGGATCGCGGGCTCGTCCTTGGGGTTCTCGGGGTTCTCTTCGACGGTCGCGTTCATGGCGCGGAAGTCGGACTTGCTCAGCACGCGGCAGATGGCGCTGGCGACGAAAGGAAGGAAGCTGACTTTTTCGCCGCTGGCGGCCGCGAGCTTTTTGCGGAGCGAGTCGAGCGCGGAAACGTCGGCCTCGTCCATGACGTTGAAGTGGACGGCCCGGTTGACGGACTCACGCAGACGGTTGGCGATGGTGCGCCGAACGCCTCGGAAGGAGATGCGGGTGATAGAGTCGGGAGCGGCGGAGGTGGACGCGCGGGCCTGCGAGAAATCTGGCGCGGCGACAGGGACACGAGCCGGAGAGGAAGAAGAACGAGGTGACGCGGGCGAGACGTTCGCGCCGCTCGATTTGGTCGAGGCAGACTGGCTCGATGCAGACTGGGAGTTGGACGAAGGAGCTGTGCCGCGTGCGGCGGCGGCGCGAACGTCTTTCTCGACGACTCGGCAGCCGATGCCGGTGCCTTGGAGGGCGTCGATATCAACGCCAAGGTCGCGCGCGAGACGTCGCACGGCGGGAGTTGCGAGAGCCTTGCCGGGCGCGGCGGAGACGCCCGCGGCGGGGCCTCCCATTTTGCCGACGACGGTGCCAGCGTCTTCGGTGCGTGCGCCGGGCTCGGGGATGTCGTCGTGGATGTCGTCGTGGATGTTGTCGCGATGGCCGTTGTCCTGAGTGGCCGGTGCGAGAGCGGATGCGGCGACAGGTGCGGCTGCTCTCGCGGGCGCGGGTCCGGCCTGCGCTGATCCAGCGCCCTCATACGACACCAGCGGGTTGCCGACGTGGAGCGTTTCGCCCTCGCTGCCGTGGAGCGTGAGGATCTTGCCGCTGCGCGGGCTGGGAACCTCGACCAGGGCCTTGTCGGTTTCCATCTCGGCCAGGATGTCGTGCTCGGCGACAGTGTCGCCCGGCTTGACGCGCCACTTGATGAGTTCGGCCTCGTGCACGCCCTCGCCAAGGTCGGGGAGGATGAACACGTTGGGGTCTTTGGTGGTCGCGTGCGCCATGGTGTGTGCCTGAAAAGGACCGTGAGATCGATCAACCAAACAGCGGCCCCGACCGCGATGTAAACGACGAAATCAAGGAGATTCCGACGCTGCGAGCCGGGATGAGCCGGGACGGGCAGTGTACGAGGGGAAGCGGGCGGAATCCTGCCGGAGGTCTCGAACGAAGTAACGAGCTCTTCGCTCGTTGGCGGTGCGAGATGCCGCCGAGATCGCTGTTGAGATCGAGAGCGAAGCTCGCGCGCCAGAGGACATGCCCCGAGTTTGCAAAGCCTAACCTTTTCCGCTCATGGCCCAGCCCCCCACCACGCCGCACGCCTCCCCGCTCACGCGGCCGATCAGCGCGCTCGGGGCGCGGATTTGGGTCTGTCTCGACGCGCTTCACACCCACCTGTCGGGCTTTGGGCGCTTCGCCAAGTTTGTCGGCAACACGGTGGTCGGGCTCAGCGCTGTGCGGACTTGGAGTCGGCGCGACCGGCTCTGGCGTCAGTTCTTCTGGGTAGGCACCATGTCCGTCCCCGTGCTGGCGCTGACGGGGTCGTTCATCGGAATGATCTTGGCGATCGAAGGGTACTTGCAGTTCGCGTCAATCGGGCAGGAAGGCCGGCTGGGCGGGGTCATCAATGTTTCGATCATTAAGCAGATCGGGCCGGTGCTGGCGGCGGTGATGCTGGCGGGGCGTGTGGGCTGTGCGCTCTCGGCCGAGATTGGGTCGATGCGTGTGACCGAGCAGCTCGACGCGATGCGTGCGATGGCGTCGGACCCGATCCGCGTGCTGGTGGTGCCGCGGGTGCTGGCGTGCATCATCATGATCCCGCCGCTGACCATTATCTCGAATATGTGCGGGATCATCGGCGGGTGGCTTATCACGACCAAGTATTACTCGGCCGACCCGATCCAATACTGGTACTTCACCGAGAGCTTTGTTGGCTGGTTCGACGTCGTGAACGGGCTAGTCAAGGCGTTGTTCTTCGGTGGCGCGATCGGGCTGATCTCGTGCTACAAGGGCTTCCACTGCAAGCCCGGCGCAGAAGGCGTGGGGCGGGCGACCACCGAGAGCTTTGTCGCCAGCTTCGTCACGATCATCGTCATGAACCTGATCCTGGCCAAGCTGCTCAACGACGCGAAGATCTATATGCAGGGCGGGCAGATCGATTCGGTCTTTAGGTAGAGATGTTCGGAAAGGTCCCTGAATTGGTAGGTCGGCTCTCTGAGCCGACTACCCCGCTGGGCTTGACGAAAAGATCTCTGTGCTCGAGGTTCGTTCAAGATACTGCGGATATAGCTTTTCTCGGTGCCATCGCGACCATGAGCGCTCCGATCATCACAAGCATGGATGTGCTGGTGACGGGGAGTGTCCAGCCCATAGCGTGCAGCCCGTCGTTGGCGAACTGTGGGTTCGGGCCGCGCGCGGGAGGCATGACCATCAGGGCGGCCTGGAACTGCCAAGTGTTCTCTTGCAGTTGGTCGGTAGGCCGACCTTTGACAATCGGAGCCTCGTCGTCGCGCTGCGGTTGAGTCGCGGGCGGCGAGTTGAGAGCGGGCGCGGGCTTCTTGGCGAACAGGTTGTAGCGTTTGGTGACGGGGAACGACTTGCGTTCGTGGTCGAAGCCGCCAGCGGGCTTGAACTCGTAAAAGTCGAACTTCCAGGCCTTGCGATCCACCTCGCCCCAGCTCCCCGGATCGCTCCCGGCTGGCGGGGTGCGGGTGACGATCACGAGACGATCAGGAACCTCGCCCGATTCCATCTTTGCCCGGAGTTCGTCGAGCGAGTTGCCGGTGGCCTTGGCGAAGCGGAGCACTCGGAGCCAGTCCTCGTGAGGGAGCAGGCCTGGGAGGCGGCGGTCGCCCGGGATGGTCACGCGAAGCTTGAGCTCGTCGGTGCCATAGGCGACTTTGAGGTTCCAGATGCCGTTGGCGTCGTCCTCGTCGGAGAGCGTGACGGGTCGGCTGGCGTACTCGAAGGTGTGGGTGTTGACGGGCTTGAAGGCGTAGATGGCGCGTTTGTTGTCGCGGTGGAACGCCGCGACTCGTTGAGCCATGGTGCCAGCGCTGAAGATCAGCACGAAGACGGAGACCGCGGCGAGAGACCAAGCGATGGGACGGATAGGCATCATGAGATCCTTCAGAATAGATCGGCTCTCCGAGCCGACACTTCGGAATCCGCCTAAGCACTCATTCATCAAACCAGATTAGGGCGTCGAGGAGGAAGATTCGGCTCGAAGAGCTGGCCTACCAAGAGCCGACCTATCTAAGGCTGATCTGGCGGGTCTAGTGAGATTCGCCGTGCGTGCCGGTGGCGGGCTCGGGTGGGGTGAGGTCGAGAGCTCCGGTGGTGCCGGTCTTGGAGCGGCTCATGTTGGCGGAGGTCAGGGACCACGGGCTGGGTGCGGGCTTGTGGGGGTGACTGTGAGCGAGGGCTTCGCGCTCGAGCTCGGCGAACTTCTGCGGGCCGAGTTCCTCGATCTTCTTCTGGCGCGGGTAGAGGTACATGGGGCCGGTGATTGAGACTTTTTCCATCTTGCCGTTGACGATCTCGTTGCGGGTGAGGTTGCCGGTACCGCCGGGCGTGATCTCCTTACCTTTTTCGGCGTAGACGTAATCGCGTCCTCCAAGGTCGATGATGGTGAACCCGAGGAAGAGCGCGAAGCCGAAGAGGCAGAACAGGAACAGGACTGTGTTGATCGGGTTGTCGTACTTCAGCTGCATGAAGTACGCGGCGACGATGACGCTTTTGATCGTCGCGATGACAAGCACGATCGCGACGTTGAACCAGGTGGGGATCTGGACGTGGAACTCGTTCACGACCCACTGCTCGGCCTGGGCGGCAAAGACGGTGAGCCCGGTCAGGAGCAGCAGCACGACCAGCACCACGCGCAGCAGCACGAGCGGCAGGATGGTGTGCCCGTGGTGATGGCCCTGCGAAAAGCCGTGTGGGTCAACCTGCCCGGCTCCGTCCTTGGCCAAGTTTTCGTGAGCGTTGACGTGTTTGGTGGTCATATGCGGCTCGGATGAACTGGAGACCTTGATAAACCGGGGACGGTGCGAGGACGTGCGAGAAACCGAGCGAGTGACGCGGCGGTGCTCTTGGCGGTTGTGCTTAGTGGACTAGGTAGAGCAGCGGGAAGAGGAAGATCCAGATGAGATCGACGAGGTGCCAGTAGAGCCCGATGACTTCGACGCCCGTGTAGTGCTTCGGGCCGTAGAACCCCTTGCGAGCCTTGAGGTAGACGTAGAAGATGAGGGAGGCGCCGATGACGACGTGGAGTGCGTGGATGGCGGTGCCGCTGTAGTAGATGCTCCACCACATGGGCTCGTGAGGGTCTTGGGCGAAGGGGTAGTCGAACCATTTGCCGGGGCGCTTGCCGCCATAGCCCTCGACGAACTGGAACAGGCCGCCCCATGCCGTGATGCCAGATTTTTCGTGGTGCGACAGGGCCGGGTCGATGGCTAGGAAGTACCCAGACCACTTGGGGATGTACTCGAAGACGACCTTGATGAAGACGAAGGCGAGGCCGCAGGCGATGGTGACGAGCAGGTTGAACTTGAGCTTGGCCTGCTGGTTCAACTGGGCGTTGTGGATGGCCGTGGCCATGGTGTAGCTGGAGATGAGCAGAACGACGGTGTTGATACTGCCGACCTTCCAGTCCAAGTGGGCCGAGCCGTTGGAGAAGGCTTGGGGGTAGAACATGCGGAAGATGGCGTAGGCGCAGAAGATGCCAGCGAAGAGCAGCACTTCCGTGGTCAGGAAGAGCCACATGCCCAGCTTGCAGGCGTCGAACTCTTCTTCCTTGGAGCGGTAGTGGCTGGCTTGCTTGTACCTTTGATGCAGCGGGCGGCTGTCGTCGGCGGCCCCGACGGGCGTGCCGTGACCGCCGTTCCCCGCCTGTGTGTCGATGGTCGTCATGCGTCGTTCCTTCGTTCCGCGGTCAAAGAGCTTGAATCGTCAGAGGGCTTTGCGTGATGCGGTTCAGTGCCCGCCGGGCTTGGCACCAGGTGGCACCGGATAGTCCTTGGGATCCCACCCCGGCGGGATCTCCGTGTCGAAGTCGTACGGGCCGTGGGTCACGATCGGCTCTTTGTGAAAGTTGTGCTCGATGGGCGGGCTCTCGACTGTCCATTCCAAGGACAACCCGCCCCATGGGTTGGCCGGAGCGGGGCGGCCCGCGACCAGCGAATGGATGAAGGTAAAGAGGTGGACCAGGAACCCGACGAGCAAGATGAACGATCCGAACGTGCTGATCTGGTGCAGGGTCTGGAACTCATCGACATAGGTCGCGTAGCGGCGCGGCATGCCGCGGGTGCCTAGGAAGAACTGGGTGAAGAACGTGATGTTGAACCCGATGAAGACGAGCACGGCTCCGATCATGGCCCAGCGCTCGTTGTACATCTTGCCGAACATTTTGGGCCACCAGTGGTGCAGCCCGCCGACGAGCGCCATGATCGTGCCGCCCATCATGACGTAGTGGAAGTGAGCGACGACGAAGTACGAGTCGGTGAGATGAAGGTCGGTGGAGAGCGCGCCCAGCGGCAGGCCGGTAAGCCCGCCGATAGAGAACAGGAACAGGAAGATCAACGCGTAGAGCATCGGCGTGTTCATCGAGATCGAGCCCTTGTAGAGCGTGCCGATCCAGTTGAACACTTTCACCGCGGTGGGGATCGCTACCAGGAACGTCAATGCCGAGAAGATGGTGGACGCCAGTTCGCCCATGGACGCGAACATGTGGTGGCCCCACACGACGAAGGACACGGCCGCGATGCCCAGCGAGGCGAACGCCATGGCACGGTACCCAAAGATCTTCTTGTGCGAGTGCACCGAGATGATCTCGCTGATGATGCCCATGGCAGGCAGGATCATCACGTATACCACGGGGTGGCTGTAGAACCAGAAGAAATGCTGGAACAGAACCGGGTCGCCGCCCATCCGCGGGTCGAAGATGCCAACGTTGAAGAGGCGCTCGAAGATGAGCAGCAGCAGCGTGATGCCGATGACCGGCGTGGCCAGGACCTGGATGATCGCGGTCGAGTAGATCGCCCACACGAACAGCGGCATATCGAACCAGCCCATGCCGGGGGCGCGCAGCTTGTGCACCGTTACCACGAAGTTCAGCCCGGTCAGGATCGAGCTAAACCCGAGAATGAACGCGGCCAGCACCATGTACACGACCTTCATCGCGTCAGCGTCGGTGGTGGTCGAGTAGGGGGTGTAGAACGTCCAGCCGGTGTCCACGCCGCCCATGATGATCGAGATGATGGCGAACATAGAGCCCAGGGCGTAGACCCACCAGCTCAGCAGGTTGAGCCGCGGGAATGCGACGTCTTTGGCCCCGATCAAGATCGGAAGCAAGAAATTACCCAGCGCCGAAGGGATGCCCGGGACGATGACCATGAAGACCATGATCGTGCCGTGCAGGGTAAAGAGGCGGTTGTAGATGTTGTTGTTGGCTTCTTTAGACCAGCCATCGACTTGGAAGAGCTGCCCGGTGACGCGAGCCACGCCGTCCGCGCCAGCGATGGTGCGAACGGGTTCGAGCAGTTCAAGCCGAACGGCCATGGCCGCAACGCCGCCGAGGAAAAAGAGGAAGAGCACGGACGCGAGGTACATCACACCCAGCTTTTTGTGATCGATAGTGGTACACCAATCCCAGACGGTGGTCCAGAAACCGCCCTTGGGGGTGAGGTAGCTCCCCTCGTGGTCGTGCCCGTGGCCGGGCCCGTGTCCGGGGATGGCTCCGAGCTTGGCGTTGTCGAGCGTGGTCATGGTCGTGCTCCTGCGGTCGTCTCGGCCGGGGGTTCAGGCCCGGGCGAGTGGATACGTGTGGTCGGTTTCTCGATCGGTCATTGGGCGGGTGTGGTGTCGGCGGGGACGGCGGAGGCCGCAGTCGGGGCCTTGTCGCTCAGGGTTTTGATATACGCGATGATGCCCACGATCTGCTTCTCATCGAGCAGGCCTTGGAACGAGGCCATCTGGTTCGGGTAGCCCTTCACGATCCGCTTCGAGGGGTACAGGATTGATTCGCGGAGGTAGTTGGCATACTCGACGTCATCAGAAAGTTGTTCCCCGGTCAGTTTGGTCCCGTCAGTAAACTCGACCTCGTGCCCGTAAATGTTCTGCCAAGTTGGGCCCGTGCCGGTTTTCCCGTCATTAGAGTGGCACGAGGAGCAGCGGGTGGCCCACATGCGCTTGCCGAGTTCAACTGGCGACAGGCCGTCGGTACCCCAGCCTTTAAGCACCTTCTTGTACACGTCCTCGGGGACGGCCCGGATGATGCCGGTCATTTCCGAGTGCGAGTCGCCGCAATACTCGGCACAGAAGATCCAGTGATCCTCGTACGCCGTAAATTCCGTACCGTCGCTGAGCTTCATGGGCACGTTGGTGGGGTCTGGGTTGGGCTGGTCGGCTTGGAACCAGTAGCTGGTGTAGCGGTTGGGCATCACGTCGAACTTGCCGCGGAAGTCGGGCACCCAGAAGCTGTGGATGACGTCGATGGAGTGCATCTTCATCCGGATGGGGACGCCCGCGGGGACGACGAAGATCGGGACGTCCTTGTCGCCGACGCGTTTCTTGACGGGGCTGGTCTCTCCGTCGGGATAGGTGACGAGCCAGTCCCATTTCTGAGCCTGGAGATCGAGTTCGATGGCCCCGGCGGGTGCGACGGCGTGGTTCATGTAGCCGTGGAAGCCCCTGAAAAAGATCACGGCGAGGATGCCCAGCGGGATGACCGTCCACGCCACTTCCAGCGGCGTGTTGTGCGAGGCGCTGGGCTGGGCGATCGTCCCCGAGCGACGGCGGTACTTGATGGTCCAGTAGACCATCAGCACCATCAGCACCACGAAGAAGAACACGCTGAGCCACCAAATATCCATGAACAACTCGTCAGAGTCGTTGCCGTGCACGCCGCGAGACTGCTCGCGGAAGAAGAGGAGGTGCAGCCATTCCAGGAAGCCCTGGGCAAGGAGCGTGGGCGAGGAGAGCGAGAAGAAATGGTCGCGCGCCAGGCCGCCCGAGAGCCCCGGGGCGGAGCTTGAAAGATTGACCAAGACCGTGCTGAGAAGACTCATGAGATCACCCCCGGTGCCAGACCTGATGCCAGACCCGGTGTCAGACCCGATGCCAGACCTGATGCTGGCGCGTCCGTGGCCGCGCTGATGTTCGTGCCGATCGGTGCGGCCTGGGGGCCGCGTGAGATTTCGTTCTGAAGCCCTTGCTCGCGCTCAAGCTCTTGCTCGCGGCGACGGATCGCGTCGGCCCGGGGGTCGTACCCCGCGCGCCGCTCGCGACGCCGCTTGACCATCTCATTAAACCGCAGCGTCAGGATCAAAAGCGCGATCCCGACCATGCCCAGCATCCCGCCGATCTGCATCACACGGAACGCTTGCAGCGTGTACACGCCCGCAGTCGGGTCGTACTTGTAGCACAGGTGCAGGAAGCGGTCGGTGATCGACTTGGCGATGGCCCCGTTGGACGCTTCGAGCAGCGCCATCTTCATGATGCCGGGGTCGTAGTCGAACCCGTAGACGTACCGCGAGATCCGGCCTTCGGGCGTGACCACGAAGATACTGATGGGGTGGCTGTACTCGCCATTGTCGAGCTTGCGATACTGAAACCCGAGCGCGTCGGCCAGAGTCTGGCAGGCCTCGACCGACCCGGTGTGAAACTCCCAGCCCTTGCTGGTGACTGATTTGATGCCGGGGTCGTTGCTGCCGTGGGTGAGGGCGTCGATGTAGCGTGACTTGGCGGCGGCCGCGTCCGAGGTCTTCTCTTCTTCCTTGAAGCTGAATGTCAGCACGTCGAAATCACGCCCGACCTTGTAATCGAGCGTGCCGAACGATTCGGACATCTTGGAAAGCACCACCGAGCAGGCCGTCTCGCAGCTGTAGTACACCATCGCAACGACGATCGGCTTGCCAAGCCCGCGTGCGCGGCCTGTCGCGCCGTTGGGCGTGCCGTCTGCCTTCAGCGCGGGAGAGAAGTACGTGCCGAGCTTGACCGTGTCGCCCTTGGAGTTCACGAACTCCAGGTCCATCGGAAGGGTCGCGCCCAGGTGCTCGACGACGTCTAGGCCGCGAGCCTTGGCGGGAACTTGCTTGTCTAAAACCTGGGCCGAGGCTCGGCCCGCACTCAGCCCCATTCCCAATCCGAGCACCACCGTCAGCAGCATCGTGAACAGCGGCGTCAACAGCGGCGTCATCAGCGATGCGCGGCCACCAGAACCTGTGCGGCTAGTGCGGTCGGTCCTTTGGATGATGTTCTGGAGAACGCTCATGGATTCAAACTCGATTCCTGATAAGCCAGAGCCCACCGTGAATGAGCAGGCTGACGCGACCAACTGCTTTCCAACTACTTTCCAACTGCTTTCCAACTACTTCCCGGTCGCCTTGTTGTACTTTTCGATCGTCCGCTCCGTCGCTTTGTCTAGGGGAACACGGACCGTGCCCGCGGTCGCGTCGGCCCAGCCGTAGCTGGTGAGGTCTTTGTCGGTCAGGCCTTTGTACTCGTTGTAACCTTTGGAGAGCACCGTGGTCTCGACCGTCTTCCGCTTGAGCTCGGTGGTGTACTTCACGAAGTAGATCGCCACGATCGACACCAGGCCGACGACCGTCAAACAGATCACCAGCCAGGCCCGCAGCAACGTCCCGGGCGACGCGATGGCCGTGTGCTCGGCCATCGGCGTTCCCTCGACAGCCGAGTGCTGGTGCCACTGATCGGGGTGCCCGTGCTCGATCGGGACGTGATGCGATTCGTGATGGCTCATAAACCTTGACTCCCGCGTTCGGTCCGACGATCTGCCTCGCCTGACCAACTGACCTACCTTGCCGTCCACTTTGCCTACCAACTGGGTTCGATCTCTACTGCCCTATCGGATTCGTTCCTGTGCAACGGTACGAAGCTGCACGTTTACTCTCAAATAATTCCGCATTCAACTTCACGTTAAACCCATGATTCTCAGACGTAATTTCGGTGCGTCATGGCCTCGTCCATCCGGGGGTCGTTCACCGCCACCAGCGTTCCAGCGCACACTTTCCGAACGATCAGAAACCCAACAATCCCGGTGACGCCAATGACGGCCGCGATGTCGATCCAGACCGTGCCGATCCCGATCGTGTCCGCGCCGCCGAGGCGTGAATAGACGGCCGGACGGGTGATCCAGAAATGGTCCAGCGCGTGGGCCGCGAGAGAGAGGATCGCCACCAGGCTGATGGCCGTGGGGTTCTGTTTCACGCCCCGGAACAGCAGGATCAGGAACGGCAGCCCGAAGTGCAGCACGCACAACGCTCCGCTGACCCACAGCCAGCCGCCCTCGACGCGCGCGTTGATGAAGGCTGTTTCTTCGGGGATGTTGCTGTACCAGATCAGGAAATATTGGCTGAACGCGATGTAGGCCCAGAAGACCGTGAACGCGAAGAGCAGCTTGCCCATGTCGTGGAAGTGCTCGCGAGTCACGACGCCTTGGAGCTTGCCGGTCTTGACGAGCCGAGCGAAGATCAGGAGCATGAGGGCCGAAGACGAATACGCGGCCCCCGCGAAGAAGTACACGCCCCACATCGTGCTGAAGAACCCGAAATCGATCGACATGAGCCAGTCAAAGCCAGCGAAGGAGGTGCTGAGCGCAAAGACGAGAATTCCCCACGCGGCCATGCTGCGAGCCTTGGCGGTCAGCCAGCGATCGCCCGTGCGGTCTTGCTCGACGCTGAGCGCGTAGAGCCGGCGAGCGAGGTACGTCCAGATCACCAGGTACAGGGCCGCTCGGATCATGAAGAAGATCGGGTTGAGGTACGCGGTCTTGTGCGACAGCACAACGTTGTCGTGCATGCTCGGGTGAAGCCAGATGAAGAGCTGCGTGCTGTGCCCGCGGCCGATGATCGTGTCGACCGCGATGCCGACCAACGCCATCACGCCCAAGATCGGCACGAGCGTCGCCACGTTCTCGTACTGGCGGCGGATGGTCCCGGTCCAGCCAGCGTTGGTGAGCTGGAAGACGAGCGCGAAGAAGAGGCAGCCCAGCGTCATCGCCAAGGCCGACATCACCGCGAAGTGGTACGCCGCGATCGCGTGGATGGTCTGGAGGTGCGCGTCCTCACCCGTGCCCAGAAACCCGCCCGCGACAACGGCGACGAGCCCGAGGATTCCGACGACGAGCAAGGCCATGGCCTTGCCTTTGCCAGCACCGACGGGGAGTGTGATGTTCGCGTCGCGGAGCTGCGGGTAGTTCACGCGGCCGGGAACAGCGTGCCCAGCGTGTGCAGCATCAGCGGTCATGTGAGTCATGGGTTCTTGCCTCCGTCGGTCTTGCCGTGCTCAACCTTGGGCGCGGGCGCCGCCGGGAGAGAGGTCGTTGCGGGGGTTGTGGTTGCCGCAGGGGCGGCGGTCCCAGTTGAAGACGGCGGCTGCTGAGCGGCCTGAGCCGTCGCACGCGAGCGCTCGAGCACCTGACGTTCAGACTCGGGGACGTCCTGCAGCAAGCCCGATTGCGATTCCTGCAGCACGCGGATGTACGAGACGACGGCCCAGGCGTCGCCCTCGCTGAGCGCGTGAGCGTAGCCGGGCATCTTCTGCAGGCCGCTGGGATCGATCACGCCGACTCGTGCGACATGGAAGATATACCCGTCCTTCCAAAACTCGGCCTTGGCGTCGTTGGGGTCGGGCGACTTGTATTTGGCGTCGTGGTAATTGGGCAGGGCGTAGGACCACTGCGTGCCGATCATGCCCTTGCCGTCGCCCGTGTAGCCGTGACAGGCGACGCAGTAGATGCTGTACTTGAGCTTGCCCAGCTCGATCAGCTTGGCATCGACCGCGACAGGCATGCGAGCCAGGTACAGCCCGTCGGTCCCCCTGCCCTCGTAATAGCCAGCGTCGGCCTTGAGCAGGTCCTTGCGCTCCTGGATCCAGTGATCGGCCCACGGCTCTTCGCTCACGAACGACGCGCGCCCGAACGCGACCGTGTTGGCCGGGGGCTTGCGCATCGTGCGACGGTCGGCGAAGAACGTCGAGTCGGTCTGCGGCTTCCACTTCTGCTGGTCGTCCAGATCAGGGAAGAACTGGCGCGGCGGCTTGTCGGAGCGGTCGCCGCGGCAGCCGGTGAGAGCCGCCGACGCGAGAGCCGCGCACGACAAGATCGCGGCGGCTCTGGTCAAGGATGTGGTGGGTGCGCTAAAGGTCATGGGTCGGCTCCGCGGGTGCGGTGAAAAACAAGGAAGATTCGAGCGGGCTTTGAGAGCGGTCGGCTTATTCCTCGACGAGGTCGATGTTCGCGCCGCCGACTGCTTCGAGCAGACGGCGAGTCTCGTCGGGGTTGAACTTGGCGTCGCGGGCCTCGACGGAGATGATGAAGAGGTCTTGGGAGGTGTTAAGGAACCGCTCTTTCTTGAGGAGCGGGTGGTGGTGCCGCGGCAGGCCGTTCATTGCAAGCATGCCGATCAGGGCCGTGAACGCCGCGAAGAGGATGCCCATCTCGAAGGTGATGGGCACGAAGGCCTGCCCGGAGAAGAATGGCTTGCCCTGGGTGACCATCGGGTAGTCCACGGCCGACATCCACCACTGCATCAGGAGCCCGAGCGCGGCTCCCGTGAGCCCGATCACCGCGATGAGTATCGGCAGCTTGGTGCGTTTAATGCCCATGGCGTCTTCCATGCCGTGGATCGGGAAGGGGGTGTGCACGTCCCAGTAGGTGTACCCGGCGTCGCGGAATTTTTCCGCGGCGTGGTACACGGCCGCGGGGGTCGTGAACTCGGCCATCATGCCATGAACCGGCACCCCGGCCTCGGTCGTGTAAAGGCGTCCGCTCTTGGACATCAGTGCTTCCCACCCTTCGAATGCTCGTGCCCGTGAGCCTTGTCATGACCGTGATCGTCACCGCGCCTGTGATCCTGTCCATGATCCTGCCCGTGCCCGTGCTCATGCGGGCTGGCCTGAGGCAGGACGGCCTTGAGTTCCGCCATCGCGAACACCGGCAGCACCCGCAGGAAGATCAGGAACAGCGTCAGGAACACTCCGAAGCTGCCCACGAAAATCATGACGTCCACCAGCGTCGGGTGGAACATGCCCCACTCGCCGGGCAGGTACGCCCGGTGCAGGCTCGTCACGATGATCACGAACCGCTCGAACCACATGCCGATGGTCACGAAGATGCTGACGATGAAAATCGCCAGCGGGCTGGTCCGCGCCCAGCGCGTCCAGAACACCTGCGGGCTGAGCACGTTGCACGAGATCATGGTCCAGTACGCCCACCAGTACGGCCCGAAGGCGCGGTTCTGGAAAGCGTAGAGCTCGTACTTGTTCCCGCCGTACCACGCGATGAAGAACTCCATCGAGTACGCGAAGCCCACGATCATGCCCGTGGTCAGGATGATCTTGGCCATGTTCTCAAGATGGCGAAGAGTGATGAAGTCCTTCATGTTGGGGTACAGCTCGCGGGCCGGGATCAGCAGCAGGAGCACCATCGCGAACCCGCCGAAGATCGCGCCCGCGACGAAGTAGGGCGGGAAGATCGTTGTGTGCCAGCCCGGCACGATCGATGTCGCGAAGTCGAACGACACGATCGAGTGCACGCTGAGCACCAGCGGCGTTGAGATGCCAGCCAAGACCAGATAGGCCGCCTCGTAGCGGTGCCAGTGCCGGCTTGACGCTCGCCAGCCCACCGAGAGCAGCCCGTAGGCGAACGCGCGGATCGCATCGACGCGGATCGGCACGAACGGCAGCAGCTTGGGGCCGTCGGCCGACTTGAGCATCCGCTGGTGAGCCCGGTCACGGAGCGTGGCCAGGTCTGGGATCATGCCCATGTACCAGAACAGGAACGAGACCGTGCCGTAGGTCGAGATCGCGAACACGTCCCAGAGCAGCGGTGAGCGAAAGTTGGGCCAGATAGCGTTGGAATTCGGGATCGGGGCGAGGAACCACGCCATCCACTGGCGACCGACGTGGATGCCCGGGAACGTCGCGGCACAGATGACAGCGAAGATCGTCATCGCTTCCGCCGAGCGGTTCACGGCCGTGCGCCACTTCTGCTTCAGCAGGCAGAGAATCGCCGAGATCAGCGTCCCGGCGTGCCCGATACCGATCCAGAACACGAAGTTCGTGATGTCCCACGCCCAGTCAACCTGGTTGTTAAGCCCCCACACGCCGATGCCCGTGATGATCAGGTACAGGATGAACACCGTCTGCAGGCCAGCGAGCGTGGCGACCACGCCAAACACCGGGAACCACCAGCGCGGCGGCGGGTTTTCGGTGTAACCACAGATGATGTCGGTCACTTCTTTGAACGACCGGTTGTTGAGCACCAGCGGCGCCCGTATGGCCGGGTCGTCGATGAGCGAACCGTCGCCGGTGCCCGGCGCGGGCGTGGCCGTGACCGGGCCGCGGCTCAGACCGGCCAAGCGCTCGGCGGTGATCTGGTCAGGGTGAATAGTCGTCATGCGTGGGCTCCGTGGCCGATTCCGCCGGAGATTGGAGCACCAACCGGCGAACTGAGGACTCGAAGGCTGAGGCTGCTTTCACCGTCGCGACGTGCGCGAGGCGTGACCAAGGCGTGAGGTGTTTCGGCCTTGCCGTGTTCCGCGCCTCCGTGCTCCGCGCCCTCGTGTTCAGCGCCATGATGAAACGGGTTCTCCCACGCGTGCTTGCGGGCTTCGTCAACCAGGGCCGGGTTGGGGTTGCGGACGCGGACGAGGTAGCTGGTGCGTGGGCGGGTGTTCAGGAACCCGAGCAGCGCGTAGGAGCGCGTGCCGTTGCGGAGCTTGCTCACCGCGCTTGTGAGGTTCAGGATGTCGCCGAACACGATCGATTCGCTCGGGCAGGCCTGCTGGCAGGCGGTCTGCAAGAACGCGTCGGGGATCACCGGGTTGCCCTGGCTGTCGCGCAGGTCGTTGACCTTGCACTCGATGCGTGCCGCGTTGATCCGCTGGATGCAGTACGAGCACTTCTCCATCACGCCGCGAGAGCGGACCGTGACGTTGGGGTTCTTCTGCATCCGCGAGATCTCGTCGAGCTTCTGGCGCAGCCGCGGCGGGATGAGGTTCACGTTGAGCTTGTTATGAACGTTCGAGCCGGTCACGCCGCCGCGCTCGGGCGAGACCTTCTCGACGATGTCCCGGCCGTAGTAGTCGCCGTTGAACTTGGTCACGCCGTAGTCAAAGAAATTGAACCGGCGGACCTTGTACGGGCAGTTGTTGGCGCAGTACCGCGTGCCGATGCAGCGGTTGTACGTCATGTAGTTGATGCCCTCGGGCCCGTGGATCGTCGCGTTCACCGGGCACACGACCTCGCACGGCGCGTTCTCGCAGTGCACGCACGCCACCGGCTGGTGCAGCATGTCGCCCGGGTTGTCCAGGTCATCGCCCGTGAAATAGCGATCAACGCGGATCCACGTCATCTCGCGGCCTTTGGCGACTTCTTTCTTGCCCACCACCGGGATGTTGTTCTCCGCCTGGCACGCGATCGTGCAGGCGTTGCAGCCCGTGCAGGTCGAGAGGTCGATCGTCATCCCCCACTGCTGCCCGGTCGAGTACGCCGGGGGCTTGCCCGCGGCGTCAAGATTGGCCTTGTCAGGCCCGACCTTGCCCAGGTTGTAGGGATTCTCGTACGCGCTGACGTTGGGCGGGGTGTGGGCCAATTCGCCCAGCCGCTCGGCGAAGTTCAGCGTCTCTTTGTGCCGCCCGTAGATCTCGTGCTCGGCCTCGACGGTCTCGTCGGCGAACTTCTGGAACGCGGGGCGATCGACCGCGCGGACCAAGGCCGTGCGCCCTTCGAGCCACCAGTGGTTCTGCGTGCTGGAAACCGGGAAGCCCCGGCTGGTCTTGGCAAGCGTCGCGCCCTGCGCCATGCGCTGGCCAGCGTTGCGGAGCGGGAAGACGTCAAAGCCGACCCCGTCGCCCACACGCCCCGCGACACGCCGGCCGTAGCCGACGGTGAGCAGCACCGTGTTGTCCGCGATGCCCGGGAGGATCCACACCGGGATCTCGATCGAGCGCCCGTTGACCGCCAACGTGACGACCACGCCCTCGGGGAACTTCGCCGTGTCCGACTCGGGCTCGATGCCCATGGCCTTGGCGGTCTGCGGGCTAACCACGGCCGGGTTGTCCCACACGTTGCGCGTGCCAGTGTCCGGCAATTCCTGCAGCCAGGCGTTGTTCGAGAACCGACCGTCGCCTAGGTGCCCGACGCGGAAGACCACGTCAAGAGCGTCCTTGGTCGGGACTTTCGCGCCCGCGATGAACGCCGAGAGACCGGGCATCTGCTTGGCGACGCTCGCGAAGTTTACCTCGGCCTTGTCGCCGTCTCGGGCCGTGCCGGGGACCACGCCGTCCTGCAGCGAGCGGCGCCAGTTCTTGTCGAAGTCCTTCTCGCCGAGCAGGGCTTTCCAGGCCGTGCGGACAATCTGGTACCCGTCGGGCTTGGCGTCGGCTCGGTTGTCGGAAATGATGAGCGTCAGCAGTTCGAGGTCGCTGAGCGAGCCGTCAAAGAGCGGCGCGATCATGGGCTGAATCGGCGCGATCCCGTCGTCCGCGCCCTGCGTGTCGCCCCACGATTCAAGGTCGTGCGTGGCGTTCAAGGCCCAGGTCGAAGCGTCGCCCGTCTCGGTCAGTCCGAGGTTGTACGAGACCGTGTTCTTGACCTTGGCATAGGCCGCGGCGAACCCACCGGTGCCGAACAGGTCGGGCGGGGCGTTGTATACGGGGTTGCAGTTCAGGCAGACGAGCGTGTCGATCTGGTTGGCCGCCAGATTCTGCGCCAGGTCCTTGAGCTGAGCCGAACTGTCCGCAGACTCTTCGCGGCTGGCGGGGATGAACTTGACGACCGTGCCCACGTTGCCCAAGGCCGCGTTGATCGCGTGGCACAGCGCGTGGACGGCCGCGGGCTGCGTCGGGCCCGCCAGCACCACCGCGCCGGACTTGGCTTGGCGAAGATCCTCGGCGCACACGCTGACAAACTTCGCATCGATGCCGTTGCCCGCGGGCACGGTGACGGCCCGCACTGCTTCGAGCAGCCCCGCCGCGTTGCCGGTCACGCCGTTGAGAAGTTCTTTGGCGAGCATCACCGCGAAGGCGGGGATCTGCGACGGAGCGAGCCTCATGCGGTGGTCGGCCTGCGCGCCGGTGATCGAGAACGCGCTCTCGACCATGTAGAACCGGCTCATCGGGTCGTCCTTGCCCGTGACGCGGCGCGTGGCCGCGAAGTTCCGCGCGTTCACGAGCGCGTGCGGCTCGCCCGAGGTCGATCCGTTGAGGAAATCTCGATCGAGCGAGAGCACGACCTTGGCCTTGTCGAGGCTGAGGACCTGCCGCACCTGCTCGCCGAAGGCGGCGATCACGCCCGCACGCTCGGCGTCGCTGTCCACCGCGTCGTAACTCACCCACGTCATTTTGGGCCAGCGCGTAAGCATCTCGCCGCGGATGAACTCGCGGCTGGGGCTCGACTTCTTCTGGGCCACGATCGCCAGGCCAGCGCCCTGCGTGGAATCAAACTTCGCGAAGGTGTCGTTGGCCCACTGGCGGAAATCGTCCCACGACGCGCTGACCTTGCCGCGCACAGGGTTGTTGAACACCGGGTCGCCGGGCCGGTCGGGGTCATAGAGATCAAGCACGCTGGACTGGGCCCAGATCGACGACTTGCCGCGGTTCACCGAGTGCAGCGGGTTGCCCTCGACCTTGGTGGGCCGGCCTTCGTGGGTCTCGATCAGCAGGCCCTCGGCGCCGCCGCCGGGGATCGTCGTGCTGGTGGCGTAGAACAGCGGCTTGCCGGGGACGATCTCCTCGGGAACTTCCTTGCTGTAGGGGAGGATCTTGTGATCGGGCTGACGGCACCCCGGCATCGTGGCCGCGCCCGCCAGCGCGAGCGAAGCGCCCATCACCTGCAAGAATCCGCGGCGTGAGCTTTCGAGCAACTCCGAAGCGCCGCTCGGGAACTCACGCTCGACAAAGTCGCGGAACTCGCGTGTGTCGGCGTACTCGTCGGCGCTGCGCCAGACCTTCGCGCCGCCCACGCCGCCCGTGGTGTTCAGCACGCGGTCACGCTGCGCCAGGTCGGCCTTGGAAGCCCTGCGCTTCTCGGGCGATTTCGAGTTCTCGGCCGTCGAAGGGCATTGATCGATGATGCTCATAGAAAATCCAGGAACGAGGAACGGAACCACCAACACGAATGCCCAATCACGAATACCTAATCACGAATGCCTAATCACGAATCAGTAATGGCACGCGCCGCAGTTCTCCGGCGGCTTGAGCTTCAAACTTTCGATCAGAGCCTTGGCCTCGATCACGCCCGTCGTGCCGTCGGCCTCACGAGACTTGAGGTGCTCCTCGACCCACTGCAACTGCGTCACCTTGTCAGGCGGGACCAGGCTCTTCTCAGGGGCGCGGTGGCAATCGAGGCACCACCCCATCGACAGCGGCTCGGCCTGATACACCACCGGCAAGGCTGTCATCTGACCGTGGCACGAATAGCAGCTGACACCGGCCTTTAAGTGCGCATGGTGCGGGAAGTTGGTGACATAGTCCGGCAGCTTGTGGACTCGCCGCCACTCGATCGACTCGTCCTTGTCGTAGGCCGTGCGCACGAACTCGGTCTTGGCCTTGTGAGTGTCGTTGTTGTACAGAGTCAGATGATTCGGAGCGTGGCAGCCGTAGCACGTCGCAACATTGGGGATGTTCGCCTCGTGCGACTTTTCGACATTGGTGTGGCAGTACCGGCAGTCCATGCCGAGCTTGCCAGCGTGGAGCTGGTGGTTAAAGCCGCCGCCAGGCTGGGTGGGCATGTAGCCAACGTTAAAAAACGCTGGCGTGGCCCAATACCAAAAAGCCCCGACCACCGCCGACAGCCCGCCCAACGAGCCGACGGCACTGATGGTCGGGAACGCGTTCATCCATTTCGGGAAGAGCATCGACACTGGTGAACTCCCTACTGCGGCCCTACGACAGCCCAACTGGCGGTCCAACTGCGGTCCAACTGGCGGTCCAACCGCGACCATCCGCCGATACCGAGCCGCTCACAAATCGGACTCAATCGACTGATCGGACCGAAACTCTCGCCGTAGTCATATCAACTCCAAGTTCATCGGACAAGTGGGTTGCTGTCAAACCGAAATTTTCGGGCCGGGGGCATACGCTGGGGGGAGTCGTTCTTGTCAGGCGGGAACTCCGGTCGCGGCAGATTTGTTGAGAATGAATCTCAACAACGTAAAGAAAAACTTCCGAGAATTCAACGCTTCAACGTTTCGGTCTTCACTCAACCAGAATCTCACCAGGTACAACGATCGAACTGACTTACGGAGCAGCGATGGCGACCATGAATACATTGACCCAGGGTTCAGAATTATCGAGCTCACAGCTTGGCAGCAAACGCACCGCGAGGATCGTCACGCCAGCGTTGGTCGGCGGGTTCGCCACGGCCGTCGGCATGTGGTGCGTGTGGTTCCTCGGGCATCTGCCAGCCTTGGCTTTGCCGCCGCAGGTCAATGTTCCCGCACTGCTGATCTGCATGGTCGTCGGGATGTGGCTGACCGGGCGGAGCGTTGGGCAAGAGACGGGATGGAAAGTTGGCGGCGTCGCCGGGATTCTGACATCGCTTATCAATCTGTTAATTCTGGGTGCGCACCTGGCGCAACCGCCGCAGGCCGACAAGCAGCCGCTGCCAGGGTTTGAAGGGTTCACGCCCTCAGCGGCGTTGGTCGGGATCGGTTTTCTTGCGCTCGGCGCGGTCGTTGGCGTCGTGTTCGGCGCGATCGGCTCGCGCGGCGTAGCGGCCAGCGTTCACGAGCCACGCGTCTGGGTGGCTCGCTTCGCGGTCGTCAATGTCGTCGCGATCGTGCCGTTGTTGTTGATCGGCGGGTCGGTCACCAGCACCGCCAGCGGGATGGCCGTGCCCGGCTGGCCGAGCTCGTACGGCGCGAACATGTTTCTTTACCCGATCACACTGATGAGTCAGCCGCGGGTTTTTCTGGAGCACACGCACCGGCTCTTCGGGTCGATGGTCGGGCTGACCACGCTGGTGTCCATGGTGCTGGTGCTGGTGTTCGACCGCACGCGCTTCGTGCGGGTCTGGGCCGTCGTGGCGTTCGTGCTGGTGCTTGGACAGGGATATCTCGGCGGGCAGCGCGTCAACAGCGTCAGCATCAAGCTCGCGATGGTCCACGGTGTGGCCGCGCAACTCTTCTTCGCGTTCGTGGTCGCGCTCGCGGCCTATTTGAGCGTTGCCTACATAAAGGCCGCGCGAGCCGACGCGGTGGACGGAGATCGCAAGCGGAAAATCTTCGCCACCGGCCTGTTGCACGCGACGATCGTGCAACTGCTGCTCGGCGCGACCTACCGCCACTTCGGGCAGCAGACCGGGCAGATGCACGCGCTCTGGGCTCACGCGGCGTGGTCGATGGTGGTCGTGGTCTTCGCGCTGCTCGCGGGATTTACGATCCGTTCGCGGTTCTCCAGCGACGGCCTCGTGCCGCTCTTCCAGCGCGTGGGCGTGGGGCTGATCGCGGTCGTGGGCGTGCAGTTCATGCTCGGGTGGTGGGCGTTCTTTGTCGTCGTGAACGCCGGGCCACGCGGCGGGGCACCGCTGCACGACCAGCTCGAAACCGCCAAGCCTATCGACGCGATGACCGCCCTCGTCGCCACCGCCCACCAAGCTAACGGCGCGCTGTTGCTCGCGCTGGCCACGCTCGCGATTGTGTTTACTCGTCGGGTGTGGAAGGCGAATCCGACGGCGGTTCTTGCGACGGCGTGAGATCTGATTCCGCGAGCGCGAGCCGCGGGCCTTCTTCCACCGACTTGATCACGGCCTCGCTCGCCAGTTCGTAGCACGTCGCCAGCAAACCAACCAGCGGGAACTTCGCGTTGGCGGTCTGAAACGGGCTCGGGCCTAAGCGCCGCAGCAGCGGGTGACTCACCACGGGCCGCTCGATCGGCAGATCAAGCTCCGCCATCTGCGGGCCAGCCTCCCAGAAGTGCTCGAGCACCGATTCCAGCGGCTCGGAGACTTCATCAGAAACGCCCGGCACGCGCGGCGCGTACACCGCGACCGACCCCGTGCCCGCGCCCGCCACCGTGCGCCGCTGACGAAGACGCTCGAGCATCTCCTCGCCCGACAGCCCACGCAGCACGAACATCAGGAACGGATCGCGGCCTAGCCGATCGGCCAGCAGCGAGGTGACGCAGCAGACGTGCTTGCACCACACCCGCGCCGGGCCGCAGGTGCAGGAGATCTCGATCTCGGAAGGATCGCCCGGGAAGAGCTTCATCCCCAGCGGAACGAAGACGTCCTCGATGTTCTGCGGCAGTTCACCGGCCAACAACTTCGCGGCGTAGATCGCCTGGTCCGCCATCGAATCGATGACCCGCTGCCACTCGGCGTGGTCGAAGGTCTTGACGCGCAGCATGGTCGTATACGCACGAAACTCGCGGCCTTGCACGCTCGCTTCGACACGCCCCGGGTCGATCGACAGCCGGCGCGTCTGCCCCAGCTTGGCGTACTCGAGCCCTTCGACCACGGCCGCCCCGTCCGCGGCCTGCTCCATCAAACGCAGCCAACGCTGCCCAGCCCACCCGGCGGCGGCCGTGCCAGCCGACGAGAGCTTTTCACCGCCACGGATCCGCCGCGGCTTGGCGGGCAGGTTGGGACGAGAGGGAGGCCAATTCTGCGGGGGGATGGTCAAGCCAGTGAGCCCTTTGGTTGCCGCCGCGGATTGCGCCGCGGTTTGCGTGCGGAGATGCACGGTGGTCGGATCCAGCGCGAACGGGTGACGCGCAACCAAGAAGCGTTGTGGGGCACGAGCGAAGAGTCCAGCGAGGGTGGAATGGAGTTGTCGCGGGATCGAAGCCCCTCCCGCCGACCTCGATGCCACCCGCAACCCGCCGAGCGATGCAGTCCTCAATTCCCGCCGAGCTTCTTGCCAAACTTTTTGACAAGAAACGCGTAAACCTCCAACTGCACGTCGCGCGGCTGACGGCGGATCATCGCCATGGCGCTGATCGCGTCGCGGGATGTTGGCACTTTGAGATTGGACTTGTCCTTGTTGTACCACACGCAGACGGCACGCAGATTGTGTTCCTCGTCCGTACCACCTTGGCTGATCGGGATGGCGTGGTCGATTTCGAGCCGGCACTTCTTGCCCGGCTCGCACAGAGATTCCTCGCCCGCCCCGGCTCCACAGACTTGGCAGGTGTAACCGTTGCGTTCGAGGATATGACGGCGCAGTTTGTCGGAGATGTCTCGGGCGACGACCGGGAGGGCCGCCAACGTCTCGATGAGGTATTCGTTGGGCTTGAGACTGTCGCGGTCCTTGTGCGAGAGAATCTGCATCCCCTCTTCGTTGTGTAACTCGCGGATGCGCCCTACAGCTTGCTCGTCCCATCTTCGATACTCATGGCCGACGCCAGAGCCAGCGCGTTGCGGAGGATGCTGGTTCCGTACTTCCGAGCAAGTTGGAGCACTTCGCTCGCGCCTTGTTCGGTCCAGTCGGCGTCGCGCATGAGCGCCGCGACGATCTGCTCGTTGGTCGCGTCCTCGCCGACTTGGGCGATGATGATTTCATACTCGGAGAGAAGTACGTCGGTGATGATCTCGGGCATGGATGCGGCTCCTTGTTTGGCGGGCGAGTTATGCGGCCTCAAATACGTTGTCCCGGTGCCAGCGCAGACACACAGGGTCGGGATAGAAACGGGCGGGCGGGAATGATCTTCTGTCCGTGCCGGGCAGCGATAAGTTCAGCGACGGATTGGTCCTTCAGGCCGCAAACGCGCTTGCTGACGCAAAGCGTCAGGTCGTCTTGGATCGTGACAAGCCCGGAATCGAACAGGCGGTCGAAGGAAGCCGACATGCACACGCCGTTGCTTGGGTCGGCGCGCCGATGTTCATCCACGCTCCACGGAATGATGTGCCCAGCAACCAACAACTCTACGAGGGGCAGGCCGGTGACACAGCATCGCGTGTTGTAACTGCTGATGACGGCGTCGCGAAAGAACGCTTGATGCAATCGCTGCTTGGCGGTGACGATTTTCTCCGACGGGCCGATCGGAGCGATCAGCGGTTCGACCTCTCGCTTGCTCGGCTCGCGCTCGCGTCGCAAGTCGTGAGCGCGAACGATCAGCCCGTTCCAGTCGGCGTGGAACTCATCCCAGATCGCCTTGTCGAGTTTGCTGCCATGCGTCAGCCCGGAGATGTTGCGGGCCGCGAGTTGCGAGTCGAACGCACCGAAGTTTCCGAGTTTGCGGGCGACGGATGCTGGTGTGCGGTGCAGGAGCGCCGCCATCTCTTTGACGCGCGGGTCGGTGGCCTTTGTGCGTTGGAACGGAATGCGGCAATACAACTCGAACGCGAGAATCAGTTGTTCGCGCGTCCACAAATGACCGTCGTTGGCAGGCCGCGCATCCATCGGGCTCCTTACGCGGCAAGCATCCCGGAAGCGGGAATGAAGGTTCGTGGGGGGGCGATACGCGAGCCGATGACGATGGCGCGCTTGCGAGTTTGTAACGCGCCATAATCGGCGGCGCTCAGCACGCGGCCTTCTACCTTGTAACCAAGCCCTTCCGCGAGTCGCTTCATCTCGACGAACTCTGCGGATTTCAGCAGCGGCGGCACGTTCTCCAGCACGAAGATTTTGGGCCGGACCTGTTCGACGCACCGGAAGTAATGCCGCCAGAGTTGGTTGCGGGGATCGTTCGGCACCCGCTCTCCGAGGTTGCTGAAACCCTGGCAGGGCGGGCCGCCCGCGACCACGTCGGTCTCGGGGAAGGTCTCGATTTCCTGAATCGCGCAGTTGAGGACGCGATCCGTGATGTTCGCCCGCAAAGTGTCGCAGGCATCTTTGTCCCATTCGTTGGTGAGAACTGTCCGGAACCCGGCATCCTTGAAGCCCAAGGCCATGCCGCCGCATCCGGCGAACAACTCGATGACGCGCGGGCCGTCGCCTTCCGGTTCAGTCTTGAAGATGAACGTGGTCGGGCAATCGCGTTGCTCCTTTGCCTCGAACGGAGAGACGCGAAAGCGGTGGGCGGTGATCCGTTCGATGCTGATCGTGTCGCCCGGCTTGATACCGTGCTTCTTGAAGAACTCACGGACCCAAGCCCGTTTGCGGAAGAAGCGTCGAGGCTTGCCTGATTTCGCCTCGGTCGGAATGTCGGTCATTACTGGGCTGGCGATGCCGTCCACGTCTAGTCGTAGCGGCTTGCCGGGTATGCCCTTCGAGGTCGGCGCGCCGTAACAATCTGCGGGGAAGAAGTCGGTATGACCGGTCAAGTACAAGTGGTTCGCGCGCAAGTTCGCTGCGTTCACGCAAATCAGCCGCTTGCGATGTCCTACCCGTCCGCTCATGATCGGTCCTCGTTCGTGTCCAATAAATTGTACCTCAGACCCGACATCCTCGCACGGGTAGTGTGTCTGGAGGTCATCATCCCGCCGTGCCACGAACATTCGGCACTCAACACGAACGATCTGGTGACTTGTACTGCCCTACGCCTCATCCCCCACCGCGTCCGCGCGCAGCGTCAGAATATCGCGCAGCTGATCCGTGTTCAGCTCCGTCAGCCATCGTTCGCCCGAGCCGATGATGTTGGTCGCCAGTTCCGTCTTCTGCTCGATCATCTCGTCGATGCGTTCTTCCAGCGTGCCGCGGACCACGAACTTGTGGACCTGGACCGTTCTTGTCTGGCCGATGCGAAAGGCGCGGTCGGTGGCTTGGTTTTCCACGGCCGGGTTCCACCAGCGGTCGAAGTGGAAGACGTGCGTGGCGGCGGTCAGGTTCAGACCAACGCCGCCAGCGCGCAGGCTCAGCAGCAGCACCGGGTGGTTGCCGTCGGCTCGTTGGAACTGGTCGATCATTTGCTGGCGCTGAGCCTGGCTGGTGCCGCCGTGGAGGAAGAGGACTTCCTTGCCAAAGCGGTGGCGGATCATGGGGGCCAGCAGCGCGCCCATCTGGCGGAATTGGGTGAAGACAATGGCCTGGTCGCCCTCGGCCATGACCTCGTCGAGCATTTCGAGGATGCGGACGCACTTGCCCGAGCGAGATGGATCGATGACGCGCGAGCCGGGGAGGAGGTCTTGGCCCTCGTTCTCTTTGAGCATCTGAGCCGGGTGGTTGCAGATCTGCTTGAGCTTGATGAGCGCGGAGAGCACGAGCCCGCGGCGGTGGATGCCCTCGGCCTGCTCGACCTCGCCAAGCATGCGGCGGACGCACGATTCGTAGAGCGAGGCCTGCTCGCTGGTGAGGTGGCAATACTCGCGGCCTTCGATCTTCTCGGGCAGGTCGGGCACCACGGTCGGATCTGTTTTGAGGCGGCGCAAGACGAACGGGCGGATGAGGCCTCGGAGCTGCTCGGCGCGGTTTTTGTCGCGGTAGCGCTCGATGGGGATGCCGAAGCGCTGGCGGAAGTTCTGCACCGAGCCGAGGTAGCCGGGGTTGAGGAAGTCGATGATGGACCAGAGCTCGCTGAGGCGGTTCTCGACGGGCGTGCCGGTGAGCGCGATGCGACGCTCGGCGTTGATCGAGCGTACGGCCTGGGTCTGCTTGGTGGACGGATTCTTGATGTACTGGGCTTCGTCCAGCACGAGGCGGCCCCACTGGATCTGCTGGAGCACGTCGCGGTCGCGGTGCGCGAGAGCGTAGGTCGTGATGATCAAATCGCCAGCGTTGGCGGCCTCGATGAGCTTCTCGCCGTGCTTGCGGTCCATGCCGTGGTGGACGACGACCTTGAGGTGCGGGCAGAATCGGCGAGTCTCGTGGATCCAGTTTCCGACGACGGACATAGGGACGATGAGAAGCGTGGGGAGGACGCGGGGTGCCGAATTGCCGAGGCCGCCGACTTTCTCGGCTTGAGCGGCCGCGACCTCGCGCTCGCGGGCCAGCAGCGCGAGCAATTGGATAGTCTTACCCAGCCCCATGTCATCCGCGAGGCACGCGCCCAGGCCGATGCGTTCGAGGAACTCGAGCCACGACATGCCGCGGGCCTGGTACGGGCGGAGCGTGCCGAGGAAGGTCTTGGGAGTATCGAGGAGTTCGAGCTTGGCCGCTCCGTCGCTGCCCAGGAGTGATTCCAGCCAGCCGGTAGCTTCGAGCCCGACGACGGGGATGCCGGTCTGTTTAAGGTCGCTGGCGTAGGCCATGCGCAGAGCCTCGCCCATCTTCATGGTGCCGCCGGGGTTCTCGCGCATGAACTTGATCGCGGCCTGGACATCCTCGGGGCGGACCTCGACCCATCGCCCGTTGATGCGGACGAGCGGGCTCTGGCGTGACGCGAGCTGTTCGAACTCTTGCAGCGAGAGCGAGACATCGCCGACGGCGATCTCCCAGCGGTAACGGACGAGCGCGCCGAGCCCGAGCTGCGGCGAGGTTGCGCTGGAGGCCGCGGCCCCGGGGAGCAGCCCTTCGGTCCCGTCCACGCCGTCGAGGCGAAGGCGTGCGCCGAGCCGGGCCGCGGGCGATTCCCACCACGTCGGGGCCTGCACGCCAAAGCCCTGCTCCTGCAGGATCGGGCGGACCTCGCGAAGGAACTCGTAGGCCTGCTTGGTGTTGAGTTCGAGCTTGGCGGGGGCGGCGTCGTCGAGCGCGCTTTCGAGTTTCTTGTACAGCTTGGAGGCGCGACCGAGCTCGCCCAGCAGCAGTTCCTGCGGGCTCTCGACGCGGCGGCCTTCGACGGTGACGGAGTGGCTGGGCAGCAGCCAGATGTCAGGCGCGTCGAGCATCAGCGTCGGGCGATCCACGGCCTGAAGGTGGAACGAGAGCGTCCAGACAGGGTCGGGCATCGGCTTGACGGGCTTGCTGGCCTTGCCGGGGAGCGCGGCGATGGCGACGTCGGTGTCGAGCAGCGAAGATTCGACGGGTTCGTTGAGGCGCAGGCACAGACGCCACGCGGCGCTCGCGCCGCGTTCTTCCAGCCCGCCGATCCAGCCGCGCACGCGCCGGACCATCTCTTGGCGCACCGCAGGGGTTGCGGCGATGGCGTCCTCCGCGCCCAGCAGGCCGGTGAGCCACGCGACGTGCGGGTCGGCCACAGGGTCGCGCTCGCGCACGGCGTCCATCAGGTCCTCGGCGAGGAAGAACTGGCGGCAGTGCGCGTCGACAAGCGCGGTGAGAAAATCCTCGACGATGGCCGCGGCGCTGTGCCCGAACTCGTCCACCACCGCGCGCGCCTCGGGCGGCATGGCGCGGACCAGCAACCCCAGACGCTGAGCCGTGGCCTCGTCGCTGGTCCAAGGCTGCCACGCGCCATGCAGCTCTCCCGAGGCCTGCTGACGAAGCATGGGAACAAAGCGTTGCTGCGCGATCAGGTGCTGGGCGAGGCGGGCGGCGGCGGCGAAGAAATGCACGGAATCCGCGAGCTGCAGCGCGGGCTTCTCGGCGATCGCCAGCGCAGACCCGCTGTCGGTCGATGGATCTGATAGCCGTTGGTCGCGGTTGGCGCTCGCGTCGGCTGCGTCGTCGATCAGCGCTTCGAGCACCACCAAAGCCTGGGCCCCGGTGAACGCGACCGTGGGGACGTGCAATCGCCACATCTCGACGCTGCTCGCGGCGGGCGCGGCTGATCGCCCCGACAATCGCGGGCTCGCGGTGGGAATTCCTTGGACAACCGGAAGCCGGATCACCAACTCGGCGGGGGTGCCGGGCACGGTGGCGGGCAAGAGTTCGGCGAACTGGGCCGAGGGCACGGCAAAGGCATGATCGAGAGGAGTGTCGGCGTTCGCCTGAGTGGCGACGGCCAGGGCGGCCCGCTCCGAATCCTCGGCCCACAGGTGCAGCGTGCCGCCCGACCAGCACGCGTGAACCACCCGCGATACGTCTGCCATCATGCCCCCGAAGGTCGTCTCAGGTCCGGTGAAGAACGGTAAAGGATCGCCGCGCGACGGTTCATCGCGTCCGCGGCTTGAAAATGAGGGCGCTGGGACTCGAACCCAGGACCAACGGCTTAAAAGGCCGATGCTCTACCAACTGAGCTACGCCCTCAGAGGCCGGGCACAACCCGGCGCATCGGGATCGTAGACACGTCCGGGCGTTCCCTCCGGCCGCGCACGAATTCGAGCTTAAAAAGAGCGATCGCTCGGTGTTCGACCCTCGACTAGGTGCTAAAAAAAAGGGCACGAGCAAGAGCGCCCGTGCCCACTCATTTTCTCGTGAGGCCGACCAACCTGAATCATACGATCGGAGCGCTGATCCCCAGCGGCGTGCCCAGCGTGGTGAACGCGCCGGGGAAGAAGCTGTCAAAGTGGGTCATGGACGCGACGATCGGGTCGGCCGCCTTGATCGTCAGGCCGTAGTAGGCGAAGACGTTCCGGCGGCTTCCGGTGACAAAGCTGTGGATGTCCGTGACGGTGGACTTGCGGGCGGGGACCACCTGGCGGAAGGTTTCTTGGCCCAGCCCGCCGTCAAAACGAATCGTGATCTCGACCAAGACGTCGGTCGAGTTGGGGTTGAAGAGCTGCAGCGTCTCGATGACGCTATTGCCGCTGCCCGGCGGGCGGAAGCCCTCACCAAAGCCCCAGTAGGTGAAGCCGCGGTCACTGAAGGTGGTCGCGATTCCCTCGCCAAAGGCCTGGCTCTGCTCGCTGAGGCTGACAGGCAGATCAGAAGTATACAGGACCGAGTAGGGCTGCCCGATGGGGAACTGCGGGAGCGTGCTGACATCGATCTGGGCCTGGCTGCGCGGGTTGATCGTGAGCACGCTGCGATAGGTCGTGCCGTTGGCGAGCAGGAAGGAGAACTGGACGGTGGCGACAGCGTTGTTGGGGTTGAGCACGCCGATGAGCTCTTGCGTGCTGCCGATGCCGAGGATCCCGTTGGGGATGGTGCCACCTGTCGAGCCCGCGTTGGGCACGCCGGTCAGTCCGGCGGCGGACCTGCCAACGCGGTCGTAGTGCGAGAGGCTCGCGACAATATTGGCGTCGGCGGTGATGCGGACGCCGTAGTTCCCGGCCGCCAGCTCCGGGCGGTCGTTGAGGTTGAGCCCCGAGCGACGGAAGGGCTCGACCTGCTGCGTGATCGTCACGGGCGTCAGGCCCGAACCGGCGCGAGGGTAGAACGTGGTGTCCACCTTGATGGACTGGTTGGAGGTGTTCATGAACAAGATGAAGTCCGAGGTGGAACCGCCCGCCACGTCCTTCTTGGCCTGCCCGAAGGTCCAGTCGGTGCTGACACGGGTCGTGAACGCCTCACCGATGGCCGACCGAGCGCCCGCCAGAATAAACTGGTCGTAGTGGCTGAAGGTCGCGGCGACGGGCGTCTGAGCCCGGATCTCGATGGCGTAGGGCGTGTCCTTCCTCACCAGCAGCGTGCCCGCGGCGTACAGGTCGGGGGACGTGATGGTGATGCCACTGCGGCTGCCAGCCGCGATGGTCAGGTCCGCGATCAGCTGGTCGCGCTCGCCGGTCTCGTACCGGGCGATCACCTGAACGTGGTTGGCCTGGTCGCTGGTGTTGAGGATCGGGATGAACGTGTAGGTCTGGGCGTTGGCGTAGCCCTCGGGGTAATAAACGCGGAAGGGCAGTTGGTTGGCGTTCTGCCCGTTCGAGAGCGTTTCGGTCGTCGGGTTGGCGCTGTCAACGGACAGGTGCCCGCCCGCGGTGTTGGCGTTGAGCGCCGCGTACGTCGCGTTCACGGCCGAGGGGCTGTTGCCCACGAAGATGAAGTAACGCAGGCGGGTTGTAGAACCGGCGGAGCCCGCTCCCGAGAGCGTGCCTAGGTCGTAGCCGAGGCTCAGCAGATCGTCGCTGGTCGCGCCGTTGGGATCGTTGAACGGCAGGGTCAGCAACTGCGAGGAATCGCGCAGGTTCAGGAACCGGCTGACGATGTTGGCCCGGGCTCGCGTGTCCGACGCCGGGGCCGCGAGCCCGATGGTCAGGCCGAGCGGAAACGCGTTGGTGACCACGCTGGCGCGAGCGATAGGTTTGGTGCCGTCGGTGCCCAGACCGATGTCGTTGGCCGTGTTGGATGTATTAAAAGTGGTGTTGAGTCCCTGGTCAGGATTGAACGCTTCCATCCAGCTGACCTGGGTGAGCGGCGTCGCTCCAAGATTGCTCAGAAAGACATCGATCGCGACGAACGAATCGTTGACCCCGTAGGAGAGCGTGCGCTGGACGCGGAGATTGCCGAACTGGCCGGTGCCGACGACGCGACGGTTGAACGAGTCGCTCTCGTCGGAGACCGCCAGCGGCAACTGCACGCCCGAGTCCGCGGCGTTCTGGTTTACGAAATTGCTGCCGTTGGCCGAACCGCCGAACAAGGCCCTGGGTGTCGCGACCGGAGTCTGGTCGTCAAAGAGGAACTCGATGCCGTTCCAACGGAGGCCCACCGCGCCCGTGGCCGTGCCGGGGGCGACCCCGTTGTTCGAGAAGAACGTCCCGCCGGGGTTAAAGCCGACATCGAGCACCGAACCTTCCAAGGCCAGGGGGCGATCGCTCACGCCCGCCGAGACGACCACGTTGAGCGTGTAGGTTCCGGTCGTGGCGGCGGGCACACCGCTGGTCACGACCAACGGGTTGTACGCGGTGTTGGCGCCCTCGGTCACGACGATGTAGTACACCCCGCCGTCGCGGATGACCAGCCCGTCGATGCGTGAGTCCCTGCTCGCCGCCGGGGCCGAGTTGGTCACCTCTCGGCCAGCCGCGTCGAAGATGCGTACCGCGGTGTTGAGAGCGGGCACGGTGCCCACCGGCGAATTCGCGGGCGCGGTAGCGATCGCCGAGACGTTGACGGTCGCGCCGGAGGCGAGCGTGAGGCGGAACGCGTCGCGGTCGAGCAGACCGAACCCGCCGTCGCCGATGAACGCGTCGCGGCGCGCGGTCCCGCCCGCGTTCTGATCGATCTCCGCGAGAGCCCTAGCCGTGACGAGCGTGTCGTTGCTCTCGAAGGGACCGAAGATGTTGTTGGACAGCGTGATGTCCAACCCCCAGAAGTTCAACTGCCCAGAGTTGAGGGCCGACGCGTCGTTGACGGTCAGCGTCCACGTCCCCAAAGCTGACTGACCGTCAAAGAGGCTCAGCGGCGAATCAGGGCGGAAGCCACCAGTGAACGGCGCGGCGCCAGCCGCGATCGCCTGCGCCGCCTCGTCGTCCATGAACGAGGCGGTGAAGTTCCTGCCCGCGCCGCCGCGGCGGTTGATGAGCGTCACCACCGTTCCCGCGGGGCTGGTGAGCGTGACCTGAAGGTCGCCGTCAAAGTCGTGCGTGATATCGAGGTTCACGTTCACGTCGAGGATCTGCCGGCTGTCGGCGATTTCGATCCTGTTGGTGATGGACCCTTGTGTCCCGGTCGCGGGGATGCGGATGGGGGTGGTGAACGTCGAGGCTTGGTCGACTCGGTCGTCGCCGACCAACGCCGCGCCGATCTTGAGCGTGTAGCTCCCGCGCGACTGGGTCGTCCCGCTTCCCGCGACGGTGTTGCGGTAGCGGTCGTTGCCAAAGCCCGAGACGCCGACATAGTACGTGCCGCCCGTGGTTACAAAGAGGTCGATCAGCGAGTCCTGCCCGTAGAACTGGTCGTTGATAGCGATCTGCTGGCCCAGCGCGTTGAACAGGCGCAGCACTGAGTCGAGCGTGCTGCCGCCGGGGAGGCGCTTGGCGAGAACCTCGGCCGTCAACTGCCCGCCGCGCGGCAGTTCCACGCGGTACAGGTCCACGTCCAGCGCCGCGAAGAGCCCGTTGCCCAGCGTCGCGCCCGCAAAGTTCGCCTGGCCGCTGGCATTGAAGACCACCGGCGTCGCCGTGAGCAGCGTCTCGTTGGGCTCATTCTCGGCGCTGGTCGAGACCACGTTAAAGTCATACGTTTCGTCGCTGCCAGCCGAGCTGTTGCCGTTTAAGAAGTTCCCGGCGTTGTCCCGGAAGCCCGCCGCCTGGAGCGTCAGGCGGTAACGGTCCAGCGGCAGGCGCTGCCCGGACTGGTTGTTGAGGTTGAGCGAAACGACCACGGTCTTGGCGTCCGAGGGCGAGGCCGCGATCGCTGAGACGGTAATGATGCGGTCGTCGGACGTGCCGAAGATGTTGTCCACGCCGTCGCCGACGAGCGTCACGCGATTGGTGGCCAGCAACGCGGGGTTGATCGCCTTGTTGAAGGTGATCGTGGCCGAACGCACGACCTGCCCGGTGCTTACGTCGGTCTGAGCCGTCACCGGGCCGGGGTTGACGGCACGCACGACCGGTCCTTCGAGCCCGATGAGCCGCAGGGCCCGCTCAGCGTTGATCCGGCCGCCCGAGACCGTCCTGCCTTGGAGCGAGGGCAGCGGGTCGGCGCTGTCGATGATCGTCTGGCGGATCTCGACCGCAGAGGCGTTGGGCTTGAACGACTTGAGCAACGCGACCACACCGGCCACGATCGGCCCCGCGGCGGAGGTGCCTCCAAAGAACGTGTAGTTCGAGCCCAACGAAGCGGTCAGCGTCCCGTTGCCGGGCGCTGCGATGTCCACGGTTTGCGCCCCGTAATTGCTGAAACCGGTGATCGTGTCCGTCGTGTCGGTGGCCGCGACGGAGATGATGCCGGGCAGGTTGTACGAGGCGGGAAAGGCGGCGAGCGCCGCGTCGTTGTCCACGCCGACGCCGTTGATGCCGTTCCCCGCCGAGGCGACGAACGTGGCGCCGGTAGCGATGAACCGCTCGATCGCATCTCTTTCCGAGACGACCCCGGTTGGCAGGTCCCTGTAAAAATCTGGCGCATAGCCGCCGTAACTGTTGTTGCTCGCCACGATGTTATGACCCCGGCCGATCATCATCGTGAGGTAGTCGTGCGAAGAAACAATCGCCGCGGTCTCAAGCTGGCCGAACTGGTTGGCGATCTTCATGGGCAGGATCGACACCGACCAATTCACGCCGGAGACGCCGATCCCGTTGTTGCCGACCGCGCCGATCATGCCCGCGACCGGAGTTCCGTGCCCGGCCGAGTCGTCAGGGTTGTTGTCCAGCTCGCCAAAGTCCCAACCGTTCACGTCGTCGACAAAGCCGTTGTTGTCGTCATCGATGCCGTTACCCGCAACCTCGTTGGGGTTGCGCCAGATGTTCGCCGCCAAGTCCGGGTGATCCAGCTGCACGCCGGTGTCGATCACCGCGACGATGTTGTTGAGCGACCCGGTCGTAATATTCCAGGCGGCCGTCGCGTGAATGTCCGCGCCGATCGTGCCGCCAAACTGCCCAGTGTTCTGAAGCCAGTCCTGCCGGTCAAAGAACGGGTCGTTAGGGATTGCCGTCGTGGTATACACACGGTTGGGCTCGGCGCCCAAAAGCACCGGCACCTCTTTCATAGCCCGGTACACCGCCGCCTCGGTCAGACGACCCTTGATGTTGATCTCCGCCGAACGCCCTCGCGCGAGCGGGATCACGCTCTCGACATCTACCCCCAGCTTGGCCGCCACCGTGAGCGCCGTCGTCCTGGCGACGTCGTTGCCCAGCATGTCGTTGAAGTTCAGTATCCACGAGCCGGTCTTGGCGTACACCGCGCCGCCCAACCACCGCAAGGCGGTCACCGGCCCGGGCGGGACCGCGCCGGGGATCTCGCCCATCGGGTTGTCGATGAAATGACCCTGCCGGGCGTTGCCCGAGAGCATCATCCGGGCCTCGAGCTGCTCGATGAAGGTTTGGTTGGTTCGATTGTTGACTGATTGACGGCGAGAGCGAGGGGTACGTGCCACGGTGCAACTCCGGTCGCGGCGTGGGGCCGCGTTGAGGGACGGAACGGTTCGTTCAGCGCTGTCTACCTCGGTGTCGGCGCACGCCGACCAGCATCCAGCCTCGGCATCTTCGCCGAGAACGACCGCGGGGGCAAGAGCATATCACAACTACGCCCCGGCGGTTGCGGCCCCGACATCCCTTGGTGCCGGTGCGCTGCCGCCCTACGGCCGGGCTCTCAGTCGATGTTCGGAGTTTGATTGCCCGAAATCACTTGACGTTCGGACAGGCTCGAGCTTCTGCGCCCCAAAGCCACCTCTCAAGACCCACTCCCAACACCAACTCTCGAGACCAACGCCCTGAGCAACTCCGCGTGCCGAACGCTCGCACCCTGCTGCCCGCGAACGCACTCGACACCATTCTGGACAATTGCGGCCCGACGATCCGGGTCGGCGATCAACCTCGCCAAGTCATCGGCCAACGATTCTCGCGAAGACACCACGATCCCGCCCGCGGCCCGCAACGCGTTCACCGACTGGAGAAAATCCTCGAACGCGGGCCCGATCACCGTCGCTCGCCCGAGCGCCACCGGCTCCACCGGGTCGGACCCGAACAGGTCGCCGAACGAGCGCCCGATCACCACCACGTCCGCTAGCTCGTACGCGTCACGAAGCTCGCCGATGGAATCGAGCAGGAATCGGTCAGATTTCGCGGCAGCCACGCCGACGCTCGCCGCACGCTGCGAGCGCCGGACGCACCCGGGCAGCGCCGCTGCGGCTTCATCAAACCGCTCCGGCTTGCGAGGCGCGCACAGAAGCTGAACCTCGGGAGGGCAGGCCGCGTGCAACAAGGCCTCCTCGCCAGGCCCCGTGCTGCCCGCCACGATCAGCGGCCGCCCGCGCTCAATCCCCAGCACCGCCGCCAGCCGCTCAGCCTTCTCGCCCAGCCCGATGCCCAGCCCCACGCCCAACCCCACGCCCGCCGTCTCGCCCGCGTCGGCCTTGGGAGCAGCGTCCCACTTCATCGAACCCGTCACCAGGCACTTTCCCGCCGCCACGCCCATGAACTCGAACCGGGCGGCGTAGTCCGTGTCCTGAACCGCCGCGAACCGCAGCGCCGCGAAGCTGCGCCGCATGAACACCCTGATTTTTTTGTAGCCCCGAAACGACCGCTCGCTCAGCCGCCCGTTCACCACCGCCACCGAGATCCCGCGGCGTCCGCACTGTGCGATAAAATTCGGCCAGAGTTCCAGCTCGACCAGCGCCACCGCGTCGGGCCTCACCGCGTCCAGGAACCGCCGCACGCTTCGCGAAAAGTCCAGCGGGTAGCGCACCACCGTCGCGGACTTTGAGTACAGCTCGCCAGCTCGCGCCAGACCGGTGTCTGTTGTAGCGCTGACCACCACGTCCAGCGTCGGCGTGAGCAGCGGCACCAGCGTCCGTAGAGCGTTGACCTCGCCCACGCTCACCGCGTGCAGCATCACGCGCGGACGCCGCTTTTCTGGGAGCGCTGCGGTCCGCCCGAACCGTTCGCCCCACCCACCCCTGGCCTTGCGAGCCCAGAGCGGCGCGGTCGCGGTGCCGACGATCGCGTAAAGAAAATCAAGAGCGTTCACAGCGAGCAGATTCCCAATCTTCCTTAAGCGGACCCCGCTCGTTCCCGAGACGCCGGATCGATGGATTTGCGAACTGTGGCTTTGCGATGAACGAGCGTGCGAACCGACGGGTCTGGGACAAAGTGAGCGGGCCGGGATTTGAACCCGGGACATCTCGCATGTAAAGCGAGCGCTCTAGCCGCTGAGCTACCCGCCCGCAGAGGGCCTGTCATGCTAGGAACTCAACACGGCACCAGGAACGCCGCACCGCGCGAGAGCCTCTTCAGACTTCTCGCGTCAATCCGAGAACCTCTCGCCCCAGCGAAAGAACATCGCGCCGACCACGAACCCGACCACCGCGAACCCCACCAGCACGACGCACGGCAGCAGCATGTCACCCCACCCGAACCCGCGCCAGATCGCGCCCTCGAACGCGAGGATCGCCCACTTGAACGGGCTCACGCTGCTCATCGTCTGCATGAACGGCGGCAACAAAAACAGCGGGATCGTCCCACCGCCAATCATCGCCAAAATCAGCACCAACGCGCGCCCCATCCCCGACGCGCTCCCCTCCGTCCGGCTCATCCCCGCCATCAGCATCATGATCCCCACAAACCCCAGCGACGAGCACAGCACCGCGACCAGCATCACGCCGGGCTGCCTCACCTGCACCTTGAAAAACAGCACCGCGACCAGCATCAGCAGCGTCTGCACCGTCACGCACGCGATGAAGCACGCCAGCGCCTTACCCAGCAGAATCTGACGCCGCGAGATGGGCGCGGTCGTCAGCCGCATCAGCGTCCCCCGGGCCCGCTCGCTGGCCAGCGAAGGCCCAAACGCCGTCACGCACCCCATCAGCCCCCACGCCACGCCCTGCGGGAACGAGATCTCGTACGAGTTCCGCGGCTCGTTGAGGTTTGCAGTCAGCCTGGTCACCGAAACGTCGATCGGCCTCCACGCGAGCCCGCCGCCCGTGCCCGCGTCCGCAGATGTCACGCCGCCCGGCCCCGTGCCTGTCCCCGTGCCCGTATCTATATCTGTCGCCGCCTTGTTGGGCGCGCCCGTCAGGTTTGTCATCGAGCTAAACAGCGCGTTGAACAGCAGCTTGCGAGGCCCGCTGATCTCCGACGACTTGTTGATCGTCTCTCGCGCCTTGTCCACCATCGACTTCATCTGCACCGGATCGTTGAAGGACTTGCCCAGCTGCATCAACGCGATCTCGTTGAGCTTGCCCGTCAACAGCCCCGCCTCGGCGTTGCGGCTCGGGTCCATCAACGCCTCCACCCGGACCGGCTGACCCGCCAACACATTCCCCGAAGACTCGCCAAACCCCTTGGGGATCACGATGCACGCTACGGCCTTGCCCCTGCGCACCAGCGCCTCGCCCGCCGCCCGCGTCAGCGTCACCGCGACCGGTGTCGGGCCTTCGCTGTGCGTCACGCGCGTGACCTTGACCCCGTCGGCCGCCGCCAAGTCCTCCGCAAACGCCGCCGAACGATCGCTGCCGTCCTCGTCCACCAACGCCACGCTCATCGGACTGCTGCCGCCGCTCCCGGAAAAAACAATGCCGAAGAAGATCGCAAACAAGATCGGAAAAACGAACGTGAAAAAAGCGTTGCCGCGATCGCGCAGCAGCAGCCGAAGGTCTTTCATCGCCAGAGCAAAGATCGGTCTCACGCGGTCACTCCACACCAGTTCAGTCTCGCAAACTCCGCCCCGTCAACGAAAGGAACACCGATTCCAGGTCCGGCCGATCGATCCGCACGCCCGACACATCACCCGCCGCCAGCACCCGCGTGATCTCCTTCAGCGGGTCGTCGGTGTCGTGCCGCTCTTCCAACTCGCCGCGCTCAACGGTCAGCACGCTCTTGCCGCCGAACCGCCCCACCAGCTCGTTCACGGTCCCGATCGCCAGCAGCTTCCCTTTATCAATAATGCCCACGCGGTCGCACAGCCGCTGCGCCTCTTCCATGTAGTGCGTCGTGTACACCACCGTTCGCCCTTGCTCTTTCAACGCCCGGATCAGTTCCAGGATGCTGTGCCTCGACTGCGGATCGACCCCGGCCGTGGGCTCGTCGAGCAGCAACATTGGCGGGTCGTGCAGCATCGCCACCGCAAGATTCAGCCGCCGTTTCATCCCGCCCGAAAAGCGATGGGCCCGATCCGACCTCCGCGGCAGCAGCCCCACCGCGTTCAACACGTGCGTCACCCGGCCGCCCAGCGTTCGCCCGGACAAGCCGTAGAGCCGTCCGAAGAATCGAAGGTTCTCCTCCGCCGTCAGTTGCTCATAGATCGCCAGCGCCTGCGGCGCGAAGCCGATCTTCGCGCGCACCTTCGGGTCGGTGCTCAACCCCCAGCCCGCGATCTCGACCGTCCCTGAATCGGGCCTGAGCAGCCCGACCGCCAGCGAGATCGTCGTCGTCTTCCCCGCCCCGTTCGGACCCAGCAGCCCGAAGACCTCGCCGGGCCTGATCTCTAGCGTCAGACCATCGACCGCGATGGTCGGGCCGAACGACTTGCGGACATCCGTGAGACGTAGCATGAGCGGAGTCTATCGGAGGCGCGAGCCTCACGCCGGGGCGTAGCGAACTCGTGATGCCTTCGTCGTGAATGTCTCGCCGCGACCGGTTACTCATCGCGGCACCGGCGGCGGCCCCGGCTTCGAACACCACACTCGCCACAGCGCTCGGTACGCCGATTCAAGCCGGGCCGTGAAACCACCCGCGTTCATCAGCTCCGACCGCTCCATCCGCGCTCTCATGCTCGCGCGAAGGGCCACCAGCCGATCTCGATCCGCCGCCAAGGTCGCCGCGATCCGCACGAACCCCGCCTGGTCCTCGGCCACGAGCTCGCCCAGCCCCACGCACGACAGCAGGCTCGCCCCCACCCGGGCCGCGTGCGCGTTGCCTCGCATCGTCACCACCGGCACGCCCATCCAGAGCGCTTCGCAGGTCGTCGTCGTGCCGTTGTAGGTCAGCGAGTCGAGCGCGATGTCCACGCGCGAATAGAGCAACAAATGATCTTCGATCGAGTCCGAATGCTCGATGAACTCCACGCGTTCGCCCTCCACGCCGCAGGCGGCAAACTCGGACCGAACTCGCGCACGCACGCTCGCGTCCGCGAACTGGGCCGCTTTGAGCAGCAACCGCGAACCAAGGCTGGCGCTCAGCACCGCCGACCACGCCGCGATCGTCGGCGTACACAGCTTCATCAACGTGTTGAACGAGCCGAACGTCACCCGCCCGCCCAAGCCCGACGGCGGCCCGTTCACCGCCAGCCGATGCCGCGGCGCATAACACACAAAGCACGGCGAAAGACGCACCAGATTCTCAACCGCCATCTCCTCCGAGCCCGGCGGATCAGTGATCGCATCAACCAGCCGAAAGTCGATCGCCCGCAGCCCGGTCGTGCTCGCAAACCCCAGATACGTCACTTGCACGGGCGCGAGGCGGCTTGCGAACGCGGCCAAGCGATTCAGCGGCTCGTGCCCCGCGAGGTCCACCAAGATGTCGATCTTGTCGCGGCGGACAAGCTCGCAGAACGCGTCGTCCTTCATGTCCAGCACGTCGCGCCACGCCGGAACGTGCGAGCGCAGCAGCGCCGTCACGGCGTCGGCCTTGGGCGCACCGAAATAGCAGGTGACGTGAAAATTCGCGCGGTCGTGCGAACGCAGGATCGGCTCGATGAAGTACGACACCGAATGCTCGCGCAGATCTGGCGAGACGTACCCGATCCGCAAGGGGCGATCCGGGTCACGCAAGTTCTCCGGCGGCCTCACCGGCTTGCCCGCGGCTCGCGCGAGCAGATCCCCGGCACGCGTAAGCCGCGCACACCGCTCCGAAGGCTCCATCGGCACATAGTTGCTCGCGACGGCGCTCTGCACGTTCAGCTCGAGATGGCCCGGCACACGCGCAACCGCAGAATCGAGCACCGCCATCGACTCCTCGGGTCGGCCCGTCTGTCGGAGTAACCCGGCCAGAAACATCGACACTCGCGCCAGCCTCGCGCCCGCGCCGCCCGCGGCCAACGCGAGCCTCAGAGCATCCTCCGCGCCTCGGAAGTTCTTGCGCAGTTTGCGTACTTCGGCCAGCCCGACCAGCACCTCGGCGTGCCCGGGCGCGCAGCGCAGGGCGTCGCCGTACGCCGCTTCCGCTTCCGCCAGCTTCCCCGCCGCTTGCAGGATTGACGCCAGCGTGTGATGGCACGCGACGTGGTTCCCCCCCACCGCCGCCGCCTGCCGCGCGAAGTACTCAGCCTCGACCAGCTTGCGCTCGCCGAACAAAAACGCCGCTCGTGCCTGCAGCACCGCCGCATCACGCGGCGCGTGCTTCATCGCCCTCTGCAGCGCGCTGTTCGCGCCCTTCAAATCGCCCGCGTTGTAGAGCGACCACGCCGCACGGATGATGCTCGAGACATCGACCATCACGCCCTCATCCCGATCATGCCTTCGTCTCGATCACGCCACTCAGCGCATCAACTCCGCGATGGCCGCCAGCCCACGCTCCAGCTTCTGACGCGGCGTCGCGAAGCTCACACGGAAGTGCGTGTCCCGAGCCGAGAACGTCCGCCCCGGGACGATCATCACACGCTTCTCAACGCACTTCTTAAAGAACTCTTCCGCTCGCGAGTCGGCCGGAAACCCAAGCCGCTCGGGCACCTTGACGAACGCATAGAACGCCCCGCCCGGCATCGGCACTTCCGTCAGTTTGCCCAGCGTGGACACCACCAAGTCGCGCCGGCTCTGGTACTCGGCGATGTGCGGCGTCATGTCCACGTTGAGCGCCTCGATAACGCCCCACTGCAGCGGGTGCGGCGCGCTCACATACAGATACTGCTGGAGCTTGGTCATCTCCTCGATCAGCCGCCGCGGGCCCGTCGCGTACCCAAGCCGCCACCCCGTCACGCCGTACGTCTTGCCAAACCCGCGCACCACCAGCACGGTGTCCTGCGCCCCCGCGAACCGAGCCGGGCTCGGGCAAGCCAGTCTGGGTAGACGGGGCTCTCCGAGCCCGGTCTTCGCTCCTCGGTGGGTCTGCTCTCCGGACCGATTCGGCGTGCCCGACCCCTGCGTGCCCCAAGGCTGCGTGCGGCACTCGCTGAAGGTGAACTCGTCGTAGATCTCGTCGCTGCACAGGACGATCTCGCGCCGCCGGCACAGGTCCAGCAGATCGCGGCACTCCTGCTCGCTGGACACCACTCCCGCCGGGTTGCTCGGCGAGTTCAGCACCACCATCTTCGTCCGCGGCGTGATTAGCTTCTCAACTCGCTCGGCCGTCAACCGAAAATCTGGGTACGTCAAGCACGGCACCGCCCGCCCCTTGGCCAACTCCGCCATGTGCGGGTAGAGCACAAAGTACGGGTCGGGGATGATGACCTCGTCGCCGTCATCCAACAGCGCCATGCACGCCAGCACCAGCGCGCCAGACGTCCCGGAAGTGACGACCACGCCCGGATCAGTGTTCGAAAGATTGCCCGGCAGACCGCCGATGTTCCAGCCCAGATCCAGCTTCAGCCGGGCCGCGAGCGCCTCACGCAGCTCGACGATGCCACGCGTCAGCGGGTACCCGTTGCGGTCCTCTTCGATGGCCCGGATGGCCGCGTCCTTGATCGCGCGCGGCACCGGAAAATCGGGCTGCCCAATCGAAAGGTCAACCTTGTCAGGAATTCCCGCCCCGATCTCAAAGACACGACGGATCCCCGAACCGTTGACCGATCGAGACCGCGCAGAGATCAAGCGTTCAATGTCCATGCTGGCGCTCGATGCCCAACGAACGAGCACCCGAAAAATACGTCAACTGCGAACGACTCGGCAGCGGATCACGCCTTGGGAACGAGCGTCTTGGCGATGCCCAGCGGGCTGTTCTTCTTGACGTCGAACTTCTTGTCCGCAGTCATCTTGGCGACACGCTCGGCTCGCGTCAGAACGCTGCGCTTGCCGGTCAGGGTCGCGGAAATCTTTAGTGAACGGTCCAGGCTCATGGCAATTCCCTCAAAGTCGTGATCGATTCGGCCCAACCACCGGGCCGCGAAATTCGTTCTTCTCTACCGTTTCTCTCTACCGCTTCTCGTTCTTCTCGCCCACGAACGACTCCCAATACGTCTTGGAAAGATCGCTCCGGCCCGGCTTGGTCTTCTTCCACAACGACCCAACCCGCTGCGATTCACCAATCAAAGTCTGCCGGATCGGGTCGTTGGCCTTGTACTGGTCCTTGGTCACGCCCGTCAGGGCAACGACCTTAAACAGGTCTTGATTATTGCCCGGCCGCTTCGCTTGATCCACTTCCCCGGCCACCGCCACCGCCTCGAACCCATACGACGACAAGAACCTCACCAGTTCCCGGGCCTCGGCACGCGGCATCATCGTCGCCAGAACCAGGTAATTCAGCCCATCCTTCCGCGGGTCCGCGTCCACCGCCCCCGTGCTCAAAATCACCGGCTTGGACTCGTCGTCCGCCGCACCGGGCACCGACTTCGGTTTGACCGCAGGAGCCGTTGAGTTCTTGGTAATCGGCTTCTCTGGCGGCGAAGCGATCTTCGAGAGAGCCAGCGAACCACCGCCGAGCCTCGGATCTAACTCCTGCTTGAGATCAGCCGTCAACTTGCGATCACCCGTCAGATTCGGCTCCGAGATCACCGGCCCGGGGTTCACGCCCGCCATCTCCCGCTGCCCGAACTTCCGCCCCGAGCTATACCCAACCGCGTACAACGAAAAGACCAGCACCAGCACCACCGCGACCGCGGCCGCCAACGCCAGCTTGGAAACCGTCACCGACCCCGCCGACCACGAACCAGACCACGTCCCCCACGACGCCGCGTGCGGATCGCTCGAATCGGCCAGCATCTCCGAGCGCCCCTCGGCTCGCGCCTCACGCTGGGCCTCACGCCGCGCCTCAGCCTCCCGCGGAGCACGCGCCGCCGTAGACCGCTCACTCATCGCATCAATCTTGGGCTCCACCGTCGAACCCGCTCGCGCCTCCGCACGATGCTCGCCACGCGATCCGCCCTCCGCCGACGACGATCCCCCAGTTGACCCAGCACTTGACCCAGCCGTTGGCCCAGCCGGTGAACCCCCCAACGGCGCCGCGGGACGACGACCAGTCGCCGATTCCTCCCGCAACAACTCAAACAAAGGTTTATTCGGCCGACCAAGCGCCATGACTCATCTTAGCTGCTCCTAGGTAGATCGGCTCTCCGAGCCGATTCTTCCTTCCCCTCCCCACGCCCCCTCCTCAATCTCATTCCCCTCTCTCTCACCCCAAACTCCTTCCTCCTCGCACCCCCACTCTCCCCGTATACTCTCGCCTCATGACCATCCGCGACGAAGACATCCTGCCCCTCTCCATCAAGCCTCTCAACCGGCTCGAAAGCATCTACCTCCCCGAGATCTTCAAAGGCCTCGGCACCACGATGCGCCACCTCTTCACCTCCTTCGGCCAAGGCCGTACCAGCCGAACCATGCAGTACCCCGAAGTCCGCCGCGAGCACCTCCCCGTCGAACAAGGCGGCCTCAACGCCAGCAACTTCCGCGGCGTCCACCGCCTCAACCGCGACGAGCAAGGCCGAGTCAAGTGCGTCGCCTGCATGATGTGCCCCACCATCTGCCCCGCTCGCTGCATCCACATCGAGGCCGCCGAATCTCCCTGGGACGACCGCGAAAAATACCCCAAGAAGTTTGAGATCGACGAACTTCGCTGCATCTTCTGCGGCATGTGCGAAGAAGCCTGCCCAGTCGACGCGATCGAACTCACGACCGAGTACGACGTGGTCGGTCTGAGCCGGCAGGAGATGATTTTTGATAAGGAAAAGCTGCTGCAGGTTTATGATGTGACGATTGAGAAGAAGCCGATGTAAGAGTTTAATCGAAGGATTGGCCTTCTCAAGTTGCGAAAACGCCTCGCGAGTTAGTGTGTGAGTTATGCGTACTCGAGTTGTAATAACGAATTCCGAGGCAGAAACGGAACGCGGCGCAAAGCTCTTGAATTTCATATTCGACATTTGTCACGATGGCAAGGTGACGTTCGATGAAGTCGTACGATTGCACGCTTTTCTTGTGGAACCCCCCGTTGCATTCGCTGCGATCGGCTACCTACGGGCGGTCACCCGCCAGATAGTTTCCGACGACAAGATCAGCGACATTGAGGCGTATGCGCTAAAGCAATCGCTTGCTCGCGTCACGCCAAAGAGTATGCGCGGGGTTATACTCACACATCTGGAAGGAATTGGCCTTCCATTGTCGAATGATGAGCGACCGAGCGGTCGCGGTCGTAAAGCGAGCGGGTGGCGATCCGATCCGATCACACCCGCGCAATCAGAATACATTGCAAACCTCGGGGGGCAAATCACTCCGGGCATGACCAAAGGTGACGCATCAATCCTTATAGATTACCTCCTCGAAAATCGGCCGCCGACGCCACGTCAGCAGATGGTGATAAGATTTTTCAATCGGCTCGACCTCTTGAACAATTCCAAAGAAGACGTGTCGGCATGGATCGATGCAGTATTTGGGGATGATACCAGTATTGAGAGCCGCGCATGGGAACGCTTCAAGCGAGAAACGAAGCATGACGTTCATAGTCTCGACATCAATATCGTCCCGATTAACGCTTATTCCAAATACGCGAGATAGAAGGGACGGCGGGACATCACTGACTTCGTGCCACTAAGATCAGTTCCTAGCGATCTTAGTGTTCTTGTGTCCAACGTACCGAGATCAGCAGGAACCGATCTCGGTGGCACGAGCTTGCAGTCTCTCGGCATTTTCCAACCTCACCCATCGTCCAACCTCAACCTCGATCACTCCGCACGCATCTTTAGCGACTCCTCCCACTTCCTCCACATCTTCTCGATCCTCGCCGGGTCATTGACGGTCGCGCACTCCGGGCAGCGGTCGGCATTCTCGCTCGGGTCGAGCGTGCTGAGCAAGTAGCGGCAGCGCGGCCAGACACTTCGCTCGTGCTCGGCCAGCGGCCGCCGAAGCTGGTTGCGGTCGCGCGCATTCTGCCGCCACACCACCGTGATCATCAGCTCGATCAGCCCCAAGTGCGCCAGTCAAGCCCACGAGCCCAGCGTCGCCGCCATCCTCGTTGTCAGCCTCAGCACCATCGTCGGCACCACCATCGTCACAACGGAAATCCACCAAAACGACGCCGGGAGCGACTGTTCGCCGAGTAATCGGCGATGCGGCTCGCGTGAAACACTGATGATCGCAGAGATTATCGCCCGCCGCCCTTTGCGTGCATCTCAAATCGCCACGAAACTCTCCCGCCCTGACGCTCGGATCTCCGGTAGAATCCGACGCCTCCCCGCCGCGTGCCCCGGCCAAGCGTTCAGCCCGGCCACGCCGACCCGACCAATCCCGTAAGGACCACAGAGAAGGACCACAGACTTGGCGATGTTCTGGAAGAAACCAAGCGACGATCAGACCGACAAGGCAGCCAAGCCCGACAAGCCCGCCGATTCTGGCAAGGGCGGCGAGCCGACCCTCTCACCCGAAAAGGCCGCCCGCTTCTTCGCCCACGCCAAAACCGTCGGCGACACCGGCAACTTCGAGTACGCCATGCAGCTTTGGCTCAGCGGCCTGCGCTTCGAGCCCGGAAACATGACCGGCCTCGAGAACTTCTTCTCCGCCGCCGCTCGCTGGCTCGGCGAAGCAGCTGGCAAGCGGCTCGACAAAGAAGTCGCTAAAGCGGTCAGCGGCTCCAACAAGGTCGACGGCTACCTCTCCGTCCTCCTCGACTGGGCCCAGAAGCCCATGGAAGCCGTCCTCGCCGTCAAGGCCACCGAGCTCGCCTCCGACCTCAAGCTCATCGAGCCCACCTACTGGATCGGCGAGCGTGCCCTCGGCGCCTGCCGGCTCGACAAGAAAACCAAGAAAGAGACCTTCGTCAAACTGATGGAAGCCTTTCAAAAGGCGGGCGTCTACGACAAGGCCGTCCAGGCTGGCGACGCCGCGTGCAAGCTCGACCCCGCCGACGGCCCGCTCTCCGCCACCGTCCGCAACCTCTCTGCTCAATCCACCATGAACCGTGGCGGGTTCGATCAGGCCGGACAATCTGGCGGCTTCCGCGCCAACATCCGCGACGCCGACAAACAACGCCAGCTCGAAGAAGAAGACCGCGTTTCCAAGACCACTGAGTCCATCGACCGCCTGCTCGCCGTGGCCGAGGCCGAGTACCTTAAACGCCCTGACGACCTGCCCTCGGTCACCAAGTACACGCAACGCCTGCGCGAGCGCGGCACCCCCGCCGACGAGGCCCAGGCCGCCGACATCCTCGCCGAGACCTTCAAAAAAACCGGGCAGTTTCGCTTCCGCCAAGAGGCTGGCGACCTGCGCCTGCGACAAGAACGCCGCAAGGTCACGGCCCTCAAACAGACCGCCGACGCCAGCCCCGACGACGAGAACGCCAAAGCCACCCTGCGCCAAGCCGTCCGCGCGTTCCACGAGATGGAGCTCGAAGAGTTCCAAGCCCGGGCCGCAGCCTACCCCACCGACCTCACGATCAAGTTCGAGATGGGCAAACGCCACTTCGTGCTCAGCAACTTCGACGACGCCATCGCCGCGTTCCAGGACTCGCAGAACGAGGGCAAGCTCAAGGCCATGTCTCTCAATCTCATGGCCCAGGCCTTCATTAAGCAGGACTGGATCGACGAGGCCATCGAAACCTTCAAACGCACCCTCGAAGTCAAGGACCTCCTCCCCGATCTCACGCTCGAAGTCCGCTACCACCTCATGACCGCCCTGCAGGCCAAGGCCGAGCAGTCGCGCGAGATCGCCACCGCCGAAGAAGCCGACAAGCTCGCATCGCAGATCGCCATCCAACAAATCGGCTACCGCGACATCCGAGCACGCCGCGAAGCGATGAAAAAACTCCTCGCCGAACTCCGCGCCAAACCGCAGTAATCCCCCAGGTAGGTCGGCGCTCCGAGCCGACTCTTCACTCCGCCACTTCTTCTCTTCTTCTCCCTCCCATCCCCGTCCCATCCCGTCCCATCCCTCTGATCACACCCAACTCAACCTCGCGCGTTCTTGGATCCTTCTTGCCCCAATGAACTCAACGCTCTCAACACCACCCAACCTCGCCGACCTCGTCGTCGCCGTCATCCCCGCTCGCCTCGCCTCCACTCGATTCCCCAACAAAGTGCTCGCCAACAAAACCGGCCGCCCCATGCTGCAACACGTCTGGGAGGCCGCCCGTCGCGCCACGCTCGTGCATCAGGTCGTCATCGCCACCGATGATGAGCGCGTCGCCAGCGCCGTGCGCTCCTTCGGCGGCACGCCGATCATGACCCGCGTCGATCACCTCAACGGCACCAGCCGCCTCGGCGAAACCGCGACCACACTCGCGCTCCACCCGCGCGCCATCATCATCAACGTCCAAGGCGACGAGCCCGAGCTCGAACCCGCGCTCATTGACGCCCTCGTTCAAACGATGCGAAGCACCACCGCCCCGGTCGCCACGCTCGCCTCGCCCTTCCAGCCCGGCGAAGACCCGACCAACCTCAACATCGTCAAAGTCGTCCTCCGCCGCGACGGCACCGCGCTCTACTTCTCGCGCTCGCTCATCCCCCACCCGCGCGACCCAACGAACAGCAATATCGCCGCGCCGCTCAAGCACGTCGGCATGTACGCCTACCGCCGCGAGTTCCTCGATCTCTATTCAACCCTCGCGCCCACGCCGCTCGAAAACACCGAGATGCTCGAACAACTTCGTATCCTCGAGCACGGCCACACCATCGCCGTCGTCGTGCGCAACGCCTCAACCAGCGGCATCGACACGCCCGAGCAGTACGAGGCCTTCGTCCATCGCTGGTTTTCTCGCTCAGCCTAAGAATCTGTTTCAGAACCCTCAGATTTCTAGTGAGACAGGTTTTCAACTCGTCTCGACGCTGGCTACTTCTTGGTTCTAAAACAGCCTCGAAGAGTAGATTCAGCGCTCGTCGCGACGGGCGCGAGAATGAGCCGCAGGTTTTCGTGCGGTCCGCTCCGCGCTCTTGCTCGCCAGCCCCTTGACCGTGCTTACACACGTCACGCAACGCCCATACAAAATCACCTCGTGCGACTCCGCTTCGAAACCCGGCGGCGCGAGCGCACTCAGATCGCCCGGGCACCCCTCCACCTCAAACACCTTCCCGCACGCCCGGCACGAAAAATGGTGATGGTGCTCCTTGCCCGCGATCTCATACCGCGCCGGCTCACCCGGCATCTCGATCGAAACGATCTGATGGTCCCCGGTCATCGCCTTGATCGTGCGATAGACCGTCGCCATTCCCATCCCGCTCACGTGCTTGCTGGCCGCCCGAAGAATCTCCGCCGGACTCAGCGGCCGATTCGCCGACTCGATCGCCTCACGGATCGCCGAACGCTGCTTGGTGCTTCGCTCCATCGTCATGAACGCATCGTAGATGAACAATCTCCAGTGGAAAACCACACCCCACAATTCAACCTCGTTCCCATTTGGACGCCGGACCCGAGGCTCCGCGAACGTCTGGAACTCCTCATCTCACCACCCTGAAACCAAACAACATCACCCAAAGCAAAATGGCCCAAAGAAAAATGGCCGGGAATACTGTCGTAATCCCGGCCACACGAGGAAGAGAGAAGAGGTTCGTTCAAGGCTTGGAACAAATCCATCGATGCCAGTCAATATCTCCGATGACACAATCTAGTCGAAGGTTTGAACCTCTTCAATGAGGAGTTCCACCCAAAGCACCTCGCAAGCCGAACCCGCTCATTCCCCATTGCCCATTCCCCTCTGCCCATTGGCCATCCCCCATCCCCCATCCCCATCCCCTACCCTCCCTCCCCATGCCCAGCCTCACCCAACCCCCCGAGCTCCCGTACAAAATCGCTTGCCTCTGCGACCTCCGCGACGACCAAGGCCGAATCCTCCTCCTCCGCCGCAAAAAAGCCCCGAACCTCGGCCTCTGCTCTCCCATCGGCGGAAAGCTCGAAGTCGGCATCGGCGAATCTCCCGCCCAATGCGCCAGCCGCGAGATCTTGGAAGAGGCCGGAATCCACGTCCCCATCAGCCGACTCCACCTCATCGGGATGGTCAGCGAACAAGCCTTCGAAGGCCGCGGGCACTGGCTCATGTTCGTCTACCGAGTTCTCGGCCCCGTCGCCGTCCAAGCTCGCGACATCCCCGAAGGCCGTCTCGATTGGTTTCATCACCACGAGCTCGACGCCCTCCCGCTCCCCGAGACCGACCGCAGCATCATCTGGCCACTCCTCAACCGCCACGAACCTCGCACCCCGACCAGCACGCCCGGCTTCTTCGCCGTCCACATCGATTGCCGCAACGACAAGATCGCGTGGAACGTCGAACAAGAAACGCCGCCCGCCTAGACCGCACATGCTCGTGCGGAGCAAAACACCTGTGCACCCTCTCGCCACGCCAACGCTTTGGTCTCTGATCAGATTAGTCTCAAAAAATCGCATTTTTAGCCCTCGGTAGTAGACACAAGCCGCGCATTCATGCATTGTCTGAAACGGTTTCAGATTTGTTCCAACAGGGCGGTCTTGTTTAACAACCTGAACTCGTGAAAAGAGGATCCTCATGCGTCCATCGGCACTGCTCATCCCCGCAGCTCTTCTGCTCGCCCTCGCACCTCAAACTCGCGCCGACGACGTCATCGTCAACGGCGGATTCGAGAACGCGGGCGTCTTCGGCCCCTCCGATTCGTCCGCCTAGATCGAGCTCTTCTCCGGCGAGGTCGGGAGCGCCTCGGAGCGCTCGAACTCCGGCCCCTTCGCTGGCGGTTTCGCCCACCGCCTCAACGCCGTCGGCGGCAACGCCATCGGCGGCACCGGCATCATCATCCAGAACAGCATTGAAGACGGCGGGCTCCCCTCGCTCCAAGGCTCCACGTCCCTGAGCGGAACCTTTCGCGCCAAGGTTAACCTCGGGCCGGGCGGCGTCGGGTTCTACAACCTCAAAGTGCTCAACGGGACCGGCGCGATCGTCGCCCAGACCGGCCTACAGGTGATCACCAACGGCAGCGCTGGCGCGTACGCCAACTTCAACTTTGGCACCATCTCCGTGCCCGCCTTCGGCGCGGCCCCCAACAACGTCTACGCCGCGTTCGTCGAACTCTCCATCGCCGCTGGCGCGTTCCCCGAGTCCAACGCCGAGGCCTTCATCGACAGCGTCATCATCACGGGCACCCTCGTGGCCGTCACCTGCTCCTCAGACTTCGACGGCGACGGCTTCGTGACCGGCGACGACTTCGACGCCTACGTCCTCGCGTTCGAAGCAGGCTGCTAAATTCTAACCTCTCAAACCAGCGCACCTTGAAGCACACGAGGCCCGGCCTTGATCGGCCGGGCCTCGCTTTCAGACCCGCATCAGAACCAGACAAAGGCTTCTCGCCTCGTAGCACGCTCTCATGCAGACTCACGGCCCGATCCTGAAATTCAGAATCGAAAGTCCGGGCGTTCACGTTTCGAAGTCAATCTTTCGCCGCCGCCAGCATGCTCATGCTCGCCACGCTCACCTCGACCGCGCGCAGGTGAAACTGATCGCCGTCGCGCTGCGCACAGGTCTTGTTGACCGCGTTGCCAAACTCCACCTTCGGCCACGACACGCCGCCGTCCTCGGTCTTGAACCCGGCCGGCACCGCCCTCACCCAGCCGCGCTCCGCATCGATAAACGCCGCCTCGAACTCATGCACCTTCGCGTCAGCGACCAGCGCGAGCTAGGCCGCGGGCAGACCCGTCAAGAACACGCACGCTCACTTCATCGACCTCGAAGACAAGCAGATGCACTCCCCAGGCCAGGCCCTCGCCAAGATGGTCTGCCCGCGTGATCGGTCGCGTTGATCAATATCGTGGACCAGCAGCAGCCGCACATTCCCGAAAAGTCATGCACCGTCTGCGAAGATACTTTTCTCGACGCGGGCGAGCCTTAAGAACTGACACAGTTCACGCTTAAGGAACGGATCAAAAGACCGTCGCTCAAATCGCGATCGCTTCGAACCGTGAGCCGGCGCGTGTCGCCCCGGAATCTCACTTCTCAACCCGCCTCGTCGCGCGCTGCTCCACCACATACGCCTTCGCGTTCGCGAAGTACTCGTCGCGTTTGACAGCCTTGGTCGATCCACCCTCGCACCACCACGACATCTCGTCGGTTCGCTTGACGCGCGTCCAAAGTCTTTCGAGTTCCTGCGTAAGCCACCGCTTCAGAAACGTGCGGGCTTGCTATGAGTCTCTGATTTGATGTCCAGAAGGGCATGCACATGGTCCGGACACGCGGCGCACGCGACCAGCTCCCACCCGCCCCGCACACAAATCTGCGAGATTATCGACTCGATAAAAACCTGTTGCTCGCGCGTGAACCGAACCTCCGGCGCGAACATCACCGCCCGCTCCTCAGCATTCCTGAGCGAGTGGGTTCAAGGAACGAAGTTTCGTAAACATTATGATCTCGATCGACCGCCGGGCGCTCGTCACCGTGGAGACGCGATCCGTAGGTGCCGAGGTGATGTGCCAAGTAGTGAAAGACATGAGAGTAAGAGAGAAAGAGAGGAGAGTACGAAAATAGGAAATGGAAAAATAAAAAATAACAAGACCGAGGCGGCACGCCTCGTCTCACACTTCATAGCGACACTTCACTTTGAACATCAAACCTCGATCGTGTCGATCCGTGCTGGGACCACAATCTCCGCCTCCGTTTGCCTCGTCACATCCTCGACGCTCACCCCCGGCGCCAGCTCCGTCAGCACGAACCGCCGCTTCACCGGGTCCATCTCCAGAACGCACAGCTCCGTAATAACCAGGTCCACGCACCGCCTCCCCGTCAGCGGCAGCGAGCACTGCTTCACCAGCTTGGCCGTCCCCTTGGCGGTGTGCTCCATCGTCACCACCACCCGCTTCACGCCCGCCACCAGGTCCATCGCCCCGCCCATCCCCTTGACCATCTTCCCCGGCACCATCCAGTTCGCCAGATCTCCCTCCTGCGACACCTGCATTGCGCCCAGAATACACAGGTCTACGTGCCCGCCGCGGATCATCGCGAAACTATCCGCCGAGCTGAAAAACGACGCCCCAGGCCGGGCCGTGATCGTCTGCTTCCCCGCGTTGATCAGGTCCGCGTCAACCTCCTTCTCGCTGGGGAACGCCCCCATCCCCAGCAGCCCGTTTTCCGACTGTAACCAAACATCCATCCTCGCTGGCACATGGTTCGCCACCAGCGTCGGCATCCCGATCCCAAGGTTCACGATGAACCCGTCTCGAAGTTCCTTGGCGGCACGCTGGGTGATCTGGTCGCGAGTCAGGGGCATGGATTGGCTCCGATCGAAAGAAGTGGCACCGAAAGACTTCGAACCGTGAAACGCGGCGAGAGTTCCGCGGTAAAACAGCAGGAGGGTACCACACATGAAACGCGAACTGTTGATCGTGACGACCAACAAGCACGTCTGCGCTCTGGATCCCGCCGACGGCCGGGAAGTCTGGCGCACCAAACTCCCTAAAGTCAGAGCAGGCGTCATCGCCGTCCTCCTCCGTGGCGACGACATCTTCGTCGGTGCCTACGGCCGAGTCCTATGCCTCGACCGCGCCAACGGCCAAATCCTCTGGCAGAACGAACTCCCCGGCACCGGTTTCCACCACGTCATCCTCGCCATGGAGTCGGCCCCCCCAGACCACTCCACCGCCGCCCTTGTCGCGGCCGTCGAACAAATCCAGCAGGCCCAAGCCGCCGCCAGCAGATCCGGCGCCTCGACCTCCTAAAAGCCTGTTTCAGAACTCTTCTCAGTTCTCGTGAGATGAGTTTTTAACCCGTCTCTACGCCATCTACTTCTTGGTTCTGAAATAGGATCCGCCTCTGGCTCAACGAGGCTCCCGGGCACCAGCCCGCAGAGCGAAAAGTCCTTCCGTCCCCCGGCGTGACTTCCGCCCCACTCCCCCCCCTATACTCTCGCCCTTATGGGCAAAACCCGCGAAATCAAGAAGCGCATCAAGGCCGTCGGCAACATCCGCCGCATCACCAAAACGATGCAGATGATCGCTACCGCCAAGTTCGCAGCCTCCAACGCACGCACGATGGCCAGCAAGCCCTACACCACCACTCTCTTCGAGCTGGTCAGCGAGCTCGCCGGGTCCATGGCCGACGCCTCCCACCCCCTCATCGACAGCGGAAAGCCACGCCCCGGCGCGGAAGTCACGCTCATCCTCGTCTCTGATCGCGGGCTCTGCGGGCCCTACAACGGCTCAGTCCTCCGCGCCGCCATGAACTTCTTCAAATCTACCCCCACCGCCAAGGCGGGTCAGGTCGAACTCGTCGGCAAAAAGGGCGTCGCCTTCTTCAAGTTCAACGGCCTGCCCATCGCCGCCCAGCACATCCAGTTCGGCGATAAGCCAACCTACGAGACCGTCGAGGCACTCGCCCAGTCCTATATCGACCAGTTCACCGCCGGAAAAATCTCGTGCGTGCGAGTGGTCTCGATGCGCTTCATCTCGGCGGGCCGCCAGACGACCCAAGTCCAGCAGATCCTGCCCTTCAAGCCGGTCGCCAAGCCCGCGGACAAGGCCGCCAAGCCCGGCACCACCGCCCAGTACGAGTTCAGCCCCGACGCCCAAGGCCTGCTCAACGACCTCCTCCCCGCCGCCGTCAAAGCCACGCTCTTTCAACTCTTCCAAGAGGCCAACGTCAGCGAGCACGTCGCGCGCATGATCGCCATGAAGGCCGCCACCGACAACTCAGGTAAAATGGGCAAACGCCTCACTCGCGTCTACAACCGAGCTCGCCAAGCCCAGATCACCACCGAACTCACCGAGATCATCTCAGGCGCGGCGGCCCTAGCCTGATCGCTGGTCGCATCACTCGCTCAACTTCGTGCGCAGCCCACTCGAATCTCTCGCTCCTCGCGGGAGATTTTTCTTGGTTACTCCCGATCGACGTGGTTCGTGCGCCAAATTGGCACCGCAGAAAACGCGGGCCGATTCCCGACCACGCTTCTCCTAGAATTGCCGTCGCGCGATTCGATCCACCCCGAATCTTTACCCGAATCTCAACAGGAGCACCCGATGCCTCTTTTCACGCTCGCCTCGCTGCTGCTCGCGGCCTTGCTGTCCGGTTCGACCGGTAACCGCGCGCTCGCGCAGCCTCCCGCCGAAGCATCTAGCGCGCAGCTCGCCCCACAGCTCGCTCAAGATCCACCGTCTGACCGTTCCCCGCCCCCACGTGGCCGCGAGCTTCTCCCCACCCACCCCAACCTCGTCACCGGCACACTCCCTAACGGCCTCACCTACTTGGTCATGAAGCACGGCAGCCCGCCCGGCTGGGCCACCATGTGGCTCCACGTCCACGCCGGCTCACTCAACGAAACCGACACTCAGCGCGGGCTCGCCCACTACCTCGAGCACATGGCCTTCAACGGCTCCAAGAACTTCCCGCCCGGCTCCGTTGTTCCGTTCTTCCAAAGCCTGGGGCTCACCTTCGGACGCGACCAGAACGCCTTCACCAACTACAACCAAACCACCTACCAGCTCAGCATGTCCAACTGTCAGCCCGAGACCATCACCAAGGCCATGACCTTCCTCTCCGACGTCGCGTTCCGTCTGGACCTCAGCCCGCAGGAGATCGAGAACGAGCGCAAGATCATCCTTGAAGAACGCCGCCGCGGGCTCAGCGGCGAACGCCGCATCAACGACCTGCTTCTCGAACGGCTCGCCCCCGAATCGCTGCTGGGCAAGCGCGCCACCATCGGAACGCAAGAGTCCATCGAGAACGTCCTGCGCCCCGAGTTTGTCGATTTCTATTCACGCTGGTACGTCTCGTCCAACATGACCGTCATCGTGCTGGCCGACACCGACCCCAAGCTCATTATCGATCAGATCACCGCCTCCTTCGGCGAAGGAAGAACCGTCGAGCGCCCCCCAGCGCCCGACCCCGGCACCAAGCCCACGCAGGGCGTGCGCGCCATCGTCGCCACCGACCTCGAAGTTCGCGAAGCCACCGTCGGCCTGGCTCGCGTGCTGCCACTCCGCCCGCCCGCGACGACCCAGCGGCAATGGCGCGACCAGCTCGTCGACCGCCTCGCCGTCCAAGCCTTCAACCTCCGCTTGCAGACCAAGATCAAGCTCGGCGAGATGCAATCACTTCGCACCCAGGCTCGCGTCGGCACGCTCGGGCAGGCCTTGCGCCAGATCGAAGTCTCCGCGACCCCCAAGCCCGGCGACTGGAAGCTCGCGCTCGCGGACCTGACCAAAGAGATCCAGCGCGCCCGCCTCCACGGCCTGCTGCCGCGCGAGATCGCCGACGTCAAAGAGCAAGCACTCCACACCGCCGAATCCAGCGCAGCGACCGAGCAGAACCGCCCCGGCCCGCTCGCCATCCGCGCCATCAACGAGGCCGTAACCTCCGGCGAGCCGTTCATGTCCGCCGCTCAGGAGCTCGAACTAGGCAAGGGAATGCTCCCCACCATCACCGACGAGGAAGTCTCTCAACGCCTCGTCGATCTTCTCGATTTTTCCAGCGTCGTCTTTACGCTCACCGGCCCGCCCAGCCTCGGCGCGGTCACCGAGCAAGAACTCGTCACCGTCGCGTCGGAAATGATGGGCGTCACGCCCAGCGTCGAAGAAGTCCGCGAACGCGCGAGCTCGCTGCTCACCGAATTGCCCAAGCCGGGCACCATCGGCGATCTTACTCAGCACGTCGGGTCGTCGGTCTGGTCAGGCTGGCTCTCCAATAACGTCCGCGTCCACCACCGGTTCATGAACTTCCGCCACAATCAGGTCACGATCACGATCTCGCTCGCTGGCGGCGAGCTGCTCGAAACCTCCGCGACGCGCGGGCTCGCGCGAGCGGCCGCGGTCGGCTGGGCCAGCCCCGCCACCAGCACGCTCGATTCCGTCCAGATTCGCGATCTCATGAACGCCCGCAACGTCGCCTTCATCGGGCAGGCTTCTGCCGACGCGCTCACACTCCGCATCAGCGGGATGCCCGACCAGATCGAGCCCGGCCTGCAGCTCGCACACCTCATGCTCACCGATCCCAAGATCGAACCGACCTCGTTCGAGCAGTGGAAGACCAGGCAGGCGATCGCCATCGAACGCCGCGAGAACGATGCCGCGGGCGTCTTTAGTTTGGTGCTTCCCGACACCGTCTACCCCGCTGGCGAGCCACGCCCGCGCGGCATCACCAAGCCACAGCTCGACGCCCTTACGCTCGCCGCCGCGCAGGAGTTTCTCACGAAGCTGATCGCCACCTCGCCCATCGAAGTTTCGATCGTCGGCGAGATCGAGAAGGAGCCCGCGCTTGACCTCGTCAAGCTCTACCTCGGCAGTCTTTCAAGCCGCGACCGCATCGCCTCAACCACGCTGGCCGACGCGCGCCGCATCGCGCCGCCCACCGTATCAAAGACCGCGAGCGTCGAGTACGCCACCAGCACACCCAAGGCTCAGGTTCTCGCAGGGTTCTTCGGGCCCGACGCGATCAACCGCCTCGACAGCCTCGCGATGGACATGGCCTCGCGCGTGCTGGCCTCACGCATGACCGCCGAGATCCGCGAAAAGCGGCAACTGGTCTACTCCATCCGCCCGCGCAGCGCCCCCGGCGAGACCTACCCCGGCTACGGCATGTTCTTCGCGGCCGCCCCCACCGACCCCGCCAAGGCTGACGAACTTGCCGTGGCGCTCGACGAGATGTACGCCGCGTTCGCCAAGTCCGGACCCACCGAGGAAGAACTCGTCGTCGCCCGCAAGCAGGTCGCCACCGACGTCTCGCGCGAACTGCAAGAACCCGCGTTCTGGAGCCAGCGCCTGCAGGGGCTGACCTTCCGCGGCACGACCCTCGACCAACTGATGGCCACGCCCGACGATCTGCAGAAACTCAGCGGCGAAGAGATCCGCACGGTCTTTTCCAAGTATTACGGGCAGGACCGAAAAGTCCGGGTTGTCATCAAGCCCAAGGCCCAGGCGAAGGTCGAGCCAGCGCCCAACGCCAAAGACTGAGCGAAACTTTCGCGCACCCGTGAGAATTATCGGAAGAATCTTACGCTCGCGCACCAGGCTCTTTTCGCAGCGCGCTCGAGTTGAACTGAAACCGCTGTAAGAAAAAACCGAGTCTGCGTCCGAATATCCGCAAGTTCTCTTGGCGAAGAGCGAATCTTCCAGTAGACTCGGTGCGGATTGTTGATCTGCTTATTTCCCCCTGACCAATTTTTCACCACCAGCCAGCCCTGAAGCTTGGGAGCCACTGACGATGCATCACCGCGCCCGCCCCTCGACACGGACCTTACTCCTCGCCCTCGCCGCCGGGCTGTCGATCTCGATCGGCTCCACCGCCAAGGCGACCGCCTCCGTCGCGGACTCGGGGCCTGCGCAGCCTCGCGTGCTCGAACTTCGTGTCGGCGCGATCGACACCGCCTTGCGCGCGAACCTTTTGAACGCGGTCGGTGCGAACGCGGCCCCGGTCGCGCAGGGCTCGCGTTATGTCCTTCAGCTTGACGGCTCGCTGACCGCAGCGCGTGAATCGGCGTTGACCAAGGCCGGGATCACGCTGGGGCAGTACCTCCCCGAGCACGCCTACATCGTCGCGCTTGAGAACCTCACGCCCGTCGCCGTCGCGCAGCTCGTGAATCAGCCCGGCAGCGCCATCGGCTTCGTGTCGTGGCTTGGCGCGTACGACAACGCGTGGAAGCTCGACCCTGAGATCAACAACCGCGCGTACCGCACCGAGCACCGGCAAGAGCTGGCCGCGCGAGGGCTCGCCGAGGTGACGGTCCTGTGCTTTGACGATGCCGACACTCGCCCGGCGATCAACGAGATCACGCGGCTGGGCGGCGAGGTCCGAGGCGTGAACCCGCAGGGCGACCAGTGGGCGATCGACGCGACGATGAAGGCTGCGGACGTCGCGGCGCTCGCGTTGCTCGACACGGTCCAGTTCATCGAGGACGGGCCCGAGGCCACGCTCCGCAACGACTCGAACCGTTGGATCCTGCAGAGCAATGTCGCCAACCAGACCCCGATCTGGAACAAGGGCATCCGCGGCGAAGGGCAGGTCGGCGGGCTGATCGACGGCACGATGAACGAGTCGCACTGCATGTTCGACGACTCGGTCCCCGTCGGACCCAGCCACCGCAAGGTTTTGGCTATTCGGAGCGCGGGCGGGGCGGACGTCCACGGCACGCACACGGCCGGGACACTCGCGGGGGACGCGGCCCCGTTGGGCACCTACACGGCTAACGACGGCATCGCCTTCGCCGCCAAGCTGAGCTTCACAAACCTCGGCGCGATCAGCGGCTCGGGCACGTCGCTCTCGCTGCGGTTGCAGGATGCGCACAACGACGGCGCTCGCGTACATAGCAACAGTTGGGGCGACGACGGCACCACGAGCTACACGAACTGGTGCCGCCAGATCGACCTGTTCACGGCCGCCAACGAGGACAGCCTTGTCGCGTTCGCGGTCTCCAACGGGGCCAACGCGACGACACCCGAGAACTCGGTGAACGTGCTGGGCGTCGGCGCTTCGCAGGACACACCAAACCAGGCCAATCACTGCTCGGGCGGCACCGGTCCCACCGCCGACGGCCGCCGCAAGCCCGAGGTCTACGCGCCGGGCTGCGGCACGGTGTCGGCCAACTCCAATTCAACCTGCGGCATCACGGCGCTGACGGGCACGTCCATGGCGTGCCCGGCCGTGTCGGGCGCGGGGCTGCTGGTGCGTCAGTACTTCACCGAGGGGTGGTACCCGTCGGGGAACAAGAGCTCGTCGGACGCGCTGACGCCCTCGGGCGCGCTGCTCAAGGCGGTGCTAGTGAACACGTCGGTCGATATGACCGGGATCTCTGGGTATCCCAGCAACCGTGAGGGCTGGGGGCGGGTGCTGTTGGACAATTCGCTCTTCTTCGCGGGCGACGCTCGCAAGCTCTTCGTGCGCGACGTTCGCAACGGCGTCGGGCTCACCACGGGACAGTTCACGGAGTACACGTTCAATGTCACGAGCAGCGGCGTGCCGCTGGAGATCACGCTGGCGTCGACGCACCCGGCCGCCGCGGTCGGGGCGGCCAACCCGATCATCAACAACCTCGACCTCGAAGTCGTTGACCCCTTCGGCACGCTGTACAAAGGCAACGTTTTTACGGGCGTTCAATCGAGCACGGGCGGCACGGCCGACGCGAAGAACAACGTCGAGCGGGTGATCCGAACCACACCAGCCCTAGGCGTGTACACCGTTCGTGTGCGCGGCACGGCGGTGAACTCGGCGGGGGTGAAGCAGGGGTACGCGGTCGTGGCCACGGGCGATCTGCGTATCGCGTGCCCGGCCGACTTTGATGGCAACGGGTTTGTGAACGGTGAAGACTTCGACCAGTACGTCGCGGCGTTCGAGGCCGGGCTGCTCGCGGCGGATTTCGATGAAGATGGCTTTGTGACGGGCGAAGACTTTGACGCGTACGCGCTGGCGTTTGGCGCGGGATGCTGAATGGGGTGGTGAATGGAGCGGCCGATCCGTGCCGGGTGATGGTGTTCGGCCTGAAGTTGAGCGTGTTCTTGTGAAGTAAAGTTTCGTTCAAGCCGAGAGGTGTTGAACAGTTTCTAGGGATCGATGTGAAATGAGGGAAAGCATGAACAGGTGTGTTCGTTCGCTTCGTATTGCGGTCATCGGCGCTATGGCAACTGGGTTCGCGGCAGGCGCGTTCGCCGGGGAAACGTCGTGGGACGGGCTGTGGATCACGCTCGACAGCGTGCCAGCCAATCACGCGTCGCTCGACGCCTGGATCCGCCCCGACGTGTGCCAGCCGGTGACGCTGAACATGGTCGCGCTCAAAGAAAAGCTCAAGGTTGCGCCGCTAGAGGACACGCCCGACGCGGACCGCAATGCGGTGGTGATCACGCTGCCGACGCCCGAGGGGACGTTCCACCGTTTCCGCATCGTCGATTCGCCGATCATGGAACAGGGGCTGGCCGACCAATTCCCGGAGATCAAGACGTACATGGGTCAGGGCATCGACGATCCGACCGCGGTCGTTCGGCTTGACACCACCCCGGCGGGCTTCCACGCGCAGGTGCTGGCGGCTGGCGGCGCGGGCGGCGGACCGAACCAGGACCGCAGCTACTGGATCGACCCGTACACCAAGAACGACACGGTGCTGTACACCAGCTACCACAAGTCAGGGCTGAGGAACACGCACGGCTTCGCGTGCTTTACCACCGGGCACTTCGAGCTGCCCGCGGAGCTTAAGAAGGACAACGGGTTCAACGACCGGACCTCGGGCGCGACGCGGCGTCAGTACCGCCTCGCCAACGCCTGCACGGGCGAGTACGCGTTGGCGGTCGGCGGCGGGACCGTCGCGGGCGCGCAGGCGGCCATCGTCACCGCGATCAACCGCGTGACCGGCGTGTACGAGCTCGAGTGCGCCATCCGCCTCGTGCTGGTCGCCAACAACACGTCGATCCTCTACACCAACGGCGCTACCGATCCGTACACCAACAACAACGGTGGCACCATGCTGGGCCAGAATCAGACAAACCTGACCACCATCATCGGCAGCGCCAACTACGATATCGGGCACGTCTTTTCTACCGGCGGCGGCGGGGTCGCGGGGCTGGGCGTGGTCTGCAAAGCGGCGAACAAAGCCTGGGGCGTGACGGGGCTCCCCAGCCCCACCGGCGACCCGTTCTATATCGATTATGTTGCTCATGAGATGGGCCACCAGTTCGGCGGCAACCACAACTTCAACGGCACGGGCGGCAACTGCTCCGGTGGCAACCGTAACGCCAGCACCGCTTACGAGGTCGGCTCCGCAACCACGATCATGGGTTACGCTGGCATCTGTTCGCCCGACGATACGCAGAGCAATAGCAGTGCCTATTTCGGCTTCCGAAGCCACGAAGAGATTCTGGCCTACGCGGCGAGCCAGACCTGCTCGTCCAACACCGCCACCGGTAACAACTTCCCTGTCGTTGACGCCGGGCTCAACTACACCATCCCCGCCAACACACCATTTGCGCTGACGCCCGCGTCTAGCAGCGACGCCGACGGCGACGTGCTGACCTACTGCTGGGAAGAGAACGACCTGGGTGTCGCCCAGGGCGCGGTTGGTGGCATCTTCATCGATAACGGCACCAGCCCCTTCATCCGCTCGTATACCGGCACCACCAACCCCACCCGCACCATCCCTAACAACACCAACCTCAGGGCCAACACCTTCGCCAAGGGCGAGCGCCTGCCCGTCACCAACCGCGCGATCAAGTTCAAGTGCACCGTCCGCGACAACAGGGCTGGCACCGGCGGGGTGTTCAGCGACACTATGACCGTGACCTCCACCACGGCCGCGGGGCCGTTCGTCGTCACGTTCCCCAATGCGGCCGGGACGCAATCAGGCTCGATCACCGTGACTTGGAACGTGACCAGCACCAACGCCGCGCCGGTGAACTGCGCGAACGTGCGGGTCTTGCTCTCTACTGACGGCGGAATTACGTTCCCGACGGTGCTCCTAGCCAGCACTCCCAACACCGGCTCGGCCGTGGTCACGCTCCCCACCATCTCCACGACCACGGCTCGCGTCAGGGTCGAGGCGGTCGGGAACATTTTCTTTGATATCTCCAACGCCAACTTCACCATCACGCCCGGCCTGCCCGCGACGCCGACCAGCGTGCTGGCGACGCCCGGCACCGTCTGCAATGGTCAGACCACGCAGCTGACCGCGACCGTCGGCTCGGGCGAGACGGTCCGTTGGTACACCGGAAGCTGCGGCGGCACGCTCGCCGGCTCGGGCAGCCCGTTGGTTGTTTCGCCCGCCGCGAACACCACCTACTTCGCTCGCGCTCAGCGCAACAGCGACAGCGTGTTCAGCACCAACTGCGGCTCGGTGGCGGTGGTCGTGAACCTGCTGGCGGTCACGCCGACCTCCGCGTCCTCGGACCGTACCAATTTCTGCGCGAGTGACACCGGTACTATCTCCCTGACCGCGGCTGGCGGGTCGGGCGACACGCTTCGCTGGTACAGCGGCTCGTGCGGCGGCACCTTCGTGGGCACGGGCGCGGCGCTCGTGATCTCATCTCCCACGACGACGACCACCTACTTCGCACGCTGGGAGAACGGGTGCGGCAACTCGGCGTGCGTGTCGGTCGTCGTGACCGTCCGCTCGGCTGACTTCAACGGTGATGGCTTTGTTACCGGCGAGGACTTTGACGCCTATGTCGTGCCGTTCGAGGCGGGCGATCTCGCGGCCGACTACAACGGCGACGGGTTTGTCACCGGCGAGGACTTTGACGCCTACGTGACCGACTTTGAGGCTGGCTGCTAAGGCGGCCCGGTTCGCAGTCCCTCAACGACCCAGAGCGCTCTGGCTGGCCCTTTCGCGAGGCTCGCCAGAGCGCTCTTTTCTTTGGAACGAGCCTGAAATCATTGGTCGGGAAAGGACCGAGGAAACTGGCAAGGCGAGGGCCTCGTGGCGATATCGGCCGATTGCGGCTACCCCAATGAGATCCGAACAGAGAAGTCCGACGAGGTGAAATGAAAACATTGCTCGCGAGCGTGAGTCGCTGCGCTGTAACATACGCCTCACATGAAGTTCTCAGTTGCAACGGTCGAGCGCCTGCGGGCGCACTATCAGGGATTGCCGGTCTGCGTGACGGGCGGGGCCGGGTTCATCGGCGGGCATCTCGCGGACGCGTTGATCTCGCTGGGCGCGTCGATCACCGTGCTCGATGACCTGTCGAACTCCACGCTCGAGCACCTAGGCTCGTTGATCGAACTCGAGCCTCGGCGTGTGCGGTTTGTTCACGGTTCGGTGCTCGACGACGACGCGGTCCGCGAGGCGGTGCGCGGCGAAGCGACGTGCAGCCCGTTCGAATCCTCGGCCAAGCTCGTCTTTCATTTGGGCGCGGTGGGCTCGGTGCCACGTTCGATCAAGGAACCGCAGCGGACGTGGTCGGTGAACTCGACGGGGACGCTGCGGGTGCTCGAGGCGGCTCGCGAGAGCAAGGTCGGGCGCGTGATCTACGCCGCGTCGTCGTCGGCCTATGGCGAGCAGCGCGGCAGCGCTGGCGCGGACGGGCTCGCGAAGGTCGAGACGCAGGCACCGCTGCCGATGTCGCCCTACGCGGCGAGCAAGCTGGCGGGCGAGCACCTGATGACGGCTTACGCGTCGAGCTACGAGATCTCGACTGTTTCGCTGCGGCTGTTCAACGTCTTTGGACCAAGGCAACCCGCGGACTCGGCGTACTCGGCGGTGATCGCGGCGATGATCAAGCGGATCCTCGACGGGCAGCCGCCGCTGATCTATGGGGACGGGCGGCAGACGCGCGATTTCACGCCGGTGAGCAACGCCGTGCTCGCCCTGCTGCAGGCTGGGGCGATCGAGAAGAACCTGCGCGGCGAGACCATCAACATCGGCACGGGCAAGCGGGCCAGCGTGCTGGAACTGGCGGAGCTGATCGCCAAGGCGTGCGGGGTTTCGGAGGTTCGTCCGGTGTTTGATCAGGCCCGGGCGGGAGACGTGCGCGACTCGCTGGCCGACCTGACCAAGGCTCGCGAGGTGCTCAACTTCACGCCCATCACGACGCTCGAAGAAGGGATCGCCGAAACGGTCGCGTGGTCCAAGCGGCAGTTCGCCGGGGCGTAGAGATGGTTTGACACCGGGACTCTGAAATTCGTGCGATCTCGTGTGTTCGACTCGGGTCTACGCAAAGCTTCGGCCCCGGCGTCTTTGAGCGCGGGAACAGATCAGAAACATTATTCGCCCGGCTGCCGGTCGCGGGAGCTGACGAACCACATGAATCGCTTCACTTCTTTTGCGAAGAGCGTCCTGGGATACTGTCCCGACGGGCCAGCGTAAGTGCTGGACTCGTCGAGCCAGTAATCGGGGTTGATGGGCAAGGCGTCGGCGTGTCCGTCGAGGAAGACCGCTGGCTGGCGTGAAGTCGCGTCGTGATGACCGGCGTTCCGATCGTCGCGTGGCGTGTCGCCAGCCACGACGTCGTAGCTGAACGCGACGGACTCGCGGGCGTCGCGGTGGCCGTGACCAGTGACCCAGTACGAGACGTTATCAGAGAACTCGACAACCTCGTTGGGGAACTGAGGCGAGAAAGATTTTCGCCAGGCCTTGGGGCTGGAGCGCGATTCCCAGCCCGGCAGTGCGTCGGTCCAGAACTTGAGCGTGTGGTGCTGCTCGTCGATGTTGGCCTGGCTGAAGAGCCAGCCGTTGGGGGATGAGTGCTGGTAGCCCGAGTGGGTCTGGACTTGCAGTTCATCGCGGACTTCAGGGCATCGCCACACGCCCTGCGGGATCGGCCACGGGCGGTCGGCGCCCTCTTCGGGATCGGGAAACTCGTTGCCCTGCCAGAGCGCGAGGAATCGGTTCATGAGCCAGAAACTGCGCTCGTAGTCGCCGTCGCCGTTCGGACGGTTCCACGCGAGCCAACGAGGCGGCATGGCTTCCTTGTAGTCCTGGGTGTAGAGCGTGACCAGCGCGGACTGGGAGCGCAGGTTGGCCTGGCAGACCGTGATCCGGCCAGCGCGGCGCGCATGGCCCAGAGCGGGCAGCAGGATGCCCACCAAGACCGCGATGATCGCGATGACCACGAGTAGTTCGATGAGCGTGAACGCACAAGAACGCTCTGAATGGGGCACGCGGGTTCCAAGTTTCATGGGCACTCTGTCACCTTATCACGGAAACGCAGCCGAGGGCTGCGGGGCGGACATCTGGAAAGTGTACCCGAATTCGAGACGTCAGCGTCAACAACATTCCCTCAAGGAAGCATGTCCCCCGACCCGGGTCGAGCTCTGGACGGCCCGATACCTCGCGCAAGCCGCCTTGTTCGTATTTTCACAGAGTCTTGCTGCGGCGTCGGGCTGTGAACCCGCTAAACTGCCTCCCGTTCCATTTCATTGGGGAGAGTTTGCATGCACTTTTTGAAGTCGAGAATCGTCCCTTTCCTTCGCTTTGTCCTCGAAACGGGGCAGCGGTTCAAGATGAACATCACGCCGAATCATTTCTATTCGGAGATCCCGGATCTGGCGATGATGCGTCGTGAAAAGTTCTGGCGTGCCCCCATGAGCATGGTGGGCGTCCTCGGGACCGACACCGCGGCACAGCTCGCGTGGGTTCGCGCGAGCTGCGGGCCTACCGCCGAGCAGCGCCGCACGATGGACGTGCACGGCGACGCGATCCGCCGCAACGGCGAGGCGGGGTACGGCCCGATCGAGGCCGAGTTCCTGTACTGCTTCATCCGTTCGCACAAGCCCGCCAAGATCGTCCAGGTAGGGTGCGGGGTGAGCACGGCGATCATTCTGCAAGCGGCCGCGGACGCGGGGTATATGCCCAAGGTCGTGTGCATCGAGCCATACCCGACCCAGGTGCTCCGCGATGAGCACGATGCCGGTCGCATCCAATTGATCCCTGAAATGGCGCAGAAGGTGGCCCTCGAGCAGCTGACCGACCTTCGATCGGGTGATCTTCTGTTCGTCGATTCCACCCACACCGTCAAGCCGGGCAGCGAGGTGGTCAGGATCATGCTGGAGGTGCTGCCGCGGCTTGCGCCGGGCGTGTGGGCGCACTTTCACGACATCTTTTTTCCTTACGACTACAACCAGGGTATCCTGACCGACGACGTGTTTTTCACGCGCGAGAGCACGCTGCTGCACGCGTTCTTGGTGATGAACAACGCCTGGACCATTGTGGCCTCGATGTCGATGCTTCACCATTTGGAGGTGAAGGCGATGCAAGAAATCTTCCCGAAGTACCGACCTCGGCGGGTGGAGTCTGCGGTGGTTGTCCAAGACGGACATTTCCCGTCCGCGACGTACCTCAGGCGGCTCGAAAGCGGGCCCGCGAAGTAACCCGGGCATCTCGGATCCACGCCGCAGCGGCGCGTGCTCCCTGACCGATCTCGACAGATCTCGCGAGTGAACACGAGCCTCAAAGCCGCCGACAGGTGTATTGCCGTGACTGACCAACGTTCGAAAAAGACCATCCTTGTTCTCTCTCAGGTGTACGTCCCCGACCCCGCGTCGGTCGGGCAGCACATGCACGACGCGGCCGCCGAGCTGGCCCTCCGCGGGTTTGGCGTGCGCGTGCTGGCCAGCGCCAACGGCTACGACGACCCCAAGGTCGAGTACCCGATCCACGAGACTCGCGACGGCGTGACGATCCGCCGCCTGCCGTGGTCGAGCTTCGGCAAGAAGTCGATCGCGCTGCGCCTGCTGGGTGGGTTCCTGTTCATGTTCCAGTCGATCTTCCGCGGGCTCTTCACGCCCGGGCTGTCGGCCATCTTGGTCAGCACCTCGCCGCCGATGTGCGCCGCCGCGGCCATGTTCATCGCGTTCTTTCGCCGCGTGCCCATCAAGTACTGGGTGATGGATTTGAATCCCGACCAGATGGTGGAGCTGGGTAAGCTCAAGCCCGACGCGTTCCTGGTGCGGACGTACGACTGGTTCAACCGCCTGATCCTGAGCCAAGCCTCGGACGTGGTGGCGCTGGACCGCTTCATGGCGGCCCGGCTGACCAAGAAGCGTGACGTCTCGGCGAAGATGAAGATCATGCCGCCCTGGCCGCACGACGGGCACCTGGAAGTCGTGAAGCACGAGAACAACCCGTTCCGCAAGCAGCACGGGCTGGACGGCAAGTTCGTGATCATGTACAGCGGCAACCACGCGCTCTCCAACCCCATCACCACCATTCTCGACGCGGCTCTCAAGATGCAGGACCAGACCGACGTCGTGTTCATGTTCATCGGCGGCGGGATCGGCAAGAAGGAAGTTGAAAAAGCGATCGCCGATCACAAGCCCAAGAACATCATCAGCCTGCCCTACCAGCCGCTGGACACGATCAAGTATTCCTTGAGCGCCGCGGACGTACACATCGTGAGCATCGGCAACGGGCTGGTCGGTGTGGTGCACCCGTGCAAGGTCTACGGCGCGATGGCGGTGCAGAGGCCGATCCTGCTGCTGGGACCCGACCCGTGCCACGTTTCGGACCTTATCCGCGACGAGAAGATCGGTTGGCTGATCGAGCACGGCGACGTAAGCCGCGCGCTCGAGGTCATTGGGGAGATCGTGAGCACCCCCAAGGGCGAACTGGACGCGATGGGGTCGCGGGCCCGAGAACTGACCGAGCGTGAGCTGAACAAGCGTGTTCAGTGCGGGCGCTTCTGCGACGTGGTCGCACGCGGACTGTAAGGATCGACGAGCCGGTACACGCCGCTCTGCGGGCGGGGCGCGATGAGGCTCGTGTGGCGTAGGCTCGGGTCGCGTACGCTCGATGATGCGGTTTGAGTTCCTCGGCACGGGTACTTCGGCGGGCGTTCCCGCCATTGGCTGCGAGTGCGCGGTCTGCATGAGCGAGGACTCGCGCGACCGGCGTCTGCGCACGGCGGGCGTGATCCGATTCAGCGATCCGGCCGGAAAGTCACGCACGATCCTGCTCGACGCCGGGCCGGACCTGCGCGAGCAAGCGCTGCGAGCCAAGCTCACCCGCTGCGACGCGATCCTCTTCACGCACAACCACGTTGACCACACCTTCGGGCTCGATGAGGTTCGGCGCTTCAACGCGGTCATGCGCGCGCCCATCGACCTATACGCCGACGGTCACACGCTCGACCATCTGCGGCGTGTCTATAAGCACATCTTTGATCGCCAGAACAACGTCAACGACAGCTTCGTCGCGACGCTGATCACGCACCAGATCGAGCCCGACAAGCCGTTCGATCTCTTCGGGCTTCGCGTCACACCCATCAAACTGCTGCACGGGAAGCTGCCGATTCTGGGATATCGGTTTGATGTGGCGCAGCCAGCGCTGGCGAGCGCGACCTCTGCCTTCCCGCTCGCGTACTGCACCGACGTCTCGGGCATCCCGCCCGAGACGTGGGGGAAGCTCAAGGGTCTGAGGACTCTGGTGCTCGACGCGCTGCGGCACACCCACCATCCCATGCACTTCACGCTCGATCAGGCCGTCAACGCGGCCGAGCGGATCGCGGCCGAGCAAACTTATTTCATTCACATGTCGCACGACCTAGGCCATGCGGCCACGGACGAGACGTTGCCCGAGACCATGCGGCTCGGGTACGACGGGCTGGTGCTGGAATAGGGCGGCGGTTAAGAGGCCGGACGCTTCTTCATATAGAAATGCACCGCCATTCCGCTGTATTCGTGGGTTTCCGGGCCGCGAAGTTCTTCGATTTTGAGATCGATCTCGACGAGCGTGTGCTTGGGCGCGACGATCGGGGGCGGCTCGGTGGGCTCGATGACCTCGTCGCCCGCTTCCTCGTCGAGCACCCCGCCGTCCATGTCCAGCTTCAGCGGCCCGCCCATGTTGATCGACCAGACCTCCTGCCAGCCGCCTTCGTCGCGCTCGTCGCGGCGGCGCTCGGGCCTGGTGCCCCGACGGTCTGTCGCCTGACCGAGTTCGTCGGCCTGCCCGCGCTTGCCGCGTGAGCGCTGCGCCCTTCGCTCGCCCGCCGGGTCTTCAGCGATTTCTGACACGGCGTCGTCCAGCGCATAGTGCAACGGCCAAGGCGTGCGCAGCAGGGCGAAACCGGTGTCGCTCAAGCAATCGCCCAGCAGCGCGAGTTGGCCCTTGATCCGCTTGGACCCCAAGCGATCGCACATGAGCGGGTAGGGCGGATCAAGAAAAACCAGGTCCGCTGGCCTGGGGCACCGCGCCAGCGCGCCGGGCCCGAGCACGTCCCCCACCACCAGCTCGCACCGGTCGCGCACGCTCAGCATCTCGATGTTGCGTTCGAGCACACTCGCCATGCGCTTGTCTTTTTCGACGAACACGCAACGAGCCGCCCCGCGGCTCAGGGCCTCGAACCCGAACGCGCCAGTCCCTGCGAAGGCGTCGTAGACCACCGCGCCCTCAATGTTGCCACGGAGGATCGAAAAGATCGATTCCTT